>Ga0364922_10493_pt1 | contig 16586 bp, 17 predicted proteins | sample ExccelJu500001D4_2_FD_206955 | JGI IMG/M metagenome (GOLD analysis project Ga0364922, IMG submission 206955) | Enriched cells from Trout Bog Lake Hypolimnion, Wisconsin, USA - BchlTB.June20.5000.01.D4 | ecosystem: Environmental > Aquatic > Freshwater > Lake > Hypolimnion/Profundal zone | place...
AGCAAAAATCGCCAGGCACCAGTCCCCCACTGCCCTCTGCGAAAACGAGCCATTGCAATTCCTATCTTTCTGTCCATTTCCAGTCAGGGCTAATGGCGTTCATCCTCAGATCAGATTCCTGCCGCCCGCTCTTGTCCTTGGATATTCTAAAGCTTATGACGGGCTCATCATTTATGATCCTTGTGACATTATGAATTGCAAAATCAAGCTTTATATAATAGTCCCCGGGGGCGAAGATCGAAGTATCCATCGTGAGCTGCAAAAGGTGGGTGCCAAGCTCAGTGAGCTTCAAATAATCCATTTCGCTTGCAGAATCCGCAACCGAATTGACACAGAGCAGGCTGCCTTTATTGTTGAATACCTCAACGGAAAAGACAAAATTCTGCCTCGCGATTAGAATTTCGAATACCATACTTAAAATTAGCTTCTCGCCTTTTTCAAAGGTATTGCCGGTGCTCAAAATATCATGGGCGCCCTTCAGCTGGACTTTTTTCAATCTTAAATTATCGTCACCGACATCCCCTGTCCAATCCGAGAGGGCATACCTGCTATCGTTGCTGTAGAGCCTGAGCGCTTCGCCTAATTCGCCATTGGCTATGAGCTTGCCGTGGTCAAGAAACATGCCTTTATTGCAAAGCGCCGCAACGGAACCCATGTTGTGGCTGACAAAGAGTATTGTTCTTCCCTGTCCAGCGCTTATATCCTGCATCTTGAGAAGTGCCTTTTTCTGGAAGTTCAAATCACCAACGGCCAAGACCTCGTCGGCAATGAGTATTTCGCTGTCTAAATGGGCAATCACTGCGAATGCAAGTCGGACGTACATCCCGCTTGAGTAGCGCTTCACAGGCGTGTCGATATGTGCATCTATGCCACTAAAATCTATTATGGCATCGAGCTTCTGCGCGATATCCCTTTTGTTCATACCCAGTATTGCGCCGTTAAGGAAAATATTTTCCCGCCCTGTTAGCTCAGCATGAAAACCAGTGCCTATTTCAAGAAGGCTTGCAACGCGACCACGAATCTTCACTGTACCTTCCGTCGGCGCGGTTATCCGGCTTAATATCTTGAGGAGGGTGCTCTTGCCTGCACCATTCTTCCCAACCACGCCAACCCGGTCTCCCTCCTCGACATCGAAAACCAAGTCCTTTAAGGCCCAAAACCTGTCAACCTGGTCCTCATAGCGCTCCTTTCCGATCTTCGTGTGGGGATCCGGGCGGCCCAATCTTCTTGCTATCCAACTCTGGAGATCCTTGTAGAGCATTCCGTGGTTTATGAGCCCAAGACGGTATTCCTTGGAAAGATGCTCGGTGCGTATCGCCACACTCATACTACATCCACAAAAGTTTTCTCGTTTCGATTAAAAAGCACAAGCCCAAGGAAAAAAATCACGACCGTAGCCGCGATGCTTATCCAGAGCATTAGTGGGCTTGGCCCACCAACTCCATAGCATGCAGCCCGGAAGGCTTCAACAGGCGCGCTTACTGGATTGATCTGCATAATCAGGCGATAGCGCTCAGGGACTTGTGAAAGTGGATATACTATTGGAGTTGCATACATCCACAGCGAGATTCCAAAGCTTACAAGCTGACGCAAATCACGGTATTTGGTGGTGAGGGCCGAGATGAGCATTCCGAAGCCCAGCCCCAAAGCGGCTAACTGCGCAAAGAGGAGGGGGATGCTGAGCGCCCACCATGTGGGCCTTACGTTCGCCCCAGCAAGGATATAATAAAGATAGAACACAATGAGGGTAGCAAACTGGATCGCTGCTGATATGAGGTTTGAGAAGGCCTTGCTAATCGGAACGGTTAGCCTTGGGAAATATACCTTGCCGAAGATGCCAGAATTGGCAGTGAATGTGTCGGATGCGTTGATGAGGCAAGCGGAAAAATAGCCCCATAGCATAGAGCCGCCGTAATAGAAAAGCGTTTGGGGCACTCCATCCGTTGGTATTTTAGCAAGACCGCTGAACACGAATGTGTAGACCAGAGTTGAGAATAATGGGTTTAATATGAACCAGAGGGGTCCCAGCACCGTCTGTTTGTACACAGTTACGAAATCACGGTTCACAAACAGCTTTACAAGATCCCTATAATGGTAAAGTTCGCGCAGATCCAGGTCCAGGATCTTGTTCTTTGGCTTAAGCACCAAGTCCCAGCGTTCGTTTTCACCGGTTATGGCTGTTTCCTTCATTGTTAAGTCCTTGCTTATTGCTCCCAGCCTCTGATGCCTATTAGATATGTGCCAAAGCCCATATGTCAAAAACTCGCTTTCACTGAGAAGTCCAAATGCAAGTTTTCGATAGGGTCTCCAGGAATGAAATTCCGATTATAATTATAAGTATAGAAGATCGACGCGCCGATCTCGACCGTGCCCAGCTTTATTCCAGATCCAATCATATAGGAAAACAGCAAATTGTAATTGGCATAGCTGGCAGGATTTAGCGAATAATAATAATCAGCGTCGAAGAGCCAGCGCTGAAGGCCTATTCGCACAAAAAAGCCAGAGGCTTGGTAATAGATGTTCAATTCCTGCGTATTTGATCCAGGCCCCATGTAGGCGCCAAGGATTTGCCCGTCATTTGTATATCCTCCCTCTGTGAGGCCATGCCTGTACCATGATCCCGTGGGCCTCACGATGCTGCCGATTGTATTGCCGACATCCGCCATCTCATAGCTTATCAATATCCTCGAGGCCGGACCTAATTCGATTTTTTGCTGCACTCCCCCCACATAGCCCATGCTGTGATCCGGTTGCATCATGAAATCCTGAAGGTCGGAGGCGTGGTCATTTCTCCCCCACTCAATATATGCTCGCGAACCAGTCAGGGGCACTCTCCATTCCCAGGTAAAGCTCAGGATTTGGTCAATATCGTCATCCCCCCCTGCGATTCCGAAGGCCGCGATTCGGTAGCTCTTCCAAACGGTATCATCAAAGAACTCAAACACTTTCCATCCGTTGATCGTCGACCAGGGCGAGTGGAAAACCCGCTGGAACCCGAAGCTCATGCCGGGAAGAAAGGGCGCTGAATAGCTTAGCAATCCGCCCGTAAACAATCGTTTTTGGGTGTTGCCATCTGCATAGAAAAACTCACTGCTGCTGGTTTGTCCCCAGAAAAACCGCGCGTCAAATGATCCATATCTCGTTCTATACGGCCCATCTAGCCCGATATCCAGCATGGGAAAGCCCGAGGCATTGTCCGACAACAGGAGATTCTGCGACTCCGCTGGACCGAATTTATGATTCTTGGTTCCGAAACCTAGGGTAAAACCAGCATATTCGAGCCTTAGTTCGCTTTCGCCAAAATTGAATTGCGAAAATGCGCCCCTGCCGTAGGCCTGAAGCCTGTCTAAGTCTGCACCATAATCGGCAAATTGGGTCTCGCCTGACGAGGGTGCCATTGGGTATGAGCTGTTCTGTGAAAACCACCATTCAGGCTGCAGGGTCAACTGTCCCCATCCCCAAGAAAGCTCTGCCCCTGCCTGGGCAATCATATTGAGGCCCACGCCTTGCCAGAGCGCCCCATCGTTATTGCCAAATGGAAAGGCAGAATTATAGCTAACAAAAGTCTGGGCAGGCATTATCTGCAGCCTCGGAGCTTTTTCTTCTGTTGAAGAAGAGTGCTCATATCCTCCGAACGAGGACCTGAATAAGCCCGGACTGTCGATGGAGTCCAGGTCCTTCAGCACACGATCGAGGTCTGAATAATAGCGGATTGTTTGACCAGAGAGGCCCAAATGCGCCACGAGATAGATAATAGCTATTGTTGCGCCGCGAAGAGATCTTGATGTCATGAGTTGCCTACTCACCTATGCGCATCCTTTACGTAGGAGATTATCCGCTCGTAGTCCTCGATGTAGTCCACCTCGCCCCAGAATTCGCCCTGGACGTCCTTTGCTAGGACAGGTCTCTCGGCCGACATGGAGTAGAGCACGTCCTCCCACCACAGGGAGTGCTTGTTCTCCCCTATCAGCTTGTCCAGACGTGCGGCGAAGGCCTTCGTGAAGCCGCCGTCGAAGGAGGCGCAGCCGATGTACTCGCCCGTGGTCTCCTCGAGCGAGAGTCCCTTGCCGTACTTGACGACGCGATCGCCTTCGCAGAAGAACTTGTAGTCGGCCTCCTCGCGCCTCGTGACGTCGTAGAAGAGGACGGGGCTGCGCTCCTCCGCGAGCACGAGGTCAAGCGCCGCTTCCGAGAGGAAGACGTCACCGTTCATCACAAGGAAGCGCTCGGTCGCCTCGAGTTCGTCCCGGGCGAACCAAAGCGAAGCTATGCTGTTCGTGACGTCGTAGAAGGGATTCTCGCGGTAGGACAGCCTTCGATCCTTGAGGATCTCCCGGATCACCTCGCCACGATAGCCAAGGGCTATGCAGACTTCCCCCACGCCCTTTCTCTGCAGGAGGTCGACAGTGTACTCGATAAGGGTCCGCTGCCCGTCGATGAAGACCGTGCATTTCGGCTTGCCGTCGATATGCCTGCTTATCCTGGTGCCACGGCCGGCTGCGAGTATGAGTGCTTTCATCGAAGGATCTCCTCGAGGGCGGATGCGAGGCGGGACAGGTCGCTGCTTTCGAGATTCCCCATATGGCCCACCCGGAAGACCCGGTCCCTGAGCTCTCCCCCGTTGGGCGTCACGACGAGGCCGCGCTCCGCCCTCAGCCTGCTGTAGATCTCATAGGCTCCGATATCCGTGGTGGGGCTCAAGGCCGTCAGGGCGTTCGAGGCTCGATCCGGGAAGATCGAGAGCGGGAGCCCCGCGATGGAGGCGCGGAATCCTGCGGCGAGATCGGCCGCGCGGGCAATGCTCGCGGCCGCGCCCTTATTGGCGACGGCGCCCAGTCTCTCCTTGAGCTGGAGGATGACGCCCACCGCGGGAGTGAAGGGAGTCTGCCCCCTGGCGCCGTCCTTAAGGTATTTGGCAAGCCCGAAGTAGTGGGAGCGGACCTTCCTTGCGGCAGCGACCTGGACGGCCCGGGGACTCAAGACCATGATAGAGAGGCCGGGCGGCAGGGCCAGGGCCTTCTGCGAGCTCGTGATGAGGACATCTATCCCCATCTCCTCCATGTTGACCTCGTCGCAGAGGAAGGCGCTGATCGCGTCGACGATGAAGAGGACTCCCGCCTTCCTGCAGGCCAAGCCCATGCTCCTAAGGTCATAGAGCAGGCCTGTCGAGGTCTCGTGCGCGTTCACCGCGAGCGCGGAGTAGTTTCGCAGTACAGATTCGGCGTAGGCGGCAGGCTCCGGGGACTTGCCCGGCTGCAGCCTCACGGCGTCATAGGGCACCTGGTCATCCTCGCAGATCTCGCAGAAGCGCTGGCCAAAGCTGCCACCGGATATGACAAGGGCCCGATCATCCTCGCCCAGCAGGTTGATCATCGCCGCTTCCATGGCGCCTGTGCCGGATGCCGTCAGGAAAACCGTCCTGGCCCCCGCCGGGGCTCCCACGAGGGCCTGCATCGCGGCTTCGCAGCTCAGCACCGAGCGCGAGAATTCCTCGGTCCTGAAATAGGGAAGCTGGACTCCGCCCAGCCTCAAGGTCTCCGGGTACATCTCGACAGGTCCCACCGTGAAGAGGGTCTGGTTCATTTAGGACGCGCCCCTCAACGCCCTGTGCATGAACCTCATGAATGCCTCGACCCTCCCGATGAAGGAATTCTCGAGCCTGCTTCGGACTGCCCCGAGGATGTCGAAGGCGCGCATCCCGCCTATGCCGTAGAAGCAGTCCCTGTCGCCGACCCGGCGGACGAATATCGTCCATATCATCTCGCCGGGGCTCACCGCGTACCAGCCGTAATAGCGGAGCGGGCTCTGGTTCTCGCTCGAGAAATACAGGTCGTCGCCGGCGAGGCTGTACTCGTTCTTGGCGTCGAAGTCCTCGAAGGGCATCATGTGCTGGGAGGTCAGGATGGTCTCCCCGCCCGGCACCGGGCTTCGCGACTTGACGATCATCTTGTCGAAGAGGGGGAGGTCCGAGTCGTACTGCTTCGAGTGGTAGACGATGCCGAGGTAGCCCTTCACGTCGCTCAGGGCCGCGCGCGCTGCCTCAAGCCCCTGCTGTCCCGACGGGGCCACAGCCATGAACTCCGTGACATAGTTGGGCCGCAGCTTGGCCATCCTTGCGCGGAGCCTGTCGGGCAGCAGCCCTGCCGCGCCCAGCCCCATCCTCTTCCAATCGGCCAGCTTGCCGACAAGCACCTCGCCGCGCTCGAGGGCAGCCAGTTCCTGGGGGCTTCGATTCCTGAAGAAGGCCGAGAGCTCGGGGCTCTGGGCATTGAGGGCTGCGGCCGTTCCGAGGGCCACCCCGAACATGAGGATGGCCGAGCACCTGCGCGATAGTCCCATCGATGCCCTCATCTGTCAGTAGGCCAGGCCCGTGCCAAAATAGATCTCGTAGGGGTTGGCGCCATCGCGCGGCGCCTTGGTCTTGAGATTGAGGGTCTCGGCCACGCTCACGAGGTCCCAGCCCAGGCTCGCCCTCACAATGAAGCTCCTCATGGCTACGGGGAAGACTAGGATCTCAAGCCCCCCGGAGTTCCAGAACCAATCCTTGGAGGGCTGGGCCTGCCAGGAGGGCAGCATGATGGCAGCGTCGACAAAGGGCTGGGCCTGGACCTCGAAGTCGAGCCAGTTTTTCTTTATAAGGCGGTGCGTTGGAAAATCGAAGAGCTTCAGGGGAATCGAGATGTTGGCGCTGATCCCGCCCACGCCGGTGATGCGGCTGTCCAGGATTCCGCGCAGGCTCGATCCCATGTTGATCATGTAATCAGCAGGGAAATGCCCGATAGCCCGCGCCTGCGCGCTCAGCCTGGCCGATATCCCTATCTCCTGCTTGTAGTTCGCATAGGCGGAGATTGAGCCTCCAAGATCCCATACGAAGTCCTGGTAGAGCAGGGTGTAGCCGTTCGTGCTCGAGACCTGGGTGCTCACACCCTGCCTCATATTGCCTATCCAGTCCACCCGGCCCGAGCTCAAGGCGTTCGTGACGCCCAGCCCAAGTCCGGGCCGTCCATAGACCTGAAGCTGGACGCCAGGCCACCAGTTCTGGGTGAGGGAGGCTCCCGGGCTGTAGTAGACCGGGCCAATGTCGCCGAGGGAGAAGCCAAGGGGAATCGAGGCGCTGAAAGCCAGCGATTCGCTGAGGTACCACGTGTCGGGTATCCCCTGCAGTTGGGTCTGGAATACGTCCGGGTTGTAGTAGAAACCCTGCGTCGCGGCGACGCTTGCAGGGAAGGGCGCGCCGGGAAGATTGTAGGTGATGCTTGCGACACTTCCCGACCTGACAGTCCCGTCAGTCCAGGTCTGGAAGTCCTCGGATACACCAAGCGCCCATATGGCTCCAAAGCCCTGGAAGGGAAGGGAGAAGGAGGTAGCCAGCTCGAAGGAGTTGTTGAGGTTCGCGTCGCTCACGAAGCTCAGATCGAGGTTCAGGGTCTGCATCGAACCCATGAAGTTGTAGTCTCGGCCCTTGAGGAAGAGGGTGAGGCCCGTGTTCGAATCGTATTTGGGTTCGGGAAGGACGACGATGTTCCAGGTGTCGACAACCGCGAACGCCAGGTCCACATAGAAGCCCTCGGGGAACCTTTGCACGGCATTGTAGGTGACGGCTACCGAGGCCAGGAGCCTGTTGTTCGAGAGCAGCTGCCTCCTGTCCTCGATATAGGCCTCGAGGGCCGCTTTTCCCTTGAAGCTCTTGCCGATCACGGGGCCATCTGCCTCGATCTTCTGCTTGAGCACGAAGGCTAGGGTGCGGCCCTGGACCTGGAAATCGACATCCCGTATGACATAGGGCCCCTCCTCAGTCTGAGAGAAGGCGCCAAGAAGGGGGAGCGACATGAGTGAAAGGCAGAGCAGCGCTCGTAGGAAGGGGCGGTATGGCATGCGAATTGTCATCCTTTATCCGATGATGAGAAATCTTTTAGGTTTGCCAGCCAGGCTCAGGGCTTTAGGCGGCGCCGCGCCTTCGCGCGACGGCACTCAGCACACAGAACAGCACTGCGTACACGAGCCAGATGACTAGATTGATAAGGTTGCTGATGTTCCGCGGAAGCACCAGGCCCGTGAGCGCCACAATGCAGAGGAGGGCCTGGGCGCCGTAGATGATCGCCAGAGCGCCCTTCACGTCGAGGCCCAGGTCCAGGAGCTTGTGGTGAAGATGAAGCTTGTCGGGGGTGAATGCCGACACGCCTGCCCTCCTCCTCCTGATTATTGCGGAGAAGGTGTCGAAGATGGGAATGAGAAGGACGGTTATGGCCGGCATGAGGCCGATCTCCGCGCCGCTCGACGCGACGCCCATGAAGGGAAGCATGGACAGGATAAAGCCCAGGAAGAGGGCGCCGGAATCCCCCATGAATATCCTGGCTGGCGGCAGGTTGAAGGCCAGGAAACCCAGGAGGGCGCCCAACAGGATAAAGCAGGCGACCGCAGCCCCAGAGTCTCCTCGAAACAGGAAAATAAGCCCAAAGGTAGCGGCCGCGAAGGCCGATATGCCCCCAGCCAGGCCGTCCATCCCGTCTATAAGGTTGAGCGCGTTGGTTATCCCGATGATCCATATGACAGTGAGCGGATAGCTCAGGAAGCTGAGGGAGGGATTGGCCTCGTTGAAAATGTAGGGAATCGAGAGGAAGCGGAAGCCCAAAAAGACGAGGAGGAGGGAGGCCGCAAGCTCTATCAAGAACTTGTAGCGCGCGCGCAGGTCGCGCAGGTCATCTATGAGCCCCACCGCATGGACGACGAGGGTGCAGACGAACAGGGGCCAGAGCCGACTCCCAATGTTGAGGCTGGACTTAAAGACAAGGCTTGCGAGGGCCAGGCTTATGGCGAAGGCCAGAAAGATGCCCACGCCCCCGAGACGGGGTATATTCCCAGAATGGATTGTCCTCTCGTCAATCCCGTCGTAGAGCTTCCGGCTGTGCGCTACCTTTAGAATGAGCGGCATCGAGATTGCAGAGAGCAACAGAGCCAAAGCAGTTCCAAGAATGATGCCCATTGCAAGCTCCAATGATTCATTTTTATTAGAGTAATTGACCGAAGGCGCTTCTACAAGAATCTAGGCTCTTTTTATCATATTTTAGCTGAGTTGCCCATACCCATGACTCGTCAGGGCTGCTGCATTCCAGCCAGGACTACAGCCAGGCTCTCTTCCCTGCCGCTGGGAATTGCCCCATCGGGGCAGGCCTCGGGCTGGACGCTCTCCTTCTCGGCTATGAGGAGGAGACCACCGCTTTTCCGCGCCAGCTGGCGGGCCTTGTCGATATCGGCCGTCTTCACGAATACCAGGCCGTGCCGCTCGCAGACATAGGCGAGGACCGGCTCCACCTCGCTCGCGCCAAAGAGCACGATCGTCCCCTTCCCCATCCTCTTGCTGTTGATGATGAGGGCCTCGAGCCGGTCGCGGTAGAGCTCCGCGCTGCGCGAGGCCCGGTTGAAGTAGCCCGCTGTGCGCTGGGCCAGCTCGCCCACTCCGGTGATGGTGAGGGCATAGCGCACGCTCTTGGGCGATACGCGAGTCAGCTTCACCCAGCCCCTCTCGGCGAGGCGCTTGAGGAGGTTGTTCGCGAGGCCCAGGGATATGCCAGCCCTGCCCGCCAGCTCACGCTGGGTGAGGCGACCGCCCATCGACTCGGCCTCGCCTATCGCATTGAGCACTGTGAGTTCATGGTCGTTGAAGTCTGGTATGGCTTGTGCTGGCATCTTTCTCGTTTGTTTCCTGGCCCTAGGGCAAGGCTTGTCACCCGAGGCGCTGATGGTCCCGGAAGAGGCGGCTTACATGGTACCCGGAGTTCCCTGAGGCGGCCGAAACGCGCTCTCTCTTCCCGCCGGCATATGGCTTGATGGGCTTCGTACCCGATTGTTCAATTAATGAACAAAGACTAGCACAGGGTATTGGCAAAATCAAGGAGAGCCTTAGCATTCTATAGGGGGATATGCGCAGTAAGGTGAAATTACTCGATCCGGTAACGCTCGCCCAGGGCCCCAAAGGCCTCCCTGTCTTGCAAATTGAGCTTGTGGGAGGCCAGGGCAAGGTTGTTCCTTACTGTCGAGATCGAGATCCGGTACTCTATCGCCAGCTGCTTGGTGGTCTTGCCCGAGATCCGGCCTTTCACCATCTCCGTCTCACGCTTGTTGAGGCGAAAGTCCTTTAATCGCAGGACCGGCTTCCGCGGCCCAAAGGCGGAAAGCACCCGGGCCCGCGCCAGGGCCGTCACCAAGAATAGATAGATGAAGGCCGCTATCAAGGCCGAGGCATGGGTGAGAGTTGGCTGCCGCGAGAGGACGATGGGCAGGACGAAGGCCAGGCTCCCTACGGTGCCCAGGATTGCAGCCTTGAGCGCCGAGCTGTGGAGGAAGCCCCCGAGCCTGAAGAATATGAGCGCGGCTACAATCGAGAAAGAGAGCCCCAGGTAGCAGTTGAGATGGAAGGTCGTGGTGATGGCGCTCAGGGCGAGGAAGAGGACAACCTGCAGTGAGCCCAGGCACGAGAAGAGGGCGCAGGCGATGAAGACCAGGCAGAAGGCGAGGTAGATGGCGACGAGCGCATCAAGTCCCCCCTCCACGTACTCGGAGAAAGAAAGTCCAATCTGAAGAAGGGCTCCAAGGAGGCCAAAACCATGGCGCAGGCCCTTGTTCTCTATGTTAGCCCCACCCATGTGATCTTTATTTAATGCTTTTGCCTTCTTGTCAAGCGGAAAAGACATGGCTTCCCGGATGGTCAGGAATGGGCGGCCCGTGGGCAGGGCGGGCCGCCTTATGGTCATCTCTTCTTGTTCTTGAGCAGCTCCGCGAAGGGATTGTAGGTCATGCCGTCGTCCTCCGCCTCGCGCTTGGGCTGGGCGGGCTTTTCGTAGCTCTTGCTGTGCCTGTCGGGCCGCGCTGCCTCGCCTGGGCCCTTGCGTGCGACGAGGACGCGCCGCGGCCCCTCGCCAGCTGCCTTGGCCGCCCCTGCGCCCGCGCTCTCATGGCGCTCCTGCTGCCGCGGGCCCTGCTGCTGAGCCTCGCCCTTGGCCTGGCTCTTGAGCGCGCTCTTGAGCGAGAGGCCTATTCTCTTTCGCACAACGTCTATCGAGATGATCCTGAACTCGCGGACGTCCCCGACCTTGAGGACCTCCATGGGATCCTTGACGAAGCGGTCCGAGAGCTCCGAGACGTGTATGAGGGCGCTCTCCTTTATCCCTATCTCGACGAAGGCGCCGAAGTCCACGACGTTCTTGACCTTGCCCGTGACCTTCATTCCCGGGACCAGGTCCTCGAACCTGATGACGCCCTTCTGCAGCACGGGCTTGGGGAAGCCCTCGCGGGGATCGCGGTTGGGCCTCTTTATCTCGCCTATGATGTCGTTAAGGGTGCTGTCGCCTACCGCGTATTTCTCCTTGAGCGAGGCGCGGACCTCAGCCGTGGGCTCGCCCCCGCCGCGCACAAGGCCCAGGATCTCCTCGGCCAGGCCGTAGTTCTCGGGGTGAACCCAGGTGTTGTCGAGGACATTGCCGCTCTCGGGTATCTTGAGGAAGCCCGCGCACTGCTCGAAGGTCTTCTCTCCCATGCCGGGGATCTTCCTGAGCTGGTCGCGGCCGGTGATGGACCCGTTGGACTCGCGGTACTTGACGATCTTCTTGGCAGTGCCCGAGTTGATGCCCGACACGTACTTGAGGAGGGAGGCGCTCGCTGTGTTGAGGTTGACGCCCACGTTGTTGACCACCGAGCCCACCACCTCGTCGAGGGTGTCCGAGAGGCGCTTCTGGTTGACGTCGTGCTGGTAGAGCCCCACGCCTATGGACTTGGGGTCTATCTTGACGAGCTCGGCGAGGGGGTCCTGAAGCCTTCGCCCTATGGATATGGCGCCCCGGACCGTGAGGTCTAGCTCGGGGAACTCGTCGCGCGCCACATCACTGGCCGAGTAGACGGAGGCCCCGTCCTCGTCGACGACTGTGAACTCGCAGGGAAGCGAGGCCTCGGCTATGGCCGCCGCTACGACCTCCTGGGTCTCGTGGCTCGCCGTGCCGTTGCCGACAGCTATGAGCTTGAGGTCGTGCTTGCGCACCGACTCGATTATCGCCCTCTTGGCGGCCTCGGGGTCGCGCTCCTGGAAGATGAGGAAGTAGTCGAGGAACTTGCCAGTCTCGTCGAGGGCCGCGCACTTGGTCCCCGTGCGTATGCCGGGATCCACCCCGAGGACGCGCGTGCCCTTGATGGGCGGCTGCATGAGGAGGTTGCGCAGGTTCTGCGAGAACACGGTGATGCCGTGGCCGTCCGCGTGGTCTGAGGCCTCGCTGCGTATCTCGCGGAGCACCGCAGGTCCCAGGAGGCGCCGCAGGCCCTCGTCGATGGCCTCGCGGTGGTAGCGGTTGAAGGTCCTCGTCCGCTCGAGGAGGAGGGCGACAGCCCCGTCCTCGTCCACGTCGAGGGCGACCTCGAGCTCGCCCTCGCGCTCCCCGCGATTTATCGCGAGGATGCGGTGGGGCTTCAGGGCCGAGAGCGGCTCGGCGTAGTCATAGTACATCTGGTAGGTGGAGGCCTCTTTCTTGGCCTCGTCGCCCACGCCCTTGACCTTGAGCGAGCCGACCGAGATGTAGAACTGCTTCACCGCCCTGCGGTTGTCGGGGTCCTGAGAGAAGCGCTCGGCGACTATGTCCATGGCGCCCTGCACCGCCTCCCGCGCCGTGGGAACTCCCAGCTCGGGAGTCTCGGGGATCTCGCGCACGAAGCCCGGCGCCGCCGTGTCGACAGCCGCCTCGTCCGCGCTCACCATGATGTCGGCTAACGGGCCAAGGCCACGCTCGAGGGCGAGCATGCCCCGCGTCTTCTTCTTCTTCTTGAAGGGAGTCCAGATGTCCTCTATCTCGGAGAGGGTGAGCGCCTTGCGCAGGCTGCTGTAGAGGGCCTCGTCGAGTTTTCCCAGCGCGAATATTCCCTTGATGACCTCGAGCCTTCGCTCCTCGAGGGCCTTGCCCGATTCGAATTTGTGGGCCGAGTCGCGGACCTGGACCTCGTCGAGGTTCCCCGTCTTCTCCTTGCGGTAGCGGCTTATGAAGGGGATGGTGGAGCCCTCTGCCACGAGAGAAACTACTGCGGAGACCTGGCTTGTGCGTATGCCGAGCTCGGCCGCGATCCTGTCCATGATGGCGACCTCGTCGACCCTGAGTCCGGCGATGGCGCTTTCGGTCAATTCCATGGCGGCTACGGTACGGACTCATGGATAAAAAATCAATAGACGAAATTCTGCTTTGACATTATGGACATTCTTGCTATACTGATTGCACTCAAGTAGAGGTAAGTCAGATGGCGAAAAGCATAAAGAAAATTCGCATCTTTTCAGCTCTCGAGGTGGCCAATCTCTGCGGCGTCGTAAACCAGACAGCCATAAACTGGATCCGCAACGGCTACCTCAAGGCTTTCACGACGCCAGGGGGCCAGTACCGCATCTACGCTGAAGATCTCGTAAGCTTCCTCGACTCGCGCGGCATGCGCATACCTGCAGGCATAGAGGAGAGGTTCAAGGACGACGTCGACTGGAGCTCCATCCTCGTCGTCGACGACGACGCCGAGCTCAACGATCTCCTCAAGCGCTGGTTCGGCCGCAAGCTGGCCGAGTTCACTATCTTCCAGGCCTTCGACGGCTTCGAGGCGGGACGCCTTCTCGCCGAGAAGCGGCCTGGCTTCGTCATCCTCGACATCAACCTGCCTGGGATAGACGGCCATGCCCTCTGCCGCAGGATCAAGGAAGACCCGGGCTTCGGCAAGCCCTTCATCGTGGCCATGACCGGCCTCGACAGGCCCGAGGAGGCACAGGCCATGCTCAACGAGGGGGCTGACGCCTTCTTCGCCAAACCCCTCGACTTCGAGGCAGTGGCCGCGACAGTCGCCGAGTTTGCGCAGAAAGCGAAGGCCAAGGATGTCTAAGGGCCTCCTGCTCATCGTCGAGGATGAAGACTCGATACGGCTCAGCCTCCGCGACTTCCTCAGCAAGAGGGGCTACGAGATACTGGTCGCCTCGGACGGCGTGGGCGCCCTCAAGCAGCTCCTCGACTTCGAGGTGGACCTCATAGTCTCCGACTACCGCATGGATGTCCTCGGCGGCGACTACTGGATCAAGTTCCTCAAGAAATACTGCCCCGCGAAGCGGATCATCATCACCTCGGGCTTCCTGCGTCCCGATTTCGAGATCCCCTTCGACGTGGTCTACAAGCCCTTCGACTACCAGGACCTCGAGACCCGCATAGCTGCCCTCCTGGGGGCGCCCGATGCCGGGCGATGCTAGGGGAGGGCTCTCGGCCTTCCACGCCACAATCTCAGGATCGGTACAGGGTGTGGGCTTTCGCTATTCGGCCCGCCGCGAGGCACAAGCGCTTGGGCTGCGGGGCTGGGTGCGCAACCTGGGCGACGGTGATGTCGAGGTCCTGGCCGAGGGACCCATCGGCGCGCTCGCGGCCTTCAGGGAGTGGCTGGAAGAGGGGCCGCCTGGCGCCTCAATCTCCTCGGTGAGGTCCGAAAAACGAGAGGCCACTGGGCGCTTCGACGATTTTTCGATAGAATTCTAGCTGCAAGCCGATAAACTACGGATCCTTTCTCGCGTTTTTGCGTTTTTAGGCCCCGCGCGCTAGGATGTATGCCGATAATCAAAAGGGAAATGTATAGAACGCCGGGGGCATCCTATATGGCATCGCAACGTGTCTCGGATTTCATAGCCTCATTGCCCAAAACCGAGATACACATCCATGCCGAGGCCACGGTCAGCTTCGAGAGCTACTTCCGCCTCAACGCGAAATACGGCGTAGATCCCTCGCTCAAGAGCCCTGCCGATTTCCGCAAGCTCCTCGAGATGGACAGCCTGGGCGTCATGCTCAAGAATTTTTTTTATCTCCAGTCGCTCTTCCGCGCGTCTGAGGATTTCCAGTACGTGGTCGCAGATGTGGACGCCTACGCGCGGCGCAACAGGCTCTACTACGTCGAGCTCTTCGTGGCTCCCTCCATGGTGCTCAAGCAGGGTGGTGTCGACTTCAACGGCATCCTCGATCCCCTCGTCGAGGGCTTCGCCAACCTGGCCAAGGGCGGCGGGCCCGACGTGCGGCTCCTCGTGGATGTCTCGCGCAGCTTCGGCCCCGACAACGCAGCCCGCAACCTCAGCTACCTCCTGGGCTACATCTCGAAGCGCCCCACCGACCGCATACTCGGCATTGGGCTTGGAGGACAGGAGATTGGCAACCCCTGCCTGGCCTACAAGGGCGTCTTCGAAGCCGCGCACGAGGCGGGCCTGCACACGGTCGCCCACGCGGGCGAGGAAGTGGGCCCCGACTCGATACGGGACGCCGTCGTCGAGCTTGGCGCCGAGCGCATAGGCCACGGGACCTCGGCCATCCAGGACTCCTCCCTCATGGCCCTCCTCAAGGAGCGCTCGATACCTCTTGAAATCTGCCCAACAAGCAATGTGGTGACCGGCAAGTACGTGCGCCGCTACGAGGACCACCCAATCAAGGACTTCCTCGCCAAGGGCCTGCTGGCCACCCTCAACACCGACGATCCCGTCCTCTTCGACGTGGAGCTCAACGAGGAATACGGCCGCGCAGTCGAGAAGATAGGCATGGGTGAGAGCGGCGCGATTGCCCTGCTCCGCAACGGCATACGCGCCACCTTCATGGACGACAGGCGGAAGGCAGCCGCCCTGGCCAAGCTCGAGGCGGCCATCAAGACCAGGGTTGTCTAGCTGAGGCAGCCGAGAAGGGCTCTCCAAAGGGGCTCCGAGCCCGCTGCCACGACGCCCAGCGTCGCGTCGAAATCGTAGGGCAGGTCGTCGAGGGCCCTGCCCGAGAGCTCAGTCAGCAGGCCTCCAGCCTCGCGTATCAAGAGATAGCCTGCAGCCAGCTCGTGCGCCTTGTGCCTAAGGTTCACGAAGCCGTCGAAGAGTCCCGATGCCACCCCCGCCAGATGAAGCGCCGACGAGCCGAAGTCCTTCACCCAGGCCAGCTCGGCGAGGCGATTGAGCCTCCCCGCCAGGTCCTTGGCCGAGTACTGGTCGACCACGACGAGGCTCCTCCTGTCCAGGACCTGGCGAGCGGAGCTCGATGCCCTCCTTGGCCCGAGGCCCCTCCTCGAGACCGAGGCGCCGGCACCGCGCTCTGCCAGCCAACGCGTCCCCGAGCGGTGCTCGACTATGCCCGCCGCGAGCGTGTCCCTGTAGCAGGGCTTGCGTCCCTCGAAGATGGTGACCACCGTGCAGTAGGGAAGGATGTCGCGGCCCCTGAAAAAATTGTCTGTGCCGTCTATGTCGTCGAAGGACACTAGATACTGGGGCTTTTCTGAAAGCTCTATCCTTCCCGATTCCTCTGACAGAAGGACAAGGCCTGCGTCCGCAGACTTGAAATAGTCTATGAGCGCCTGCGACACCGCGAGGTCGCCGCGGGTGGAGATGTCGGTCACCCTGCCGCCATGCACTTCCTGGGTGGCCCCCTCATCGAGCCCTGACAAGGTAGACATCGCGACATCGAGCGCCCCCTCGAGCAGCTCCATCGGCCTAATTAAGCTCACCAGATTCGCAGCCCGAAGCGTGAGAGGTAGATGGGAATGGTCTTGAAGCCCTGGCTCTCCGCCTCGCGGAGGAA
>Ga0364922_10430_pt1 | contig 16585 bp, 16 predicted proteins | sample ExccelJu500001D4_2_FD_206955 | JGI IMG/M metagenome (GOLD analysis project Ga0364922, IMG submission 206955) | Enriched cells from Trout Bog Lake Hypolimnion, Wisconsin, USA - BchlTB.June20.5000.01.D4 | ecosystem: Environmental > Aquatic > Freshwater > Lake > Hypolimnion/Profundal zone | place...
TGTTTGTATGACTTTAAATGCTTTGAGGCTCATTTTATGAGCCTGTTAGCAATAAGAATATAAAAATTACAACGAAAGAGTAAATAAATGATTGCAAGCGCAATGCTAATGACCTTTTTGCTGCCATTACAGATAGCGGCGTATTCCGGCAACCATATGAGGCCTAATCATTTCTTTCTCGTTAGCTCTTTTGTAGATACTGCACGCATACTAGGTTTGCCTAAATTTAGACTCAGGGATTCCAATGGAAACCCTTATCTGCCTGATAAGGTATTAACCCAAGAGCCATTAGCCATGATTTACGCCAGTGCAGATATAGTTTTTTCTCCGGCTGCTAATGCACAACGTAAGCAGTACATCCTTTCCTATGTTCGGAGATAGCATGCGTAGTAACAAGCTGTTCTTAATTTCCCTAACTGCTTTGTCATTTAGTTTTGCTGGAAATACCTTGGCTAAAGATGCTGACTATGAAGCGTTTACCGTTGCAGAGAAGGATGTTGCTGATATTTATGTCAATGCAGATGGCTCAAGTGTGGAGACTTATGAGCTACAAACGTTGGTTCGCTCTCAATTGGTAGTGGATAATGAGTCACAAGCTGACATTTCTTATTTAAGTGATTTTGATACCGTGAAGCTGATTGATGCTTATACGATTACCAGTGATGGTCTCAAAGTTCCCGTAGAAAAAAATGCTATTCGAATAGTAGATGGGGATAAGTCAGACGGTAAGTCGATGTACTCAGATATCAAACATCTTGTGATTGTTTTTCCTAGGGTGTCGCCCGGCGTGAGAACGTATTACAAAGTGCAGGTTACGAGACATACCCCATTATTCCCAAATAACTACTTTGTGCGTTATTGGTTTGGTGCAGATACGCAATGGGCTCACTCCGAAGTAAACCTGAGCAATGACCCCAAAATAAAACTATATGTCGATACCAAATGCGTCGATGGTGGACGAGTTGAGGATGGTCCGGGCGGCGAGGTGCGCTATCGCTTGAGTTATAGGAGTAAACAGGTTCATATTCCAGAACCAGGTCAAATCTCTGCCGCAGATGTTTCGCCTTATATTCACATCTCGAGCTTTAAAGACCAGCTGGATATGGCTGATGCATATGAAGCTAGGGCTGCAGATAAATACAAAGTAACCCCTAAAGTTCAAAGGCTAGCTGATGAGATTACCCGAGGCTCTGATGGAAAATTAAATCAAGCCAAGGCTCTATATCACTGGGTGAGTAAGGAAATTCGATATGTAGCTATTTATTATGGAGCTGGTGGGGTAGTACCGCATTACGCAGACGAGATTATTGATAATCAATACGGCGATTGCAAGGATAAGACCACCTTATTAATTGCCTTACTAAATGCTAAAGGTATAAAGGCAAGTGCAGCTGAGATAAACCTAGGCACAGCTTATTCAATGCCAAAAATTGCAGTGCTAGGCCCATTCAATCATGTGATTACCTATCTACCTCAATGGAATATTTATCTAGATCCTACGGCAGAAAGGGCGCCATTTGGTGTCTTGCCCTATAGCGAAATTGATAAACCCACCATTCTTACTGGCTTGCATGAAATCGGAAGAACCCCCAAACCGGATGCGAAACAAAATGTGGTTTCTACTATCGTAAAAATGAGTGTTGGCAGCGACGGGAGAATTACTGGTAGCTCTCATACTGATTATTTTGGGGCGGAGGACATTAAGGCGCGCTATGCATATGAAGGATCTGATAGCGCCTATGGAGAGCAGTTGGCTAAAAATGAACTTTATGGTTCAAGGTTAAGCGGGACTGGCAGTTATAAGCCGACACGCGTCATGGACCTGGAGAAACCTTTTGAACTCGATACCGAGTTTGAGCTTGACCCCATGGCTAATGTTCCAGGGCCGGGGGCAATAGCCATTCCAATGGGGCTTGCACCAGGAGAGTTTGGGTTAATTAGCTTTAGTAAGTCGATTGCAAATCCGACAGAGCCTGTAGTTTGTCGGTCTAGAGCTCTAATGGAAGTTGCTCAAATAAATTTCCCGCTGAATGTCAGTGTGACCCATATCCCTGAAGGTGTTAGCTATAAGAGTGGGGATATTGACTACAAATCGACCTATATCAAGCGTGGCAATTTTGTTGAGGCAAGAAGAGAGGTCGTTATTCAGCATCCGACCATGATTTGCGATGTTAATGAGGTAAAAGAGTGGAACAAGTTTGTTGCGGTAGTGCAGAAGGATTTACGTTCTCAAGTCTTTTATCGCTAGCATGCAATGCTCAGTTCACCTGCCTGATTCAAATATCAATTCTTCAGAAATTTCTTCGTTTCGAATAATTGCATAACCCCTGGTAATCCCATCAGTCACTATCTTGTATTTGCCAATTTCGCTTCTAGGTGGAATTTCAAATGACCATAGCGAGTCTTCGCCACTCATTTTGTCAATGAATAGTTTCCAGGCGCGATTAAGGTTGCCGAACGGAACTTGTGGTGTATAGCCTAGCGGGTCATAAATAAAACTATTTGATTCCGCTAGGTCAATCGTAGTTTTTTGAATAAGAAATTGAGGGGCGCAGTCAAAATTTGGTAAGTTTTGCTGTATTAGGTTTGCTGTCTCGCGTTGTTTTTCAACGTATAGCCATACTAAGAAACCAGGCCATCCAAAGAGAATACAAAGCCCGGCTACCAAATAAATAATGGCATTCTCAATGAGTTCGAGATAACTTTTTTTATGACCAAGTAGGGCGCTTATGTTTCCGGTAAAAAAAGAATCTCTAATTCTAAGGGTTTGAAATAGGCAAAATAACAAACCTAGGCAGCCAATAGACGTGTAAATCAAAAGCCAGTCGAGCCAGGTTTCTGGATGCGTAAGAGAGTTAATCACTTTGTTTCCTTAAAAAGGCTGGAATATCTTCTGGGTCATAAGTTTTGGATTCTTCATGCGGATTGTGTTTTGCATATTTATTTACTAAAACGCCTCGTTCGAACTGCATAAATAGCTCGTACTCAAATTTGCTGTCATATCCCATATGAACATATTTAACATGCCTACCTTGGGGTAGGCGGAGGATTCCGGAAAACCAATGCGCAAAGACGGCTATGGGTGAGCCTGGGAATAGGTCTTTTAAGCCAATAACTTCTTCATAGGTCTTATAGGCACTTATTTTGACCAAATAAAGTCTTTCACCAGTCTCGGGCGTGCCTTTAATTTCCCAGGTTCCTACATAGCCACGCCAATTTGCAGTAGAGGGGGATGTAAATTGAATATCCGTTTGTTGCAGATAGGTGGATAGGGGGTTTGAGAATATGGGAATCTCTTTTCCGCCGTAAATTAGTCGTTCTGATACTTGGGCTGTCATAGGTGCTTGAGTTGGTAGTTATGAGTCCACTATCCTATTTTGAAGGCTCATATGGTGAGCCTAAACAGTGTTCTAATCTATTAATCTAGTGTGCGTCGGCCTAAAAACGCCCTAGGCAAGGTTAAAATTGACCGTTTATTCGAGTTATCCCATTGGAGGCGAGGTGTTTATTTCTCCTATTGCTGGCTAGACCCCAATTACGATGGGTTTTATATAAAAAAGAATTAATTGATGCAACTAATTAAAGTTTATGACTAAGAAATTAAAAGTACTGTCTCTATTTTCCGGTTGCGGTGGGCTGGATCTGGGCTTTGAAAATGCTGGATATGAAGTTGTGGCGGCCATAGATAATTGGCAGGATGCATTGAATACCTTGCAAAGTAATTTTCCTAAAACGAAGGTACTTAATATTGACCTCGGGGAGCTCCAAAAACATCAATTTGATGAATTTAAGCATGGTATTGATGTCGTCATTGGTGGACCACCTTGCCAAGGATTTTCTATCTCCGGCAAGAGGGATGTCGACGATCCCCGGAACAAGCTTTATACGGGCTTCTTAGAGGTTGTTAAACATGTTAATCCAAAGGCGTTTGTAATGGAGAATGTGCCGAATTTAGTTTCTATGGGTCAGGGGGCGATTTTAAAAAGGATTTTGAGTGATTTTGAAAAGCAGGGCTACAGTCTCGAGTACAAAATCCTAACTGCTTCTGATTTTGGGGTGCCGCAAAATAGAAAAAGAGTCTTTATAGTCGGGATAAAAAATAAAAACTTTAAATTCCCGTTGGCAAAATTTACTACAGAGAGGCGACTAACCTGTCTTGACGCTATTGGTGATTTACCGGAGGGCGACTTGGCTGATGGTTCCGAATACAAACTTAAGCATAAAACAGAATATCAGGAGTTAATGAGGTTTGGTTCTGAGGGGATTTTTAATCATCAGATTACAAAGCACGACACTAAAACAGTCGAGACAATTAGCCTAGTCCCAGATGGCGGTAACTACAAGAGTTTGCCGGAGGATCTTCAGATGACTAGGAGGGTTAATATCGCGTGGACTCGTTATTCCAGCAAGAAACCTAGCTTGACTATTGATACTGGGCACCGGCACCATTTCCACTATAAATACAATAGAGTTCCTACAGTCAGGGAGTCCGCCAGACTGCAATCCTTCCCTGATAATTTTATTTTTCTTGGAAGTAAAACTAGTCAATATAAACAGGTTGGAAATGCGGTCCCTCCATTGTTGGCGCAAGTTGTAGCTGAGCAACTAAAGCAATATTTATAAGATATGGAAACCTATAGAATTCCCCAGGAGTTTTTTCTAAGGCTGCATCATGTCCGCCCAAGATTTAAAGATGATGTAGAAAATGTACTTTTCTACATGGCAAATGAGATTTACAAAATTGGCCCAAAGGATTCGGAGGAGTTTAAGACTCAGCTTAATTCTTCAATACAGTTATTTCCTGGAAATTCGAGAAAAAAAGATAAAACAATAAATAACTGGAGAACTGAGATATCTGCACTATTTGGGTTAATTCAGCACGGGGGCGGACAATCAAAGCCTAGTGCAATAACAAAAAATCTTGTTACTAACTCTAATTTAATCGAATTTTTCAGATACTTTTTATATAACTTTCAGTATCCCGGGGGGCACTTAAAGCCTAAAGAGTCCCTGGTTTTGATTGAAAATAAGGTCAAATTTAAGCCAGCACAATTTATCCTTCAGTCTTATATAGAGGGCAAGAAGATTACCGGAAAAGACTTTGGCATGTCGCAAGCAGAAGCAACCCACTGTATTTTTAATGATTTACGGGTTACTACGGGACATCGCGAGCCAAAAGAAGTTGTTAACCTAATTCTCTCTAATAGAAAAAATAATATTGATTATGATTCTGGCGGAGATACAGTTAGGTATGCCGGTGATATCTTGGATTATATGGAGCTTGCTGACCTTGTTACCTTAAAGCAAAATAATAAATACTATTTGAACAATTATCAGTCTGAGATAATTTTTTCAATTATTAAGAATGATAAGTACTTTGAACCTTTTGAGAAGCTCTATGACACAAGGCATTTGAGCTTAAAAGATGTCGCGGAGACAACAAACGCATGGTACGACTTTATCAACTCAAATATTGATGATTCAATTTTTAGCGCTGATATTGTATCCATCCTTGAGGGATTCCAGGCCGAGGAAACTGAGGCGCTAAGCTCTGAAGATAGTGGGTTCATCAATGAAGTGATAAGTAAGCTCCGAGATGAGTCAAAAAAACCAAAAAATACTAAGGAAATAGGTGATATTGGCGAAGCTATTACTATAGAGCATGAGAAAAATAGGCTTACCTCTATAAATGCCTCATATTCTGAGCGGCTTCATTGGATTAAGAAAATTCCAGAGTCTCTTGCAATGGGCTACGACATTAGCTCTCTAGAGGGGGTTTTAGATAAAAGGCGTTACATAGAGGTAAAAACCACCTTGAGTATGGGCAAAATTAACGCTAATAGCTTTCATATGACTCCCAGTGAATGGAGCGCTGCAGACTCCCTGGGCCAAAGCTATTTTGTGTATAGATTAACTATCTCAAAAAAGGAGATTTCGCTCTTTATCATTCGTGACCCAGTGCGAATGTATAAGGACAGCCGTCTTGATATGACCGTTAGGGACGGTGTAGATATTTCTTATAAAGAGATATCTGGCACATACATGGAGCTATGCCGATGAGCGATATATTAACTATGGCCTCTTTTTTTTCTGGTTGTGGGGGAATGGATCTTGGATCGGTTGGCGGCTTTGAATATCTTGGTAAAAGATATAAAAAAAACCCAGTAGAGCTTGTTTACTCAAATGATTTCGATGGAAAAATATCGGAGCTACATAAGAAAAATTTTTCGCATCAGATTGTTGTTGGCGATATAAAAGGGCTTTCAATTAGCTCAATTCCTTCGCATGACATCCTGACAGGGGGGTTCCCGTGCCAGTCATTTTCGGTTGTTGCTCAAAATCCAAAAAGACTTGGCTATAAGGATGAGAAAGGAATGCTTTTTTTTGAGCTTTGTAAAATTTTAAAAAAAAGAAAACCCAAGGTATTTATTGCTGAAAATGTTAAGGGAATTCTTTCCGCAAATAGAGGTCAAGCATTTCCATTAATTATTGAAGAGTTTGGGAGGGCTGGGTATCACGTTGACTTTAAACTCCTGAATGCATCCCACTATGGGGTTCCGCAAAAAAGAGAGCGTGTATTTATTGTGGGATTTAGAAATAAAGCGCATCTAAAAAATTTTTCCTTTCCAACTCCCACTACGATAAATACACCTACACCTTTATCGGCAGTGTTAGAGCCTGAGGATGCCATTGAGTCTAAGTATTACTTTTCAAAAGAGGCGGTTCAGGGGCTTCTAAATACTAAAAATTATTTATCCATGAATAAGGGTAGAGCGCAGAATATTAATGAGCCATGTAATACAGTGGCTGCTCATCTGGCCAAGGTGAGTTTAAACAGTACTGATCCAGTTTTAAAAATAAACGGAAAGTACAGAATGTTTACCCCCAGGGAGGTCGCCAGAATACAGTCTTTCCCTGAAAAATATGCCCTTCTAGAGTCCAAGACCACAAACTATAAGGCCCTTGGGAATGCTGTGCCGCCAGTTTTGATGTGGCACTTAATGCAATCAATCTTAAGGGCTCTGGATTGATTTAGGCTCGCTTACCTGTTTCAAGGGAGTTCATTAAGTCGATGGATCTTGTGATGTGGAGCAAAAGCTTTTGATCTGAAAACTCTGAAAAATAGATGTCAACTGGATTTACAAAATTGTTATTGTATTTTGTTGGCGTATTTGTTCCGTTTACATCGATGAACTTGGAATTATTGGTTCTATTAATCGTTTCATGGTCTAAAACTCTCATAGAGGGCAATAAAACGCCGCAAACTATTCCTTCGCCGTTCCTTGCAAAGCAAATTGTTGTCGATAAGTTTCTTTTTGGCAGATTCCCGGATGCAACAATGGATATCCATGGGACTTTAGGATAAAAAATTGCACCTTTGGAGTGGTAGAAGTCTAGGTTGGAGAGAGTATTTTTTGGCAATGATTTTTTTAGTAAGTCAATTGCATGCATCAAGGACGATTTAACCTCTATCGCTTCGTTAGAGATTGATTTGATTGGTTTTAGGAATTCAGTTCTGGAGCAAAATTCACCAACGTGAACAAAGGTTTTATGCAATTCAGTCATGGAGCCTTAAAAACATGATTATTGCACTAATTCTACCTCTAGTTTTACAAGGATTAATATCTTGAGCGTCTCCTTTGGGTCTTGATTTCAACCCGTCGATGCAACACACTACAAACTGCGTAAGCGCAAGGAGTGTTGCTCATGAAACAACGGCCTCGAATCTATTACACGGCTACTCAGAAGGCTTTAATGTGGGAGCGCTGGAAAAAAGGAGATTCTCTCCAGCAGATTGCCCAGTTATTTGATCGCAATCATTCGTCCATACAAGGCATCTTTGTACAAACTGGTGGCATCAGACCACCAGAGCGAACTCGATCCAAACTAGCGCTGACTTTAGCCGAGCGTGAAACCATCTCACGTGGCCTAGCAAGCGGTCAATCCATGAGATCGATTGCCACTGAGTTAGGTCGTTCACCTTCCACGATTAGTCGTGAGATTGGCCGTAATGGTGATCCAAAGAGTTATCGAGCCAATCAATCGGATCAGGCTGCCTGGGATCGAGCACATCGCCCGCAGACTTGTAAACTGGTATTAAATAAAACCCTAGCTCATCTGGTGGCAGATAAACTGCAGCACTACTGGTCGCCACAACAGATCGCCGGCTGGCTAAAAGAGACTTATCCAGATCAGGAGGACTATCAAGTGTCACACGAAACGATCTACCTTAGCCTCTTCATCCAAGCCCGCGGAGCCTTAAAGAAAGAGCTCACACAGCATTTACGACGCACCCGCATCATGCGCCGTTCACGTCATCACACCCTTAAAGATATCGGCCTTGGAAAGATTAAGGATGCCATCTCGATCAGAGAGCGGCCAGCTGAAGCGGAAGATAGAGCTGTTCCCGGCCATTGGGAAGGCGATCTTTTGTATGGGGATGCCAATAGCCAGATCGCCACTCTCGTAGAGCGCCAAACCCGTTACGTCATGTTGGTGAAGGTGGCTCGTAAAGACAGTGAGACGGTGGTTAATGCACTTATCAAGCATGCCCGCAAGTTACCGCAAGAGCTCTACAAATCCTTAACTTGGGATCGAGGTATAGAGATGGCTCAGCACAAACGCTTTACTCTAGCTACCGATGTGCAAGTGTATTTTTGCGATCCTCAGCATCCTTGGCAACGAGGGTCTAATGAAAATACCAATGGTTTATTAAGACAGTACTTCCCCAAGGGTATGAGCTTAGCCAATTACTCTCAAGCCAAGCTCAATGCCGTAGCAAGGCAACTCAATGAACGCCCTAGAAAGACGCTAAACTATCAAACACCGGCAGAACGTTTTGCCCTAACTGTTGCATCGACGGGTTGAAATCAAGGCCGAACTGAGACGGTCAAACACACAAAATATTTGATTTTGAGTGACTGCAATTACCTCAAAAGGGGTCACTACCCACTAGGAGTGGGCAATTCTTTTAAGGCGACATAAATGACCCTTTTGAAATAGATTCTGCCGACGATTTTGACCGCAACTATCGCTTACCTGCGGAAACGATTCACTATTTTAGTCTGTATAAAAAGATAGGAAACCCATGCTGGTGGCGGAGAGGGAGGGATTCGAACCCTCGGTACCTTTGACAGTACGCCTGATTTCGAGTCAGGTACATTCGACCACTCTGCCACCTCTCCGAACCGAAGTGCAATTATAGCTTTGGTGTTGGTTACAGTTGCAGGCCTTATTTAATAATGGGCTTGAGATTATCTAAACCGCCTAAGTATGGCTGCAATGCCTTAGGAATCGAGATACTGCCATCAACTTGCTGGTGATTCTCAATCAACGCTACCAGCGCTCTGCCTACTGCCAAACCAGAGCCATTTAAGGTGTGAACTAGTTCGGGTTTGCCTTGACCAACCTTAAATCTAGCTTGCATACGCCTTGCTTGAAAGTCGCCCATGCTAGAGCAAGAGCTAATTTCGCGATAAGCGTGCTGCGAAGGCACCCACACCTCTAAGTCATAAGTTTTGGCGCTACCAAAACCCATGTCACCCGTACAGAGCAACACTTTTCTATAGGGTAGCTCAAGTAATTCCAAAATCTTTTCGGCGTGGCCAGTAAGCTCCTCTAATGCTTGCATAGAATCTTCTGGTTTGGTGATTTGTACCAACTCAACCTTATCAAACTGATGTTGACGGATCATGCCGCGAACATCTCGCCCATAGCTACCCGCTTCAGAACGAAAGCATGGTGTATGCGCTACAAATTTCATTGGTAAATTGTCGGCATTTACAATCTCGTCACGTACTAAATTTGTAACCGGTACCTCCGCAGTTGGAATAAGGTAAAAGTTCTCGGTACGAACCCCCCCATCGTCATCCTCTCCACCCATTTGACGGGGAACCTTAAATAGATCCTCCTCAAATTTTGGTAACTGCCCAGTGCCGCGCATTGACGCAGCATTAACCATATACGGAGCATAGATCTCTTGGTACTCGTGCTGTGTTGTATGAATATCAAGCATAAATTGCGCTAGCGCACGGTGCAACCTGGCGATCGGCCCCTTTAGGACTACAAAGCGTGAGCCGCTAATTTTGGCAGCAACTTCAAAATCCAGTCCAAGTGGCCCACCTAAATCTACGTGGTCTTGAATCTCAAAATCAAATATAGGAGCATTGCCCCAACGCTTGACTTCTTTATTCTCTTTCTCATCCTTGCCGACAGGAACTGCTTCATCTGGCAGATTGGGAATGCCCATTAAAAAATCAGAAATCTCCACCTGCAAAATGGTCAAGCGCGCTACTCCGGACTCCATATCTACATTAATCTGACTCGCTTCAGCTATCTCAGTAGATGCATCTTCGCCACGACCTTTTTTCATGCCAATGGCTTTAGCCAGTTGATTGCGTTTAGCCTGCAATTCTTCAGTGCGCGTTTGCAAAGTTTTGCGCTCAGTTTCTAAGGCATTGAATTTCTCAACATCTAACTGAAATTTGCGGGTAGCCAAGCGCGCTTGAACTGCAGCGATATCTTTACGGAGTAATTGCGGATCAATCATGTATTGCTCTATTAGTAAGTTGGTGCTAAAGCCTCTATTTTAAGCGTAAGACTTCAGCCCCAGCAGGGGGAATAAAGGTAAAGCGGTTAGCGGGCAGAATGACATTTAACTGCATCTTATCTAGAGTCACCAGAACTATGCTGCCCAGTCCATCAACAAGTTCCAGGGCTTTTGGCAGACCGTTGGCCATGCCCACAGAAATTTTGGTGTAAGGCAGATCATTGCCACCCTTAACACCGGGATCTTTTTTGGGAGTCAGGCCCACCCACTTCATGCCTAGATGTTCCTCGCCCTCCACTAAATCAAAATGTTGATCAAGTGAGGCCTCACCAAAAAGAATGGCTGCGGGTGTTGAGGCCAGAGCTTGACCAGCGGATCTAAAAGTCGCTTGATTGAGATCCTTATCCCAGAGAATTAATTGTTTACCATCAGCAATTAGTTTTTGTTCATACGGTTTTTGAGTGTCCCAGATAAAACGGCCAGGACGCTGAAATACGAACTGACCTTGGGTTTGACGAATTACTTTCAAGCCCTTATCTTGCGGCTCATTTGGTTTTGGAGAGCGCAACTGCTGTTGTACAAACTCCCCTTCGGCAGTTTTAGAGTTACGCACAAATTGACGTAGTTGCTCTGAACCACTTTCAACATCAATTGCAAATACATTGCTAGAGATTAAACCCATGATAATTGCAATCGATAGCGTAGAAATCAATCTTTTCAAAATTACCACCCTATTCAGACGAGCGATGAAGAATTTCACGATTTCCGCCATTACCCATTTTGGATACTAGGCCCGCTTTTTCCATATCTTCTAATAAGCGAGCTGCGCGGTTATAGCCAATACGTAAGTGGCGCTGTACCAAAGAGATTGATGGTCTTTTGTTATCTAGCACGATAGCTACCGCTTGATCATACAAAGGATCGGATTCACCTCCGCCGTCACCAGTAAGGGCATCCATAGTAGATTCATCGGCGCCCTCGAGAACACCATCAATATAATTTGCTTCACTCTTCTCTTTAAGCCACTCCACAACACGATGCACTTCATCATCAGATACAAATGCGCCGTGCACCCGAACAGGTAAGCCGGTACCTGGAGCCATATAGAGCATGTCACCCATACCGAGAAGGGCTTCCGCGCCCTGCTGATCTAAGATGGTCCGACTATCAATCTTGCTGCTCACTTGAAAAGAAATACGGGTTGGTACATTGGCCTTAATCAACCCAGTAATGACATCCACGCTAGGGCGTTGAGTAGCCAGTACCAAGTGAATACCTGCGGCACGCGCCTTTTGAGCAATGCGGGCAATTAACTCTTCAATCTTTTTACCTTGAACCATCATTAAGTCTGCAAGCTCATCAATCACAATCACAATCACAGGAGCCTTATAAATTGGCTCTGGATCATCTGGAGTTAAGCTAAATGGATTGGTGAGTTTCTCGCCCTTTTCTTCTGCTTCCAAAATTTTCTTATTGAAGCCGGCCAAATTGCGCACACCAAACTTGCTCATCAATTTGTAGCGGCGCTCCATCTCATTGACCGCCCAATTAAGCGCGTTATACGCCTGCTTCATATCGGTTACTACCGGGCAAAGTAAATGGGGAATCTTGTCATACATCGCCATTTCCAACATCTTGGGATCGATCATGATGAGACGTACCTCATCAGGCTTAGCCTTGAAGAGAATCGACAAAATCATGGCATTAATACCAACTGATTTACCAGCGCCAGTAGTGCCCGCTACCAAGCAGTGAGGCATCTTCGCCAAGTCAGCAACCATTGGGTTGCCAGAAATGTCTTTACCTAAAGCCAGAGTCAATAGCGAATGGTTATCGTTGTAAATTTGTGAAGTCAAAATCTCAGACAGGTAAACAGACTGGCGTGTTGGGTTTGGCAACTCCAAAGCCATACAAGTTTTACCGGGAATAGTCTCCACTACACGCATGCTCACTACACCAAGTGAGCGCGCTAAGTCGCGTGAAAGATTAACAATCTGATTTCCCTTGACACCTACCGCTGGATCAATCTCATAACGGGTTACCACTGGACCTGGATAGGCAGCGATGACTTTAACTTCAACGTTAAATTCTGCAAGCTTGCGCTCAATTAAGCGAGAAGTGAACTCCAGAACATCTGCTGAGATGGTCTCTTTGATTTCAGGCACGGGATCAAGCAAAGCCAAAGGAGGCAATTCTGAATCAGGGATATCCACAAATAACGGTTGTTGTTTTTCACGCTCTACACGTGCGCTCTTCGGAATTTCTACCGGAGTTCGAACAATATGTACAGGAGTGGCAATTTCTACGCGCCCACGAAACTCCTCCACAAACTCCTCTCGCTCCTCTGCCGCCACTTCTCCCAATTTACGATCCGCCATACCATCACGACGTTGGCGCAAGCGGTAATAGGCTAACTCCAAGGTGCGACCGACCTTTTCAGCAACATCTAACCAAGAAAAGTGCAGAAATAACGACAAACCAGCACAAAGACCAAACAGCAAAACGATGGTGGAGCCTGTAAAGCCCAGTGACATTTGAAGGGGGTCACCGATTAACTCACCCAAAATACCCCCTGGAGGCCTAGGAAGCTCCCAGCTCAGTGAATGCAGGCGGATGGACTCAAGACCCATGCTACTAATTAAAGTCAGCCCAAAGCCCAGCCAACGAATGACTAATGAGTCTAGTTTTGCCTCTGGATCTACTGGCAAAGGGATGCTCCAGAGCTCACGCCACCCATTTAGAACGCGACGTCCAAATAAAACAACCCACCAAAAGGCAGAAATGCCGAAAATATAGAGCATTAAGTCGGCTGCATAGGCCCCAAATCGACCGCCCAGATTCTTAGGGGCCTCAAAACTGGCATGAGACCAGGCTGGATCCGCCTTGGAATAAGTAATCAAAATAGCAAATAAACCCAGGCAAAGCCCGCAGGAGATGAACCAGCGCGCCTCAAGCAATAGACGGGGCATCCTCCCGTGGCCATTATTTTCAGGCAACTGAGGAGCCAAGGGGATTTTCGACTTCGGGTTTACGGTTCTAGCCATGTTCTGGTGATTGTAAACAAGCAAATCTATAATTTGGTAATGACGACAAATATCCCAAAACACTCCAAAGTTCTAATTCTCGGATCTGGCCCTGCTGGGTATACCGCAGCTGTATATGCAGCGCGAGCCAATCTAAAGCCCACCCTCATCACTGGAATCGCTCAGGGAGGTCAGTTAATGACCACTACTGATGTGGAAAACTGGCCAGCCGACCCAGATGGCGTCCAAGGTCCAGAGTTGATGGGTCGCTTTTTACAGCATGCGGAACGCTTTAATACTGAAATTATTTTTGATCATATTCATACCGCTGCCTTGACAGAAAAACCCATTCGCTTAGTGGGTGACTCTGGCACTTACACCTGTGATGCATTAATTATTTCTACTGGAGCTTCTGCGCAGTATCTTGGTCTACCAAGTGAAGAAGCATTTATGGGGCGTGGCGTTTCAGGTTGCGCTACTTGTGATGGTTTTTTCTATCGCGATCAAGATGTGTGCGTAGTCGGCGGTGGCAATACCGCTGTTGAAGAAGCGCTCTACCTTACTGGCATTGCAAATAAAGTGACGGTCATTCATCGTCGCGATACATTTCGCGCGGAACCTATTTTGAATGATCGCCTGATGGCAAAAGTTGGGGAAGGCAAAGTAGAGCTTAAATTAAATTCCACCCTTGATGAAGTTCTTGGTGATGAAAGGGGTGTCACTGGCGTGCGCATTACAAAACAAGATGGCAGCACAGAAGATATTGCCGTTACCGGGGCCTTTATAGCAATTGGCCACAAACCCAATACCGAGTTATTTATTGGGCAACTTGAGATGAATAACGGCTATATTAAGACGCATTCTGGCTTAGAGGGCAATGCTACTGCCACCAATATTCCGGGCGTCTTTGCCGCTGGCGATGTGCAAGACCATATTTATCGTCAAGCCATCACGAGTGCTGGAACAGGCTGCATGGCGGCATTAGACGCGCAGCGTTACTTGGAGTCGCTTTCTTAAAAAACTGTAAGTTAAATTTACCTTGAGAATTCAAGATAAAAAAACGCCTAGCTTTGCTAGGCGTTTTACTTTACTACTACTCCCAAGGGAGCTTTGCTCTTATGGCACTTATTTTCTTATCTAGCTAAAGGTAATAAAGGCACAATGAGCAATGCCACGATATTAATAATTTTAATAAGTGGGTTTACGGCAGGGCCAGCAGTATCCTTGTAAGGGTCACCTACAGTGTCGCCCGTAACCGCCGCCTTATGGGCTTCGGAACCTTTGCCCCCAAAGTGACCTTCTTCGATATATTTTTTGGCATTATCCCAAGCGCCACCACCAGTGCACATAGAGATCGCCACAAACAAGCCCGTTACGATCGTACCCATGAGTAAGCCACCCAGTGCAGCGGGTCCCAATAAAAGGCCGACTGCAATTGGTGCTACCACTGGTAAAAGTGAGGGAACAATCATTTCTTTAATGGCTGCTGAAGTAAGCATATCTACTGCCTTGCCGTATTCTGGTTTTGCAGTACCTTCCATAATTCCAGGAATCTCTCTGAACTGTCGGCGCACCTCCTCAACCACAGCACCCGCACAACGCCCTACCGCCTCCATGGCCATCGCACCAAATAAATAAGGAATCATGCCGCCAATAAAGAGACCGATGATGACCATATGGTTAGAAAGATCAAAGGAGACTTGTTGGCCAATAGATTCCAAAGCGTGGGTGTAATCAGCAAAAAGCACCAGAGCAGCCAAACCTGCCGAACCAATGGCATACCCCTTGGTGACCGCCTTGGTCGTGTTACCAACCGCATCCAATGGGTCGGTAATATCACGTACGGATTGGGGTAAACCAGCCATCTCTGCAATACCGCCAGCGTTATCAGTAATGGGGCCATAGGCATCGAGGGCAACTACAATACCCGCCATCGACAACATGGCCGTTGCTGCAATAGCAATTCCATAAATACCAGCCAGCCAATACGCCGCATAGATTGCTGCGCAAACAAACAGCACGGGGTAAGCAGTCGACTTCATGGATATACCTAAACCGGCGATGATATTGGTGCCATGGCCTTTGGTTGAAGCTTCTGCAATATGTTGTACTGGTTTAAATTGCGTGCCAGTGTAGTACTCAGTAATCCATACCAAGCCTGCAGTTAGCACTAAACCAACCACCGTAGACCCGAACAAGCGCCACTGACTACCAAGGATACCTAAGGCATCATCAGGCATGATGAAATTGGTCACAAAATAAAAGGCGATGAGTGAAATGCCGCCAGCCACAATCAAGCCCTTATACAAAGCTGGCATCACATTTTTCATGCCAGGCGTCGCCTTAACAAAAGAACAGCCAATGATCGAGGCAATAATAGAGACGCCGCCCAGAACCAGCGGATAGACAATTGCGGCAACTGGCGCACTGGCAACCATCAGCGCTCCCAGAACCATTGTTGCAATTAACGTCACTGCATATGTTTCAAATAAATCGGCGGCCATGCCAGCGCAATCACCAACGTTATCGCCAACATTATCCGCAATCACCGCTGGGTTACGGGGGTCATCTTCTGGAATGCCTGCTTCGACTTTTCCAACTAGATCTGCACCCACATCGGCACCTTTAGTAAAGATGCCGCCACCTAGCCGCGCAAAGATAGAAATTAAAGACGATCCAAATGCCAAACCAATTAATGGATGTAGAACTGACGAAAGGTCTTGACCTGCCCCCATGGAGACTAAGAACATAAAGAAGAGACTGACGCCCAGTAAGCCAAGGCCCACCACTAACATGCCAGTAATGGCCCCACCCTTAAAGGCTACATTCAGAGCCTCGTTCATTCCTTTGGTAGCAGCCTCAGCGGTGCGCACATTTGCTCGTACCGAAACATTCATCCCAATAAAACCACAAGCGCCGGAAAGTACTGCGCCAATACAAAACTATTGCCATTGTTGGGGTCGTTCTCACGGTTTTAATTGCCCTCTTTTTGGATTTTGCAACTGCCATGGGC
>Ga0364922_10428_pt1 | contig 16541 bp, 7 predicted proteins | sample ExccelJu500001D4_2_FD_206955 | JGI IMG/M metagenome (GOLD analysis project Ga0364922, IMG submission 206955) | Enriched cells from Trout Bog Lake Hypolimnion, Wisconsin, USA - BchlTB.June20.5000.01.D4 | ecosystem: Environmental > Aquatic > Freshwater > Lake > Hypolimnion/Profundal zone | place...
ACGAGGCTGTAGCTACCGCTGTTATTGGTGGTAATCGAGGTGATGGTTAAAACATTGCTGGCAGTGCCGGAAACATTGCCGCCGGCCGCCAGATTGGTGCCGCTGCAGAGCCAGGAAAACCCATAAGGTGTCACCCCGCCGGCTGCGGCGCTCAGGGTAAGATTCGCCCCGCTGGCCAGATTCTGGCTCGCGGGCTGGACATAAAAATAGGGCAGCAGTGGCGGGGCGAGGGCATTGATCAAATTGGTGCCGTTCGGCGTGCCCAACCCGGTGCAGAGGTCATATCCATTCGTGGCATAGTAGTCACCGGCGGTGTTGGTCCCGATATTGTTGCCGGCGGTGATGTCGTGAAAACAATTGGTATAACGGGTGTCAGTGCCGATGGCGTAGAGGGCGGGGTTTAGCAATCCGACAGGCGTGCCGCCCACGGTCTGGGATTGCTGGTTGATCAACGCGCACAAGCCCGCCCACAACGGGGCGGCGCAACTGGTGCCATCAACACTGCCGGCCGTGTTGGTGGCATAATAAACCAGCACGTTGGCGCCGGTCAGGGCCACATCCGGGAGGTTGCGGTACACGGTGGAACCTTTGTTTAAGGCCATGGATAGGCCCTGTTGCCAGGCGGGGATGAAATAATTGGGGCTGATGCCGCCGCTGGAGCCCACATCGCCCCCGTTGTTCCAGACGGCCTCGGAGGACCAGGAGCCGCCGGTGCCATTCATCGTCAGGCTGGTGCCGCCCACGCTGGTGACATAAGGGCTGTCGACCGGCACTGGTCCGTGACGGGTGCTCAACGCACCTTTGCCGGTGTAAGCATCGCTGTCCCCGGAGGATTGGAAGAAGGACTGGCCATGGGCCGCCATGAGTTGAAGTTGTGAGTCCAGGGTGCCGTTGTTGGTCCCGCCCGGCCACGTTTGATTGGCAATGGAAGCGGAAAATGCCCACGAACAACTGATCTGTTGGGCGGTGCCGTCGGTGTAGATTCGGTTAAATACGTCATAGGGCGAGTTTCCTTCGTATACAATTAATTGGGAAAGGCCCGGAGCCATGGAGACGATCATCTCAATATCCAAAGCCACCTCGATGTCCGCGTTGCTCACGCCACTGTAGCCCGGCAGGCCGCTCACGCCATCCAACAGGACCGTTTGCAGGGGGACATTGGTATAGCCAATCATGCTTTCGTAGCTGGTGATGGCCCCGGGGTAGAAGCTGTCAAATTCCGCGACCGCCGCGGTCTGCCCGCTGCCCGCCAGTGAAGTGCCAGGGACATAGGCCGTGCGAAAATCCCGGCCCTGATAGCTGCCGCCGGAACCGCTGCCACTAAGCGGCGTGGCCGCAGGCTGCGACTGCAGATGCACCAATGGTCGCGGCCGGCCATAATCCGACAGTCCCCACATGTCCATCACTGGCACATTGACCGGCACGGACGGCTCCTCATCCGGGGCAAAAAAATGTCGGTTTTCAGTGGGATGCTGGTAAGCGTGCAGGGTGGTGTGGAACGCCTGTTGAATGGTTGTCACGGTCCCCTGAACATCCAGCACCATCCGGTTGCCAGATTGTCCAGTTACCCGCAAACCCTGCGCCGAAACGAAATCCATCACCGCTTGATAGTCTGCCTTGGTGGGGCCAAAACGATCGGTCAATTCCGAAGTGGAAAGGAAGTGGTGATAATTGGTGCTGTGTGGATCGTAAATTTGATTTACCAACGCGGTGAGTCCGGTTGGGTCGCGCAGCGGCAGCCCGATGGCCAGATGCAACTGATTCGAGCCCGGCAATAGAGCCAGCGGGGTCAATTGGGCCACCACCGCCGGCACATGCCCGAACAACTGGTGCCAGCCAGGTTCGGCACCCCTTGTGCTTTCCGTAATGAGGCAGGCCAGCCAAACCAAAACTACCAGCCAGCGCCGGGCACCGGCAAACTGGGAATGCCATGAGTTTCCCATCTGTGGGGAATTGATCTGATTCGCTGGGATCGTCGGGCGCAATGCATCTGTTACATGACTGGCATCGGAACACACAAAATTTAATCGCCCAAAAAGCCCAAAAAGTCAATTCTGCCGCCCAATTCATTTGCGGGACGCAAAATATGGCGTATATTTACAAATGCTTGTATGGCAATATATTACAACGGTAATTCCTTAATTAAGGGTCATGGGGGCCGGTCACCTTTACCGGCCGGCCGCCCAGCCGGGCGGATTCAAGGCAGGCGTCCTGCACCCGTTGGGTGTGCCAGGACCACTGCGGCCACTCCTCATTGAGCCGGCCGGAATGCACCTGGTTCGCAAAGTTGCGGAACATATTCACATCCTGAAGCTGGATGAGCGCCCGACCCTGCGCATCCGTGGCCGGTGGGATTGGCACGGGGACCAGGGAGTCATTGTGCTGGAAGGTTAACGCTTGGGGGTTAAACGGATGGACAAAGTCATCCACACGGAGCGAGCCTTTGGTCCCGCTCACATTGACCCAACGCTGATTGGGGGCGGTAAAGGAACTGTAAAACCCGGCGGAAACGCCCTTGGCAAAGAAGAGCTCGCCGGAAAACTCCAGAGGGCCGGAAACATGACCCGGTCCGGCATCGCTGGCGCCAAGCGTCCGGCCGATGACTTCATGCGGCAACTGCCAGCGGAGCGCCCACAAGGCAAACCGCAGGCAATACCAGCCCAGGTCGCCGAGGCAGCCGGCGGGTTCAAGATCCAGACTGGCGCGGATGTTCGTGTGCGCAAACTCCGGGTGACCCAAAAAGCTGAAAATGGACATGATTCGCCGGATTTCCCCGACCCTCACGCCATCGTCCAGCACGCGGCGGATGGCCGGCAACCGGGGGCTGTGCATGAACATTACTCCGTCCATGAACTGCACTTGGTTTTCCCGGCACGCCGCGAGCATGGTTACTAATTCTGCCGCGCTGATGGCACAGGGTTTCTCGCAAAGCACATGCTTGCCCGCCCGCGCCGCACGAATCACCCATTCCGCCCGCAAACCCGTGGGCAGGGGGATATAAACCGCATCCACCTCGGGCGAGGTGAGCAACGCCTCGTAACTGCCCAGCGCTTGGGGCAGATTGGCGAAGGGCGCGGCGGCTTGACATTCCTTGATAAAAGCCCGGGCGCGTCCCAAGTCCCGGCTCGCCACGGCTGTGACGGCACAATTATCCGTCTGTTGGATGGCCGCCCAGTTTTTGCGGGCAATGCCCGCCGTGCTTAAAAATCCCCAACGCAATGGTTTCATAGTTTAACAATGGTTTGGGCGGCCTCGCGCACCCGTTCCAAGATCACTTCGGCCATCAGTGGCTCGGTTCCCACTGCGGGCGAGTACCAGACGCGCCGGCCATTTTTCTCAGTGGGATTGCGCCAGGTGGGCTGGCCGGCGGCCAGCCGTTCCTTGACGAGCCGTGCGGGTTCGCCCAGCAACACCGGGATGTCCTCTACCGCGTGCAGTCCATCGCTGATAAAAAACGGCACGATCACAAGGTTCTTCGTGGTGGCCAGACCATAACAATCGGCGATTCGGGGGTATTCTTCCATGAAAATATCGTGCACCCCGGCATATAAATTCAAACCCCTGATCAAGGCGACCTGCCGCTCGATCGCCTTGCGTGAATTGACATTTCGTCCGGTGCCATGGCCAGCCACAAAAAGGGTGATATCCGCCGGTTTGGGGGCATAGGGAAAGGGATGCCGGGCCACGACTTCCCGGGCGCGCGCCAGAATCACGCCGGTCATGGCATCATGGGACCCCACCGGCAGGCAATAGTGCCAGGTGGACAGCCCCACCACCTGGGTCGGCTGATTGCCAAAACCAAGTTCCCGGGGAATTATCTCCGTGCTAAAATAACCCTCGCTGATGAACAGGGGCACGATAAACACCCGGGGGGTGGTCAGTTTGGCCAGCACCCGGCGGATGTGTGGTTCCTGCTTCCAAAAAGCCTGGCTGACCCGCGCAAAGAGCCGGCGACGGCGCAGTTCCGCGCAATGCTGCCGGACCGGACGGGCGGATTCCAAGTTCAGGGTCGTGCCATGACCCATCACCACCAGGGCTGCGTCCAAAAAAGGGTCGCCGTTCATCCCGGCAAGGTTGACGGAATTCCCCCGACCCCGCAAGCGGGCCCTGCGTGGTCCAAGCACCGCACTAATTTTGCGACTGCACACATTTTTTGAAACATTTTACACCCCACCGCTGTCTTATTCCACGATCAAGCAGATCGTTTTTACTATAAAAATGAAAAACCAGACCAAATTGACCGCTATTTTGACCGCCGTATGCGCCCTGGCCCTGTCGGCCGCGGCTCAGGATGCCAAACCCCTGCCGCCCGCCGCCACCAAGACCGGCGTGACGTACGACGGGGATATCAAAGCCTTTCTCGATACGTCCTGTGTGCATTGTCACAGTGGTGACAAGCCGAAGGCCCGGTTGAAACTGGACACGCTGGACGGCATCCTCAAAGGCAGCCGCAATGGCAAGGTGGTCACCGTGGGGGACAGCGCCAAGAGTGTGCTGGTGCAGGCGGCAGCGCACACGACCGACGATCAGGATGAATGGATGCCGCCCGCGAAGGCGGTCAGCAAGTACCCGAATCTCACCGACGATCAAATCGGCCTGCTCCGAGCCTGGATTGATCAAGGGGCCAAGTAAGGATTTTAAAGCACCCGTCAACGACGCCAGCCACCCGGCTGGCGTTTTTTTGTGAACCGATGTGGAACAAAAAACGCCCCGCCGGTGAGGCGGGGCGTGATGAGTGAATCGCGGGCGGCAATTATTGTTGCAACTGGTAGAACTGCTGCTTATTGCCGGAGGACAAGGCTCCGGTGACGGTGAAGTTAAAATTGCCGTTGCCGTCAAAATTGCCGGTAGTAACGGTGGTCCACTGGGCGAGTGGCAAGGTGAGGTTGGTGGCGGTCAACACCGTCACGGCACCACCCGGGGTGCCGCCCTGGGCATTGAGCACGATGTTATTACCGGAGGTGGTAATGCCGCTGAATGATAGAGGAGCCGGCACGGCGACAGAAATGGTGCCGTCCAACGCCAGGTTGCTGGTGTTCCAGTATTGCGAACCCGTCAGCGGCGGCAGCGTGATACTGCTGAACGTATTGTTGGCCACCGGGCTGCTGAACAAGGTGAAGGTTGCGCCGGTCGGCAGGGCGGGGCCGTTATTGTTCACGATCAGGGTGGCCCCGTTGTTGACGATGGAATTGCCGGCCACAATCCGGTCGCTATTCGGGGAGGCGGCCGTGTTCAGGTTGAGATTAACGGTGCAGGAGCCTTCCAATGTGAGCACGTTCGTAACCGTCAAGGTGCCACCAGGCGTGAGAATGCCGCTGGCATCCAGGCTGCCCCGAATGAGTCCCGGTCCCTCAATGGTTTGGCCGCCACCGAGCGGGAAGGTGCCGGTGCTGGTGAGGGAAACATCCAGCACCGTGCCACCGGCGAATTGAATCGGGGTGCTGTTTTCAATCGCGCCATCGGTACCGTTGGTCGCATTGTAAGCCAGCGCCAGCACGCCGCTGCTGATCGTGGTGGGACCGCTGTAGGAATTCAAGCCTTCCAACGTCAGCGTGCCGGTGCCAACTTTGGTGAGGGCGGACAGTTGATTGGCCGCGTCGTTTTTAATGACCCCCGCAAAGGTCGTGCTCAGGTTGTTGTTGCCAATGGACCACGTGGCCGTGCCAGCATCCGAACTCTGGCCGGACACGGTGGTGTTGACACCGCCTTCCAGTGCTCCGAGGTTTATCGTGGCGGCGTTGCGACAGAAAAGAGTGGCGCTGCCGTTGCCCAGATCAAAGGTGGCGTTGAGGCTGCCGAAGCTGGTGTTGCCGCCGCCACTGTTGAAGCGGAAGGAGGCGCCATTGGGGGTGGCCAGCGAGATGGTGCCGGTGAAGGCATCCAAAATTCCGTTGACGGTGAAGGGATTGAAGGTGTTGCTCACCAGGAGGACGCCACTGCCGGTCCAAGTACCGCTGCTGATGGGGTTGCCACCGCTGCCGGAGGTGGCGATGATCATGTTAGTGGTGCCCGGCGTGAAATCAAAGGCATTGGCCACGGTGAGGCCGGCGCTGGGATTGTAAGCCAGCGTACCGTTGCTAAAGGTAATGCTGGCAGCACTGACACTGGCCGCGGAGGCAATTTGAAGCACCCCACCAACGATGATATTACTGCCGGTGTAGGTATTGGCGCTACCAAGGATCAGCGTGCCACTATCCGTCTTTGTGAGACTTCCGCCGCCGGTGAGAGCTCCATTCAAGGCCAGAACGGCGCCTGCGGTGACGTCAAAGGTGCCGCCCGTATTGGTGAGGGTGATGCCGTGATCGGTGGTGGCGGAAAGCCCGGTATATCCGAGGGTGCCACCATTAATGATCAAATTAGCCGGGTCCGCCGTGGCGGAGCCAATGCCGCTGGGACTGCCGCTGAGGGCGAGGGAGGGCGTGACCAAAGCTCCATTGATGACGGTCGGGCCGGTGTAATTATTGGTGGTCAAAACCGTCAACGTACCGTTGCTCACCGTCAAGCCGCCGCCACCACCGATGGAACCAGTGCCGGTGAAGGTGTAATTGGTGGTGACCGTGATGCCAGCCGGGGTGACCGTGCCCGCCAGATTAATGATCGAATGAACCTCACCCGGGTTGCCGAACAGGACGTTATCGCCCGGCACAAAAATATCCAGCAAACCAGTGCCATTGTTCAGCCAGTTCGTGGTGATTTCGGTGTCCCAGTTATTTACGGTGAGATTACCCAGCCAGGTGATGTTGGTGGGCGCGCGCACGCTCGTTTGCGCCACGAAATAGATGGTTTTTGCGGACGGGCTGTTGGAAATCACGCCGGATGCCCCGGTCACACTAAAATTAGCCGTGGTCCCGGTGAACGTGCCGTAACTAAAGAGCGGATAGGCTGCCCCCGCCTGAACGGTGCCATTGATCAGAATCGGGTTGACGCCGCTCGCGGTCAGGGTTCCCGGCACGCTGATCAGGTCGTTATTTGGACCCGTCGGAGTGCTGGAAAGATTGAACGTGTTGGCAACGCCACCATTTTCCGTCAACCCGGTGGCAAAGGTGAGCGTGCCGGTCAGCGTATTACTGCCAGGATAAATGGCGGAGCTGGAGGCGGCCGAGACCAGGCCGTTGACCGAGCCGAAGCCTTTGAGCGTCTGGCTGGCATTGAGCGTGAAACCAGCGGCCACCTGGGAGACATCCAACGTGGCATTCGTACCAACCAGCAGGTTCAGGCTGGCGAGGGAACCGGCCGACCCAATGGCCAGGGTGCCGGCATTGATCAGCGTGGTGCCAGTATAGGTTTCAGCAGTGTTGAGGGTCAGCGTGCCGCCTCCGGTTTTATTCAGGGTGGCAGCCCCGGACAACCCGCCGTTCAAGGTGATGTTGAAAGCGTTGCTGCTGGCGGAGGCCACCTGGAAGGTCGCGGCATTCACCAGGGTGAGCGGCAGCGAGGACGACCAGCTGGCCGAGGCGCCGAGGGTGGCGGAAGCCACCCGGACGGACTCCGTGTACGTGGGCGCGGGGTTGCCGGAGACAATGCCGCCGGCGCCGAGGTACAGCGTGGCGTTCGTCAGATTCAGGAGATCCGTGCCGCTGGTCTGATTAGTGTCACCCAAAGTGATGGTGTCGGCGTTGACAATGCCCGCGCGAATCAGGAATTCCGCCTCAGCACCCGCGTAAACGCCGCCAATCTTGATGCCCGCCCCAGTGGCATCGGTGCTGGTGAAGACGCCGCCGTTGACATCCAAAATGCTCCAGCGAGTGGCATTGTTAATGGTGATGGTGGTGGTTCCTCCGACGTTGATGGCCCCGGCGTCCATCCGCAGGGAACTGCTGGAATTGCCGCTGCTGGTAGCCCCGCCAACGCCGAGGGTGTTGGTGACATTCAACGTGGCGCCATTAACATAAATGCCCTGACTGGTGGCCTGCCCGGTGGCGGGTTGGGTGGTGAGCGACAGGCTGGTGCGCCCGGAGGAAAAGCTGCCGGCATCCAAAGTGCCACTGGCCAAATTCATATAATTGGCGTTATTACCATTGTCCGCGCTGAAGTAAACATTGCCGGCGAAAGAGGCCGTGCCGCCAGAAAGCAGGAAGCCCTGGCTGGCATTACCGCTGTTCATCACCAGATTGGACCCGGAGAGGAATCCACCAGTGACTTCAAGCAAAGTGTTGCCACCGGAATTGACGGTGGTCACGCCGGAATAAGCGCTGGTGCCATTCAGAATCAGCGTGCCACCATTCAGCGTGAGCCCGACTGATTGATCGCCAGAACCGAGGACATCTTGAATCCGGCCGCCGAAGGTCACCGCGCCATTACCGCTATTGGTGACAATCAGAGTGGAAGGAGTGGCAGTGCTGCTGCTGCCGATGATCTGATTCACCGCGACGGCCCCGGAGCCAATGGCCAGACCGGACACTTGCTGGCTGTTACCGCCCAAGTCCAGTGTGCCCGCGGTGCCATTGCCGCCCAGCGTGACGGTGGTGGTTACGGGCAGCGCGTTGTTGGCGGCCAGACCGAGCGTGCCATTCGCGATGGTGGTGTTACCCGCATAGGTATTGGCATTGGCCAGCACTTGGACACCGGTGCCGGTTTTGGCCAGGTTCACAGTACCGCTGGAATTTTGAATAATTCCGCTGAAAGTGCCACTGTCGCCATTGGCCCCCACCGTGAGGGTCGGCGCGCCGCCTTCGAGCGTATCGACGGTACCGCCGCCGGAGAGCCCGTTGATGGTGTCGTTAAAAGTCGCGAGGTCGATGGTTCCGTTGTTATTGACATCGCCCGCGACCGTGCCGCCGGGAATCGCATTGGCCGCCCCCAGTTGCAGGGTGCCGGAAGCGATGGTCGTGCCGCCCGCGTAACTATTGGCCGCCGCCAGAATCTCCGTGCCACTGAGGAGCGACACCGTGCCGCTGCCGGTGATAACATTGGGGGCGGTGGAATAGGCATTATTGAAATTGAGGGCGGCATTGTTCAAAACCGGACCGGTGCCCAGGGCGCCGCCGCTGTCCACTTCGATTGTTCCGGCATTGATCACCGTGCCGCCATTGTAAGTATTGCGAGTCTGGACATACAACGTGCCGGTGCTGTTATTGGTCAGGCTGCCGGAATTAATATATCCCCCGCCGCTAAAAGTGTAATTGGCGTTGCCATTGATGGTGGTCCAGGCCGGGGAAAGCACGTCATTAAGACTCGGCTGGTTGGCGGCGCCGGTGTTGTCAAAGGTCACGAAATAACCGGCCACGAAATAATCCGCCGCGTGGGTGGCGGAATTGACCCAGTCCAGGTTGGCCGGGTTGTTATCCCAGGAATTGGCGGAGCCATCCCCCTGCCAGACCAGATTGTGCGGGTTGCCCGTCACCACCAGATTGACGCCCGTGGCCGTGACCTGCAAATTGGCCTGGTATACACCCAGCGTGCCATTCAAGGCGAGACTCAGATTGGCCAGGCCGCCGCTGACGCTCCCCGCGCCGGAAATCAGTGGATACGTGCCGACCCCCAGCACGCCGAAATTAATCTGAATGGTGCTCGTGCCGGTGAGGTGCAAGGGTCCACCACCGAGCGCAATCGTGCTGCCGCCCGCCGGCGAAGAACCAACGTTATATACCACGGTGCCACCGTTCTGGAGCGACAGAGCGCCCTTGGGAAATGCGCCGCCCCCAATGGTGAGCGTGCTGGCGGCGGGAACATTGATCGAACCATTGTTAATCAGCCAGCCATTGAAGTCGGGACCGGTGCCGGCCGTATGTCCGGCGGAGAAAACATAACCCGAACCCAGCGTGTACGTCCCCGGATTCGATATGCCGGTGGCGGAGACATCCAGGAGCGCGCCCGAGGCGATGGTGACATTTTGGACGGAATTAATAACACCACCGGCTCCCAGAACCAGGCTGCCGCCATTAACGGTCGTGGAGCCCGCATACGTTTCGTTCGCATTGAGCGTCAGGGTGCCGGCCCCGCTCTTGACAAAGGAACCGCTGCCAGAGATGACAGCCGCGAGCGTCTGGGCGGTGGGGTTGGCCACGGCCAGGGTGGCATTATCGATGAGGCTGCCGGGGACCAGGCCATCAAAGGTCGCGCCGTCACCCAATTGCAGGGTACCCCCGCTGATGGTGGTGCCACCGGTGTAGGTATTGGTGCCCAAAATCAAGGTGCCGGGTCCGGTCTCAACCAGGGAGCCGGCGCCCAAAATATTGGTGGTGATGATTTGGCTGTAGGGGTTGGCGACCGTCAGGACACCATTGTTAGTGATCAGACCGGCAACCGTGCCGTTCGCGACCGAGCCATCTCCCAACTGGAGGTTGGCCCCGGGAGCGATGGTCGTGTTACCCGCAAAAGTATTGGTGCTGGCGAGGGCGAAGATGCCGTCATTGGTTACCAGCAGGCCGCCGGCGCCGCTCAGCGCGCCGTACCAGGTAATGGTATGGCCAACACCACTGAAGTCAGCCGTGTTAAAGGTGAAAATGCCGCTGTAAAGCCGCATGGCCGCCGAGCCAGTCCAATTCGCCGTGGCACCGAAGCTGGCGCCATTGTTCAGGGAGCTGATCAACACCGCCGCGCCATTGGAAACGATACCCTGGCTGCCCACGTAAATGGCGGCCGAGTTGGTGAAGTAATTGGTGCCGGTCGCGGCGCCACTGCCCAATTGAATGCCACCCACCTCATTGGTCCCGCCCAAGACGGAATAAGCCGTGTCTCCGGTGCCGCTGGGGTTTAGCACCACTTCGCTGGGATCGGTGGTGACGAACAATCCGCCCGTCTGGAGGAACCGCGCGGGGCGCTGCGTCGTGGAGTTTTTTAGGGCAAACGTGCCGCTATTGGTCACGATGCCACCCACTTGGTAAAAGATGCCGTCGTCATTGTTGCCGATGGAGACACTGGTCGTGTAGACCACCCCATTGCTGATCACGATGCCATCGGAACCGACCGCCGGAGGCGCATTGGCCGAGCCGGGACTGCGCAGCGCGGAAACGGCGCCCAGGTTGTTGGTGCCGCCCGCGATGACCAGACGGCAACTGCCACTCAAACTCTGGTTGCGCGGATTCAAATTAACCGCGGAGGCGGTTAAAGCCCCGCCTAAATTGGTGAAACTGCCATAAGCATTCACTGTGGCCGTGCCGGAATTGCCACCGTTTACATCCGAGCCAATAATGAGGGTGCCACCAACGGTGAGCGTGCTGCCCACGGTCATGGAGACAATGGAATTGGAACAATATCCCAGGTTGCCACTGACATTGACGACCGCGCCGGTGCTGATGAGCAACCGGCCATTGGCGGCACTGCTGCCGTTATTGAGCATGATGATGCTGGCGGTGTTAAAGCCATTGGTATTTAGGTTCAGCACGCCATTGTTGGTGATTGAACCGAAACTGGAGGCCAGCATGGGCAGGTTATAATTCACTGTGGTATTGGCATTAATGACGGCATTGGTGCCCGGGCCCGGAACACCAATATTCCAATCCGCCGCGGTGTTCCACTCACCGCCGGAAGCTCCGGTCCAAGTGGCTAATTGCGCTTGTACGGTGGTCAGGGCGACCAACGACAACACCAGATATAAGCATGCGGCCTTAAGTACTTTTATAGTTTGCATAGATGACCAATGACGACTGGGTGGTTTGTTTTTTTTAACTGGGATTAATTTGCGACAGGATGACTTATGTTCCTGCGCCCGTCCATCGGACGTTCATCTGAGACAGAAGCGGACACCGGGGGCGACGCCCCCGGCAGGTTTATTGGCCCGGTGCCGGGCGATTGCCCGCCGTCACGGTGACATCATCAAAGAGGGTGGAGTTCACCACGGCGTTGTTATGCGAGGCCAGCGCCAGGCCGACATTGACGGCCTTCTTCATGGGGATGGTGACGGAGCCCACCGGTTCCCAGACCTTGCCATCCCCGGAAATGAACCCGGCGAAGGTGTCGCCGGTCCGCACCAGCTTCATCCAATGGGGCATTTTGGCGGGGGGGCCATCGGCGCTGGCGGTGGAGTTGTCAGCCTGGGCGCGGGATTGCAGCACGGAGCCCCCCTGGCCGGTGAAACCCACGAAGGCATATTTCGATCCGGCAGTGGGGGTTTCCCGAAACATGATGCCCGCCTTGGCCCAGGGATCGGTATACTGCATGGATACCATGCGGGCCACGATCTGGCCGTCACCGGCGAGGGGCCGGCTGGAATAGTGGAACGAGTCAGTATTTTCCCAAATATCGCTGCCGGCGGCGATTAAATTAAACTGGCCCCGCAGGTAGCTGGCCTCGCCGGGAATGCCCACGTCGCCAATATCCGCATCGGACCAGGTTTTGGGCAGGCTGGCAGTTACGGCATGCATGGAGCTGATCCATTTGGCGATGACCGCCACAGCCTTGTCATCGATCACATTTTTGGCGATGGGCGGCATCTGGTTTTGTCCCAACAGGCTCACGCGATGGAAGAGCAGGGATTGATTGGTGTCCCCCGGCACGATGACTTTGGCCCCGGTAATGCCCAGGGGATTCTGCACAGGACCGTTGATGAGGTTTTGTTTCGCGAGGGGGGTGTCAAAACGCGCGTCGAAAAACGCGCCCGCCCCGCCGGGTTGATGGCAGTGGGAGCAATTGGCGTCCAGATACGAACGCACCCGGGTGCTGAGATTGGCCAGAGTGTTGGTCACATTGACGAGCTTGGGCAGCAGGGGCAGGTTTTTATCATCCAGCGGCTTGTCAAACAAACCCAGATGGCTCCAGGCGCGCAACTGGTTGTCCCGGATGCCCGTGGCGGGATAAACAAAATCGCCGTTGAGCTGGCGGGTGTTCACCCCCAGCACGCCGCCGGAAATGGAAGTGTGACAGGACAGGCAATCCTGCCGGCCGGGATAAAACCATTTTTGCACCCGGCTGCCGGTGGCGGTTTTGATGGCAATATCTTCAGTGATGCCCGCGTTCACCAAATCGGCGTCGCTATTGTCCGCGCGCCATTTATAACTCGCGCCGTATACCGCTCCGCTGGTGTCGCGCACCAGCAGCCGCGTCTCCAGCCGCCGCAATACTCTGGGGTCGGTTTCATCCACTGGCAAACTGAAATGTTTCACAAACACGGTGCCGGCCGGAAAAGACCAGCGGCCTGTGGGCGCAAAACCAACCACGGCATTGGTGGCCAGGGCGACCCAGCGCGATTTGACCGCGCCATCGGACCACAACGGAGAATTAACACTGTAGGGCAGCAGGCCGGCGGCCGGCTGCATGGCTGGCAGATCGGCAAAGACGCCGGTTTGGGAGAGCAGTTTGGGCAGCGTCTGCTTGGGCGGGGGCGGGCCGCCGCGCGCCAGCCGGTAGATGCGACCACCAATGCTGCTCATCTGGCAGAAATAGAGCTCGCTGTCGGCATCGGTGCCAAAGGAGGAGAGCCCGGTGTAATCGGTGCCGGAGTTGGGGCCGTCGCCCTTGGGCATGACGCAGAGCACGATTTTGGTTTTCGGCGTGGTGGTTTCATCCAATGCCCAGACGATGCGCATGACGTTGTCGCCAAAGATGTATTTGCCGCCGAGGTCCGCCGCAAACTCCTTGCCGCGATAAACATAACCGCCGATGATGGCCCGCCCGTCGCTGTGCGGATAATCCAGCACCGGGCCGCGACTAATGCCAATATACGGCTCCGCCATGGTGCCCAGCGTGCCCTCGCAGCGGTTCCATTGGAAATTCAAGGCGGATTCCCCGGGCTCGATGACGTCAATTTCCTCGCGCGAACTTTCGCCGACATCGCCGATGAAAATCCGGCCGCTGCCGGGATCGTATGTCATACGGTGCGGACTGCGCAGACCGAGGCAGAAAAATTCTTCAAGCACGTTGGACTGACCCACAAAGGGATTGTCATTGGGGATGTAATAATGGCCGGTGACGCCATTGAGCGGCTGGCGCGGCGGGGCATGGCTGACGGTGCCGCCCTGGCAGTCCACATCAATGCGGAACACGCCGGAATACATGCTTTTGTTGATGAGCTGGTCATTGTCACCCACGGAGTTGTCGCCATCGGTCCAGTACAGGAAGCCATTCACTGGATGAAAAAACATGCCGCCGCCATGATGCCAGACGGTCTGGTCGGTGAGGTCCACAAACACGGTTTCGGAGCCGGCAATCGCCACCCCGTTGTCATCCAGGGTAAAGCGGGAAAGCCGGTCGTGGTACGTGTCGGGCAGCACGGGGTTGGGACGCGTGGTGGGACTGCCCACGACCGTGCCTGGCTTCACCCAAGTGTACCAGACAAAGACAAAATGGTTGGTGGCAAAGCCGGGATGGAAGGCCACCCCGAGCAGGCCGGAATCGTCCCAACCCTGGCATTGATCGCTGATGTCCAGAACCAGCTTTTTGTCGGCGGTATCGCGCTGATTTGGAAACGTCCAGACGCGGCCCTCACGTTCCCAGACGCATAATTCATCTGTGCCTGGCACATGGGTAAGCCCCACGGAATTAGTAAATTTGAGGTTGGGAAAAGCGACCACCGCGGACCAATTGCCAGAGATGGCCGGGGCAATTTCCGGCATGGTGCCATCCAGAAAAGGACCAGTTCCGGGTCGCACGGACAGGCCATACGGGCGGGTATCCGCGGTCAATTTCGCCTGGAGACTCAAAGTGCAAAGACAGGATAGCAATATCAGCCCGGGGGGGAATAACCGGGCAGAGTTCGAAAAGAGCCGGATGGTGATGTTCAAAACGAGGGTAATTTCCTCCGTTCCCCCTGGGAGGTCAAATGGTTAAATGGCAATTTTGAAACATTTTTGGACAGAGTGACGCAGGCACCGGCGTGACGGCGTGTGGATTTTCAAGCCAGCCTGGCTGGCTGCCATGCGCAGGGAGGTGACCAGGGCAAGGCTGCCCTGCGCTTTCAACAGGCCGCCAAAGCTCATCTGGAAGCGCTGCTGGAAACGGGACGTCCCTTCCCCAGGTCTTCCGCGATAAATTTGTACGGACCACCTGAACCTGGGGGAAATACCCCTGGTAATTCACACAAAATCGGGCTTGCCTCCACATGGTTTAGGATGAATAGTTAAAGCATGGCTTTAACTAATCACCAAAAACCAGTTAAAACCCTGCAGTGGGCTTTCCCCCGGGGAACTCCTTTTGACAGCCGCCAGTTGCGCAAAGTCGGCGTGTCGTCGGCGCTGGCCCATCATTATTTGAAATCGGACTGGCTGGCGCGGTTGGGGCGCGGGGTTTTTATGTTTCCCCAAGACACATTGCGCCAGGAAGACTCGTTGAAATTCCTGTCCCGCACCTTTGCGGGTTTTCATGTCGGCGGGAAAACCGCCCTGGCGTGGCATGGCATCCGCCATAATCTGGCATTTCGGGAGCCGCTTTCGCTATGGGGAGAAGGCAAAGCCGTCCTGCCCCCATGGTTCACCCGGCGCTTCCCGGCCCGTTACACGGCGCGGAATTTGTTTTCTCGTAAATTGCCCACGGGGTTTGGTTTGCAACCGCTGCCCGAAACCCCGGATGGAGTGCTGGTTTCCGAACCCGAGCGGGCGTTGCTGGAAATGTTGAGCGAGGTTGGTGTCCATCAGGGAATCGAGGAAGCTCGCAATATCATGGAGGGGATCAGGTCATTGAGAACCGACAGGCTGGCCACCCTGCTGAAACATTGCCAGCGGGTCAAAGTCCGGTTGTTGTGTGTCCGTTGGGCCGATGAATTGAACCTCCCCTGGGCCGCCGCCACCCGAGACGCCACCGGCAACCGCCATGACCAAAGCCATTGGTCCTTTCGGTTCAAAAACGGAACGGCCCTGAATCTCCATCCACGATGAACAAATCCTATATTGAAACCGTCAGGGTTTTGCTGGAAAGTTTGCCGGCCATTTTCGACAACCCGAATTTTGCCATGAAAGGGGGCACCGCGATCAATCTGTTTATCCAGGGAATGCCGCGCTTGTCCGTTGATGTGGACGTTGTTTACACCGACCACACGGTTGCGCGACCGGCGGCCTTGAAAGCCATCAGCGATGCACTCGGTCATGCCCGCCACAAGCTTTTAAAACTTGGTTTGGAGGCCGAGGTTTCAGCCACGAAAGAAGGCGACGAAATCAAAGTTTTCATTCAACGCAGTCGCATTCTGGTGAAAGTGGAGGTCAATCATGTGTTCCGGGGAACCGTGTTGCCGATTGAAATACGGCCGTTACACCCGGAAGCGCGGCGGATTTTCATAACGGATTTGTCAGCCCCGGTGCTGGCCACCGCCGAGCTTTATGGCAGCAAGCTGGTCGCCGCGCTGGACCGCCAGCACCCGCGGGACATTTTTAATGTCCGGGGTCTTTACGAAACCTCCGGCCTGACTGCCGAGGTGGTTGAATGCTTCGTTTGTTATCTGGCTGGGCACACCCGCCCGGTACATGAAGTGTTGTTTTCCAACGACCTGGATTTGTCTCCCGCTTTTAATAATGAGTTTATCGGTATGACCCAAAGCCCAATTGACCTGGCCGAACTGCAAAAAGTGCGGGCCAAACTCAAAAAACAACTCCCGGCGAAACTGACCGCCAATCAGCGGCAATTTCTTGTCAGCCTCGTTTCTGGTGAACCCGACTGGCAACTAATGAAATGCC
>Ga0364922_10567_pt1 | contig 16473 bp, 13 predicted proteins | sample ExccelJu500001D4_2_FD_206955 | JGI IMG/M metagenome (GOLD analysis project Ga0364922, IMG submission 206955) | Enriched cells from Trout Bog Lake Hypolimnion, Wisconsin, USA - BchlTB.June20.5000.01.D4 | ecosystem: Environmental > Aquatic > Freshwater > Lake > Hypolimnion/Profundal zone | place...
CTGGCTCAGGATATCAGCCATTGACTCCTTCATCCCGACTGGGTTCGTTGTTCTCGCCCTTCGCCACCAGATTGAATACCCTGTGCGGGATCCGTTGTTCCACGAAGAAATTCCAGACAGCGCTAAACCTAAATGGATGATTCATACATAGAATTTGCTGGACGATTGCACGATGCAAGCCGGATGCCCCCATGCGTTAAGACCAAGTTTTTCGATAGAAACATACACATGCCAAGCGGCATCACGGCAGTTTGACCGGCACGCCGCAGCAAGATCGCAAGAGTAGCGCGCAGGAACTCGCACTAGACGCCTTCCCGAGAGCAAACGATCCACACGAATCAGCGCACCCGTATCTCAGGAGGCAACATGCAACTGATTCATTACAGTGCGTTAATAGCCTACAGGAAGGGAGGAAACTCTCTGACCTCGATGATCGCGTGGTGCATATTTGCGCTACTGCAGGTCAGCTTTGCTGTTGGCTCTTTCCAGGATACCGTTGTATGTTCACATCATAAGAACACCGGCTACCTCAGTCATGTAGCCTATTGTCCGAGGCGTAGTGACTTCCCACGATGCCGTTCAGTCGTGCAGCACAATGTTGACAAGTGAGCTATTGATGCGCATCCCATCACAGTTGTAATCAATATAGCCGAGATCGCGAAAGCGATTGAGAAAGAAGCTGACGCGGGATCTCGTGGTGCCAATCATTTCCGCCAGCGTCTCCTGACTGATTTTGGCGATGACAGGAATGGGCTTCGATTTCTGGCCGAAGTTAGCCATCATCATCAACAAACGGGCTAGGCGCTTTTCGCTGGAATTGAACAAATGATCGACCAGGTCGGCTTGCATGCGCTTGCTGCGGGAGAGCAGGTGCGCAAGGAATTGCCTGGCGAATTCCGGGTCGCGATGAAGCAGGTCCTGCATGGCCGTTTTTTCGATGCGAACCAGCGTGCTGGATTCAAGTGCGTTCGCAGAGGAAATGCGCAGCGTCTCGCCTGCCAGGGAGGCTTCACCGAAAAAGCTGCCCGCCTCAAGGTGAGCGATTACGGCTTCTTTGCCGTTCATCGATACCACGGTGAGCTTTACCTTGCCGTTCTTGATGTAGAAAACTGCACTGGACGTGTCGCCTTGAGAAAAGATCGATTCGCCGGTCTGGTATTCACGCCGCGATTTTCCGGTCATGTACTTGTCAAGCGAACTCTCAAGATCATATGCGGTGACCTGCACCGGCAAAGCTCCAAACCTGTTCGAAACCACTTTCAACCCATGATGTGCAATCGCAGGTAAAGGATATGAGCGGCCCAGAGGAATCCTGGGAGCCGTAGTGTTCATTGGGGCGAAGCTAGTGGCCATGATCGATACCTTTCAGTTTCAGAGTGGGTGCAGGGTTATGAATAGTGCCAATCTTTGCTATGTCGATATAACCAACATACGGGGCGGGAAAGTGAGTGAACATCGGCGATAACTGTGATTACTGTAATCTTTGCCACACGATTTATGTAGGGTTTCCCTTACGCCGAATAAATAGATTGCATCAATCAGGTTATGTGCTATGGCATGGCGGATGATTTTACTCGGGGCCTATATATATTCTTGTATCATGTTATTTAGATAGGCACCTATTGCTATTGCATGGTCTTGTCAATGGATCTATTGAATTATGTAACGATTATCCAATCGAGTTCAACGCCGGCATGGCGCTGCTGTCCAGTATCTTCCTGATCGCCGGTACCAGTTCTTCTGAAGCGCTGTTCTTGTTCACATATTCAGTCGCGCCCGCCCGCAGACAGCGCAAAGCATACTGGCTTTCTGCCTGGACACTCACCATGATCACAGGGAGCAGAGGGTAGATATGCTTTACATTTTTCAGCACTTCAAACCCGCTGCGACCAGGCATATTGATGTCAAGTAACAGTACGTCAGGTTGAGATTTGACTAGTTGGGTAAGTACTTCATCCCCGTTGGCGGCTTCGGAAAAACGAGCGTCTGAGAATGCATCGACCAGGATCTCTCTCAGGCCGCGTCGCACGTTTGCGTGATCATCTGCTATCAGGATATTCATCGTTTTATCCGCTGCCTGGCGACAATTCCAACCTGAATCTACATTACCGGAAGTGAAAAGGAATTCACATCAGCGTAGACCGTGATTTTTGTAGGTTTTAGTACATTCGATCTGTAGGGTTATTCCTACACGTACAACCTCTAATCGATCATACTGTGCGTCATTGCGTATCGAGTAAGGTCGGCGTTGCTCTTCAATCGCATCTTTTCCATAATCCGAGCTCGATAGCTACTGATTGTTTTTACGCTGACGTGAAGCCTGTCGCCGATATCCGTCAAGGGGACACCTTCAGCAATCATTTTCATGACCTCATATTCCCGGTCCGAGAGTAACTCATGCAAGGGCTTGTCGACCGACTCATCCAAATTCGAGATCAGTTTCTCCGCGAGACTCGCACTGACGTAGCGGCCGCCGCTCAGTATCTTCTTCGTCGCCGTTGCCAGCTCTTCGGCAGCGCTCTCTTTGTTGATATAGGCGGCTGCGCCGGCCCGCAAGCAGCGCACGGCGTACTGGTCCTCCGGCTGGCAACTCAGAATGATGACCGGTAGCCGCGGGTACGTATGCTTTACATCCCGTAGCACGTCCATTCCGCTGCGCCCAGGCATGCTGATGTCCAGCACCAGCATGGCAATTTGGGATTTCCCCAGTTGGCTCAGCACCTCATCCCCATTGCCGGCTTCGCAAAAGTCCGTACCGGGAAGTGCATCGGCAAGAATCTCCCTCAGTCCGCGGCGTACTACGGCATGGTCATCCGCAATCAGGATGTGCATATTTCGCTCCTCTCAGCGCGTGGAGTGTCCACAGGAACACGAACAGTAACCTTCGTTCCCTTGCCAGGGGAACTGGAGATCTGTACGTCGCCTCCGCAGAACTGCGCCCGTTCTTTCATGCCCAGGAGTCCCAAAGAGTCAAGAGAGTTCGATAAGCCGGATTCACAGAAGCCTATCCCGTCGTCCTCCACCACCAGCAGGATGTTCACCTCTTCCTGGCACAGGGTAACGCGCACCGACTTTGCCTTCGCGTGCCGGATCACGTTGGTCATGCACTCCTGAAAGATTCTGAAAGCCGCGGTGGCCCGGTCCCCATCCAGGTGCAAATCGACAGGCGGAACAGAGACCTGGCATTGGACACCATTGCGGGAAGCAAATTCGCTGGCCTGCCATTCAATGGCTGCTGCCAGGCCAAGGTCATCCAATACTCCGGGGCGCAGCCCGCTGCATATCGTGCGCACCGACTTCACGCCATCGTTGATCAACTGAATCGATTCCGTCAGCCGGGCGAGCACCTCGACTTGCGACTCCGGCAGATGACGGCTCATCCATGTCATATCCATTTTGATCGCGGTCAGAATTTGTCCGATCTGGTCGTGCAGGTCGCGAGCGACCTTCTTGCGATCCTCTTCGCGCACCCACTGCAGGCGTTCAGCCAGCGCCCGCAGTTGTTCTCTTTGCAAAACCAGCGACTCTTCTCCTCGCTTGCGTTGCGTGATGTCGCTGTTGATCACCAGCACGCGCGGCGCCTGGTCGCGCTTGCCCCATTGCAATGCCCAGCGGCTGGACATCACAATGCGCCTGCCGTCCTCAGCGGTGGCAATGAGGTCGCCCTCCCAGTGTTCCACGCGCATAAGTTCCGCTCTTATCTCAGCCATCGGCTGCGGAAACTCGGTGTGGAGCAGGTCGTGCGAGATCTTGCCGGCGGCCTGGCTTTTGGAGTATCCCAGCATCGCCTCTGCGCCGCGGCTCCAGAAGAGGATCGTCCCTTCCATGTCGATCACAAAGACAGAGTCCTGGGTAAGTTCGAGCAGGGCTGCCTGCTCCGCAGTTTCGATCTGCTCCTGCCGCCTCTCCGCAACGTCGCGGAAAACCAGGACCACGCCAATCACTTTTCCTTCGCCGGCAAGGATGGGCGCGGCGCTGTGCTCGACCGCAATTTCACGTCCATCCCTCGTGACCAGGTCCACGTGGTTGGCCACAGACAAAACCTGTTTCTCTTTGAGTACGCGGAGCACTTCATTGTCCGCGGTCATACCGGACTTTTCATTGATGAGCCGGAGCACATTCCCGATCGGCTGGTTTACCGCCTCATCCGGTTGCCATCCGGTCAGAGCGGTGGCCACCGGGTTGAGGAAAGTAACGCGGCCTTCGCTGTCGGTTGCTATAACGGCCTCGCCGATGCTGCCCAAAGTAGCAGTCCATCGCTCCTCGCTCTGCAACAGCTTGGTGCCCAGTCTTTCCACATGGTATCGAGTGAACAGAGCGAGGAAAATCCCAAATCCCAGGCCCATCCCAAGGCAGCTTGTCACCATCAGGCTCCATCGCTGGTGCGCGGATTGGATGCGCTGGGTACGAAGCCCTTCCTCCATGCTTTGAAACTCCGAGATATGTTCTCGGAGGACATCCATTCTGCGCTTTCCCTGCTGATTCTCGTAGAGAGTAGGATCGGCTTTTCCCGCGCGGCGTAGGGCGATAATCCGGCTGGCGTTCCCCTCCCAATCCCTGTATCCGGAATAAATATCATTCAGCCTCTGCTGCTGCTGGAGGTTGTCAGCCACCATCGGATACAAGGCCTGGAATTCGAAGTCGAATCTCTTCGTGCCTTCCAGATAAGGTTGAAGGAAGGTCTCGTCATCGGTTGCGATGTATCCGCGCGTCGCGGATTCCATATTGATCAGCAACATGAACAGATGCCCGGATTGGTCCAGAACCTGATCGGTATGGTCAACCCACTGCATGGATTTGTTCAAGTCGATGGTCTCCCACAAAAGCAATCCGGCAAGAATGGCAGTTGCCAGCATGGGAACCACAATCACGCGGCGGAGCAACGATTTGAATTTCGAGTATTCCATCTTAATCAATCACTCTTTTCCGGAGGACGGCCGGCCAAATTTACAGTACCGCTCGCCTGCGGAATAATTCCCCATTGCGGTCTGGCGAGATATGGAGCTGAAACAACACATTGCGCCATCGGCGAATACTCGGCGTTTGTCAGGCAGTAAATCGCGCGCTTGAACGGGCATCTTCGACCGGCTTTCATTTCTGAAGAGTGAAGTTGGAGTCGGCGGCTACTCTCTGCGAAAACGGCCTGTTTCACGCGCAATTTGACGATTCCGCGTCCCACCCTGAAATTCGCCAGCAAGGCCTCTGCATTGAATGCGGGCTTCACACACTCAAGCACCAAACTATCCCCCAAATAAGGTCCTGCCACCTGCAAAAGCAAGGTACACGATCATGTCGGTTAGGGTTGTCAACAGAATTGCCGCAACCAGGACAGGCTCATCTGCGGTGATCAAGGCTCTGCTGAGCAGAGCGCGGCTGATGAATGGATCATCGAATCATGCGGTCGGGCACACCTGCAGTCGCAATTACTTCAGGGTCGCATATACGAGCACGGAGAACAGTTCAATATTGCTCACTTGTTGGAACTATTTTCAAACTTCATACGAGTTATAACCAGATCGACCTGGTTCTATGGAGTTGTAGCTCAACGATGGTTCGTGCGAAGGCGCTTCGGCCTGAGAGAAGGAACCATGCATGGAGTTGTGCATGACAACTGATCGCTTGTGCATTCACCACAAGACCATGAGGCTGAACTTATCGCCAGGTACACTCCACCATCGAGCCCGAGTAAGCAGCATTGTGATCTCCCGGGCTTCTCCTGCGGTGTTCCGATTGTTCAGATACCTGCTTATGAGTTTCAACAAGCTCAGCGCACTACCAGCTATCTTTCTTCTGTTGCTGTTTCGACCAGAGATAGTCGGCAATCCGGTTGATGTCTTCATCGCTCAACACATGCTTCCACGACGGCATGTACAGCGGCGGAGGCGGTCCCGCGGCATTGTCCATCGGAGGCACCCTGCCGTTGCGAATGATGGCGATAACTTCATCCTTGGTGTAGTCGTCGGAGACGTGAAGCAGCGAAGGCACCTCGCCGCCTTGAGCGTTGGGGTTGGCCACGCCACCCTGCAGCTCCGTTCCGTGACAACCTACGCATCCAAAGCGCGCAAAGTCCTGCTTGCCCGCTTCAATTGCAACATCCTCAACCGACTGGGCGCGAGGTTTCCCTGACAAAATCAACCGTAGATCTTCCGGTGTAGCCGCAGAAAGGAAGGCAACAATCGCCTTGCGCGCATTTGTTTCCAGATCGTATTCAGGCATCGAACTTCCCGGATACACTAGCTCGGGATTGACCAACTGCTCATCGAGCCATTCTGTGGAATGACGCTTGGTTACGCCCAGCAGATCGGGCCCGATTCTTGCGCCCACGCCGCCAACCGCGTGACAGGCGATGCAGTTCTTCTCGATAAACAGTTGCCTGCCATAGGCGGGGCCGGGGATCGAGCGCATGCTTGAGAAGTAGCTTCCCATCTCTTCGTTGGTGAGCGAAAGCATGTAATAGGTGAGGTCGCGCGCCTGGTCCCGCGTGAAATGGAAGTTGGGCATCGCCGAGCCGGCAGAGACCGCATTGGGAGCCAGGAAGTGGCGCTCCAGCCATTCCGGCGAGCGGTGATTCGCGCCTTCTTCGGTAAGATCGGGGCCGATGCTTCCGCCCACGCCGTTCAATTTGTGGCAGCCGCGGCATCCCTGGGTTTCAAACAGGCGACGGCCTTCCGCGAGTTCCGGCACATCGGGAACATCGCCTTCCTTGTGGCATCGGCCGCAGGAGGCGCGAATGTATTCCTGCGACAACAGCGGACTTTGCCAAAACTCGACCTTGCCGTGCGCGTTCTCCTTGTCCGTGGCCAGACCCTGGCCGCCGTGGCAGATGGTGCAGCCGAACCGCGAAGGAACATGCGGCCCTAGACCGGCGTGATAGCGGAACGGCTCCGGCGCGTTCTTCATGGTCGGATCTTCAACGCCGAGATGACACGTTGTGCAGCGATCGACACGTTGCAAGCCGGTAAGCATCACCTGGTGGATCTGCGGCGGCGTGGCAAGAACGGCCGCCTTGGTCACCGCGTTGGGTTCGCCCTGCGCCTCAAGTTGCAGGAAGTTCTTCTGATAGGTCTTCCACGATGGCGTATTGGCCTGCCATGCCGCAGCCAGAATCAGCGTCAGCGCTATTACACTCAGCGCGAAGAAAAACTGTTGCAGTCTCCGTTCCATTACTCAGCACCTCCTGCAACATGAACCCATGGCGGCACCAGCGCCCAGCCTGGACCGCGGAAGAAAGTTCCCACTACGATCAAAGCCAGATTGACTACAACGAAGAATGTGAACAGCCAGAGCATCCACTTCCGGTCGCCGGGGCGTCGACTGGGATTCCTGTCAATGTATGGAATCGCGATCAGCGCCAGCACCATCAATGCCGGCGCCACCACGCCGCCCAGCAGGGCGGAGTGACTGACCAGTTCCTGCAAGCCCAGGAAATACCACGGTGCCTTGGCCGGGTTGGGCGTCTTCGCCGGGTTGGCCAGTTCTTCGAGCGGCGCGTTCAGGAACAGCGACATCATCATGATGGTAGTGACCGTTGCCATCAGCACGACAGCTTCGCGTACAAATGCATACGGATATGAGAAGACTGTGTCTTCTTCTTCTTCAGGAGTCACTGTTTCAAAGATAGGCTTGCCGGTGACCACTTCCATCAGCCCATAGGTCTTATCTGTTGAAGCCGGAGCTACATGCAGAGCCGCGGCCGCAGCCGGCGCGCCAATGGTGACCAGCGACTCTGTCTCTTGCGGCTTCAGCTTCCAGACCGGCCGCGAGAGTCCACCATCCTTGCGCACCCGCCAGAAGTGAACGATAGTGAGCAGGATGATAAGCGATGGCAGCACGGCTACGTGCAGTACATAAAAGCGCAGTAGTGCGCCCTCGCCCACACTGTGGCCGCCGAGCAATATCTCGCGCACCTGACCGCCTATCAGCGGCGCGTAACTGCCGATGTTTGTCCCCACCGTGATGGCCCAGTAGGCCAGCTGATCCCACGGCAACAAGTAGCCGGTAAAGGACAGTCCCAGGGTCAGCAGCAGCAGCAGTACGCCGATCACCCAGTTGAACTGGCGCGGCTTCTTGTACGAGCCGGTATAGAAAACCCGGCACATATGCAGGAAGACGCAGACCACCATGCCATGCGCTGCCCAGCGATGCATGTTGCGCAGAAAGGGACCCATGAAGACCACAAACTGCAGGTCTTTCATGTCCTGGTAAGCCTGCGGCGGGTAAGGCCTGTAATAGCACATGAGCGCTATGCCGGTGGTAAGCAGGATAAGAAAAAGAAAGAAAGTGATGAAGCCCAGATAAAATGTGTGTCTGAACTTCAGATTTTCTTTCTTTACTTTTGCCGGATGGATATGCAGCCACACATTGAGAAAGACCAGCTCGGACTTTCCCTTGTCCGTGGAAAGCGGGTCTCGCCGCACGATCGATTGCCAGATTTCGCGAATCAGATTCATCGTTACACCATCAACCGATAGCTGGGTGGAACTACCTTGTCCTTGTCGATGAGAAGCTTGCCATCGCGCGCCAGAGTCACTTCAAACCAATCCAGAGCCCGCGGCGCAGGGCCATGCTGCACCGTGCCGTCGGCGGCAAATATGCTGCCGTGGCAAGGGCAATGAAAGCGCTGGTCGCTCTGGAAATGCGCCACCGTGCAGCCCAGGTGCGTGCAAACCGCGCTGGCCGCGGAAAATCCCTTGTCCCGGTCGCGAAACACAAAGATTTTCTCCTCCACCAGAAATGTGGGAGGGCCAAAGGGAAAATCTCCGGGTTCGCCGATCTTGAACGACTGCGGCGGCTCATAAAATACGCTCGGCATCAGGAACCGGACTACGGCTCCCAAACTCACTGCGACCGCCGAACAGATTGCGGCCACACCCAGCGCTCCCCAACTTAACCTGAAAAATGCTCGTCGATTCATTCCCGTGCTCCCCTATTCAAAGACTTCGCGCTCCTGCTGCTCCAGAGCTTCCATGGTGATGGCCTGGGTTGGGCACCGCTGGGCGCAAAGTCCGCAGCGGATGCACTTCTCTTCGTTCTTTATGATGGCCCCGGCCTGGCCCGTTTTCAGCGCGGCAGCGGGAACTCCATAGCGTTGTTGAATCAGCGCGTCGTAGCGCGCATCGCCGCTCACCTGCACCAGATCCACCAGGCGCAGGCAACTCTCCGGGCATACATCCACACAGCCGGCGCAAAGAATGCACTTCGATCCGTCGAAGATCGTGTTCACCTGGCAGTTGAGACAACGCAGCCCTTCGGCGCGGCCTTGTTCCTCATCAAAGCCCAGTTCCACCTCGGCAATACCGATGCGCCGATTGGACGCCAGAACAGGCATTGTCTGACGGGGAATGGAGAGAAAACCGCGCGGCATCTCCCAGTTGGGCAGGATGCGGAAGCGACTGAGCACAGTCTTCTTTGTCTTGCCGCTGAGGAATACATGAATGGAGCGCGCCGACTTATGTCCATTGGCGACGGCCTCCACCAGAATGCGCGGCCCGAAGGCCACGTCGCCGCCCGCAAACACGCCGGGAGCGGTGGTCATCAGGTTCTCGTCGATCTTGAGGATTCCGCGCGGCGTCACCTGCACGCCCTCATCTCCGCTCAGGAACGAGAGGTCGGCCTGCTGGCCGATGGCCAGGATCACGCTGTCGCAGGGAATGATTTTCTCTTCGTCGCTGAAGGCCGGGTTGAAGCGGCCGTTTTCATCGAAGACCGTGAGGCAGCGGCGAACCTTCAGGCCGGTGACGATGCCATTCTCGCCAACAATCTCTTTTGGCCCCCAGCCGTTGTCCAACACGATGCCCTCGTGCTCGGCTTCATCCACTTCGCCTTTCCATGCCGGCATCTGGGCGCGCGATTCCAGGCTCACCATGTCCACTTCTTCAGCGCCCGAACGCATGGCGAGTCTGGCCGCGTCCAGCGCGGGCTGCAGGCTCTTGGCCTCTTCCTGCTGTTCGGCCATATCCACCGATTCATGCACCAGGCGCACCGCCGCGCGCGCCACGTCGATGGCCACGTTGCCGCCGCCCACCACAACCACTCTCTTGCCCAGCTCGATCTCGAATCCAAGATTGACGTTGATCAGGAAATCGATGCCGTTGTAAACGCCCGCCAGGTGCGCTCCCGGTATGTTCAGCTCGCGGCCCTTGTTGAGCCCGGTGGCCAGCAGGACTGCATCGAACTTCGACCGCAGTTCGCCGAAGGAGATGTCTCGGCCCAGCGTCACGCGGGTATGCAGCGTGACCCCCATGGCCAGAATGTTGTCCACTTCCATCTTGATGATTTCCCGCGGCAGGCGGAACTGCGGGATGCCCAGGTAGAGCATTCCGCCGGGGACCGGCGCGGATTCAAAAACCTCAACCGTATAACCCAGCAGCGCCAGGTCATGGGCGCATGTGAGGCCGCACACACCCGCGCCCACAATCGCGATGCGCTTGTCGCGCTTCACCGGCGGCGGCAGCTTTTTCCGCGCCGGATCGTGGCCGGTGCCCAGGTTGTGGCGATCGGTGGCGTAGCGCTTCAACGCACAGATAGCGATCGGTTCGTCGATCTTGCCGCGCCGGCAGTTGTCCTCGCAGGGATGCGCGCAGATGCGGCCCAGAACGTATGCAAAGGGATTAGGCGCGCGGGCCAGCAGGTATGCTTCCTCGTCCTTTGAGATCCCGATGGCCTGCACATAGCGGCCGCATTCCGTATGGATCGGACAGGCAGCGCGGCAAGGAATATTCTTGTCGAAATATTCCTGATCCGGCACCGTGATGGAATAGTGCATGCGTTCCCCGCTCTGGCGTTTGGTTTTGAACTACTGTAACCGCTCATCGCTGCCCGTGAGTAGCTGCCTGCTTGAAATAATCCCGGCGAGCGGGCTTATTGCTCGCCGGGGTGGAGGCAAGTCCACCTTGTCCTCTGCAGGCAAGGAAAATCGAACGGCGAAAAATCCTCAGTGCTGTTCAGACTTCAGCTTTTCAATCTCTTCGTCGCTCAGGGCCTTGGAGAACGCTGAAGGGTTCTTGTCCTTGCGCACTTGCTGGTCGTAGGCCAGGAACTCGTAGATAGCCTTCCCCTGGTTATCGCTGATGCCCGAATTGGGTTTGTGCATCATGCGCTTCACATAGCGGCTCCACTCCGGCGCGGTCATGGTGGTATTGATGGGCCGCGCAATGGTGTGACACTTGGAGCACTTGTCCGCAAACACTTTGTATCCCTTTTGCTGCTCAGGCGGATAGCTTGAAATATCCACCTTGCTGGGTCCCTTATCTTGCGGAAGCGTTACTTTGCCGCTCTGTGCTGAGAGCATCAGAGGAAGACTGCATCCCGCCAACACCATGGTGCAAATCATCTTGTTCATTTGTCTCTCTCCTTACCACATGTACCGGATATCGAGCCTGAAAAGTTTGTCGGTTGTGCCCACGAGGGCAACCGGGTCGCCATCGTGCTCCTGATTGAAGGCAGCGCGCAGTACAACGTTCCCCAGCGATGTGAGGGCATGTTCACCGCCGATGCCCCAAGCCCGCGTATGCATCGTCTGATCGGAGCCAATGGTCTCACCCGCGCGGTCCAGACGCACGTTGATCACTGTGCCCGTCTTGATGTAGTAGTCAGCCTCGCCGCGGTAGGTGTTCGCAATATAGTGCGACATCGGGCCGCCCTGCACCGTCTCCCAGTCATCCTGGCTGCGTATGTAACCGCCAAGTAGATCCAGCTTGTCGAAGAAAAGGTAGTTGCCGAAAACGCCGGTCCGATAGAAGGTGGGGCGATAGGAGAACTGATTCGGAAGGCCTGCATTTTGTATCTGGTCTTTCGACCCGCGGTACATCATCACGGTGACGCCGCCGTCCGGACCGAACCAGTAATCGGCATCGGCCCACACATCTTTAGAGTTCTTGGTAGAGCCGGCAAGAATCTCGCTGCCGTCCGCATTCAGCCCATTGGTGACCTTGGCTGAAACCGCAAAGACATTCTTGAAGTAGTTGGAAGCCCAGGTGTAGCCCACGTCCACGCCCACCGGATGCTGATCAAGCGTGAAGCTGATGGGATCGACATTCGTGAGCGTGAAGGCAGGATCGGAGAAGAGGTTGTAGAACATCGCGGCCCGCGTTCCTTCGCCCTCCTGCATGTGCATCTCGCCAGCCTTGATGAAGTAGCTGCTGTTGGCGCGCCCGCCCGTCCAGACGCCAAAGCCCTGTTCCAGATCGCTGGTGCTGTCCTGGTAGAGCTCATAGTGTGCAAAGTAGGAGAAGCCGGTCTCCGGGACCGCTCCCGCTACAAACAGCGCCGCTTCATCCAGGTTGAAGCTGGAGCAGGAAGAACTGGCCGCGGTGACGCTGCCGCACGATGTGGAAGGGGAAGCATTGGTCGTATTGCCGGCGTCTGCCACCGTCTTGTCTTCGGTGACGCTGCCTTGCAAAATCAGAGCCAGGGAGTTGGTGATACTGAACTTGATGTCCTTGTCCAGCTCGGTAATCTTCGGCGCCGCTTTGCTCCCGTCCATCTCATCCGGCGGCATCCGGTAGCCGAGGCGCTTGAACATATACCCGTTCTTGTTCAGTGCCGGCGGAATGGTGTGGCAGGTGTAACACTTCACGCCAAACTTCCGGGCAAATGCCGGAATCGCGTGTCCGGGCTGGGGCAGCAGCATGACGATGCCGAGCGCCAACAGAACAGCCTTTATGCCTGAGGTCCAGATTTTCATGTGCAGGAGCTCCTGCCTCTTCATCATGCAATCCAGGAGCCAAAGCGCGCATGCTTTCCTATCAATGACTTGCGCGTAAGCTTGTCACAAAATGGGGATTTCATTCCCCGCTTTCCAGCTCATCCTGGGGAATCGAATCCCCACACTGCTGATCTCGTTCCCGCTTCAGAAGTGCATAAAATGTCTTGCGGTCCACGCCGGCCTCGCGCGCGGCGGCACTCACATTTCCGCCGCAGCGCGTCAGCACGGCCTGGGCGTAGGACTTCTCAAAGCTCGCCAGGTACTGTTCCCTCGCATCCTTCCAGGGGAGAGCGGACAGGCTGCTCACCGCTTCCACCTGCGGAGAATCCTCCTCCACGTCTTCCGCTCCCAGTACCCCGCTCGAATGCAGAGCCGTCAGTCTTTCCACCACGTTCTTCAGTTGGCGTACGTTGCCCGGCCAGCGCTGACGCAGAAGCGCATCGTAGAACTGCGGCGAACCAGACAGGCTCTTGCCGTAACGGCGCGAGAACCGTTCCAGAAAGAAACGCGCCAGGTGGGGAATGTCCTCCGGCCTCTCCCGCAGAGGCGGCAACTTCACCGTCACCACGCTCAGCCGGTAAAAAAGTTCCTCGCGAAAACTGCCTGCCTTGATCTTGGCCGGCAGGTCCTGGTTGGTCGCGCACAGAATGCGGCAATCCACGCGCACCGGCGTCAGCCCGCCCAGCCGCCGCAGAACCCGCTCCTCCACAAAGCGAAACAGGCGCGTTTGCAGCTCCACGCCCAGATCGCCGATCTCGTCCAGAAAAAGTGTTCCGCCGTTGGCCGATTCGATCAGCCCCTTCTTGGTCCGCTCCGCGCCGGTAAAGGCGCCGCGTTCATAGCCGAACAGCTCGCTCTCGATCAACGAACCCGGCATGGCGCTGCACTCCACCGGCACAAATGGTCCGTCCTTGCGCCGGCTCTGATTGTGGATGAAACGCGCCATCACTTCCTTGCCGGTACCGCTTTCGCCCAGGATCATCACCGTGGCGTCTGTGCCCGCCGCGCGGCGGCACATCTCCATCTGGTCCAGCATGGGCGTGCTGCGGCTCTGCGCAGCGTCGGCCTCGCCCAGAGCCTCAAGCCGCCCTTTCAGCTCCTCCACCTGGTGTTCCAGCCGGGCATGGGAAAGAGCCCGGTTCACCACCAGCAGCAGATCCTCGCGCTTGAATGGCTTTTGCAGGTAATCGAAGGCGCCGTTGCGCATGGCCAGCACCGCGCTCTCCACTGAACCGAAGGCGGTGAGAAAGACAATGGGCAGTCCCGGATGAGCTTCGTGCAGCCGTGCAAATACCTCTTCCCCCGACATGCCCGGCATACGCACGTCCAGCAGAACCAGGTCGGGCGGGTTGGCAAGGCATTCGGCCAGGCCTTTGGCGGGGTCCACGTAAACCGATACGGTCACGCCCGGGGCGCGCAGCATGCGCTGGATGTTTTCTCCCAGCGCGGCTTCGTCGTCAATGACCAGTATCCGGCTCACTCAGTCGTTCCTCCGGCAAACCAGTGGTAGGGCTGGCCGCGGGTAAATCGCGCCGGGGGCAGCTCCACTACAAAACTGGCCCCGCCGCCTTCCCTCGTCTCATAACGGATGCGCCCATCATACATATCCAGCAGGCTGGCGGCCAGAAACAGTCCCAGCCCCAGCCGCTCCCGCCCCGTGCTGTGCGAGATGAACGGCTCGAAGAGGTGCTCCCGGATACTCTCCGGCACGCCCGGTCCGTTGTCTTCAATCCGGGCCACCACGCGGACGCCCGCCGTACGATAGGGTTCGAGGCGCACCCAGATAGCGCCCTCCTCCCGCCCCTTCAAGGCTTCCAGCGCATTGCTGAGCAGGCCGCGAACCACTTCGCCAATGACGTGCTCCGGCACATCCACACGCGGCGCTTCGGCAATCTCCTCCAGCAGCCGCACTCCCTGGTTCTTTGCCGCGGGCCTCAGAGCAGCCAGCGCATCTTCCAGCGCCTTCTGCGGCGCTGAGGCTTCAAATACCTCTCCGGCACGCTCCCGCCGAAGCGCCTGCAGAAGCGTCTTGGCGATGTTGCTCATATAGCGCGCCTCTTTCAGCATCTGTTCCAGATCCGCGCACAGTTCGGCGTCCTCCTTGCGCTCCTCGAGCAACACTTCAAGCCGCCCTGCCACAATCGCCAGTGGATTGTTGAACTCGTGCATGAAGCCGGCCGTGAACTGACCCAGAAGCGTCAGTTGGTGGCTCAGCCGAGCCTGCCGGTCAGCAGCCTGCAATTCCTCCCGCAAACGAGACGTGCGGTAACGAACCGTTTCCAGTTGCAACTTCAGTTGCGCGGCGCTCTCCTCGGCTTTCGCCGCGCCGGCAAGCAGCCGGCGCCGTTGCCTGCCCATGAAGAGAAGTGCGGGTAGGGGCGCCGCAAGAGCAGCAAGCACGGCAAGCAGGGTCCGGCTCGCCGCCGATGCGGGGAATATCCAAAAGGCCAATCCCAGTATCGGTAGAACCCAGGCCCCGCTCACCCAAAGCAGTAGCCTGCCCCGTCCCGTGGTGGGATTCAAGCCGCCGTCTTTCCGCTGCTGTCCCTGCATATCGCTCAAGTGTAGTGCCTCAAGCACGTTGCGCCGCAACTGCTCTTTTCCCTTTTTAGCGAATGGGCCTCAGAGAAAAAACCATTCCTGACTTTCCTTTGGCGATGCAAAACCCTGTCGCAGGAAATCAGGCTTGCGGCGGCAGCGCGCGGCTTCCCATCGGCCGGGCGGTTCCGTCCGTCTCGAGAAAAATCAGCCACGAGTGATCCTGCGCAAGCACTTCTTCCAGTTCCGGCTCGCTCAATACCATGCACGCCGTCGAGAGCGCGTCCGATTCAGCCGCCGTATCGGCCAGGGCCCAGGCCCGGTTTTGCCGCAAGGACGGACGGCCGGTGCGCGGATCAAAAATATGATTCCCTTTCACCGCCAGCCCCGAGCCGCTCAACGAAGCGTGTGTCAAATAGAATCGCTGCGGCGCGTGGTCATCGCCCAAACCGCAAGACCAGCCTGCGGTCTCCTTCGGCGCATCGCCCGTCAGCATGCTGCTGCCGCCTGCAACCAGCAAAAACGAAGGGCAATCCCAGCTACGCAACTGCTCCGCCATGCGGTCGAGCGCAAACCCTTTGCCGATAGCGCCCAGATCGAATTGCAATCGCCCACTCACGCAGTGAATGGAATGCTCCTCTGGCAGTAAATTCCACTGCGGCACCGAGCCCTGCGTTTGCAAGGCAGCGGCTGTGACGGAAAACGCGGCGTGCGTGGCCAGTTCCATCTTCTTTGCAATTTCCAGGCAGGCAAAGACCGGCTCGCTCAGGCGCATCGTTTCGCCCGGTGGGAGCTGAACGATCTGCGCCATATCGCTGTTGGCGCGAAAGCGGCTTAAATGCGATTCCAGCTTATCCAGAAGATCGAGCGCGGCCTGCGCAGCCTGCGCGGCATACGTTCTTTCTTCGTCGGCGATGCGCACCTCGAAATAGGTCGCCATGGCGCGATGGTTGAATAGGTGGATGTCAGCCATACAATCTCATTTCGGCGCGGGCGACCATAAGACAATCAGCACACCGGGCCTGACTCCAAAATATTCCGGGTTGAAACCCTGTAATTGATCGCCGTATTGATCCGCTGCTTCAGTGGAGGTGATGTAAAAATCCGCTTCTCCCGCCTGCTCGCCAGGCTGCCAGAATCCCACTTGGGAAAAGTGCCGCAAATACCACGGCAGCGGCCAGGGATCGGAAGCAATGACGGCGATGCGCGGCGCCGCGATTGCATTCTGA
>Ga0364922_10569_pt1 | contig 16378 bp, 18 predicted proteins | sample ExccelJu500001D4_2_FD_206955 | JGI IMG/M metagenome (GOLD analysis project Ga0364922, IMG submission 206955) | Enriched cells from Trout Bog Lake Hypolimnion, Wisconsin, USA - BchlTB.June20.5000.01.D4 | ecosystem: Environmental > Aquatic > Freshwater > Lake > Hypolimnion/Profundal zone | place...
CATCGAAGGCAAGAAGTGGACGCATAAAGCCATCGAGTTTCTCCGCTGGGCAGTGATCGGTGTGAATACCAATATTTACCTTGTAGTTCTTGGCGACGATATGAGCGAACTCGGCGAGAGCAACTGCTCCATCGACCATGTTCTTAACTGTTGAACCTGAGAGGTATTCCGCTCCACCCCAAGAGATTTGGATGATGCCATCTGACTCTGCCTCGGCAAATCCGCGGATCGCACCGATCAGTGTCTGTGAAGAAGAGACGTTGATTGCGGGGTAGGCGAAAGCGCCAGCCTTCGCACGATCCAACATTTGTGCATAAATTTCCGGGGTTGCAATTGGCATGAGTGATCTTCTCCCAAAGTGAGGTTATGGTCGGCTGTAAGAGGACTCCACTGGCTCAACGCTGGGTCAGGCTGTCTTGCTTACGGCTAATCCCACCACATTTTGGGGTGGATTGGAAAACTGCCGAGCTCTCTCTGGCCAGATCCGGCCAGATCTAACTAGTTAATGCCGAAATGGCTCAGTAGGCGGTCGATGCCGAGCAACCCCCAATTAGAATGTGCCAGAGCGTGGCCTCCTTTGAGCAGCCATCGGCCCGCTACCTCAAGAGTATGTAAGTGAGCGACTACTTTGAAAGCTCCATTAAATATTGCAAACACAATGCCCCCTTTGATCGATTCTGCGCCAGTAGGTGGCGCAGCCACGTGTTAGGTCGGCAAAAATGCCAGCAATAGGGGCAAATGAGACGAGGTCGACTCCGAAAGTGTGGAGTCGACCTCGCTGTGGATATCTGTGCAAGAAGAGAGCTACCTACATAAGTAGGTCTCTTCCATATTCTTCATTGATCATCTGCTTGGCCCCGATATAGAGAGCGACAATTGCGGTGATCATGCCGAGCCAGCCACCGGTCTTGAGTGCGCCGGAGTGGCCACCTGCCCAATTGCCATAGGAGAGGAAGATGAGGGTGAGGGTGAGAAGGAATCCGAAGAGATTGTGGTGGAGGCTGCGCTTCATGACCGCCATCCAGAAGACGAAGGAGCTCACGGCGAAGCACATAATGAATACTCCGAGTGCGCCAGGTGCCTGAATTGCTGGGTGGCTCATCCAATACCAGAGCGATAGCCAGAAGGCTCCGAATGAGCCAAAGAAGGTAGCCCCGATGGTATCTCCGCGCATAAATTCCATGATGCCAACCAAGATGCCGACTAGTCCACCATAAAAGAGGGCCGTTCCCATCACTGCTGAGCCCGCGACGCTATGCCAGAGGCCAGCGTTTGAACTGCTTAACAAGAAGGTTGTAACCCCGAATGCCGCAAGACCTAACGGTGCTGGGTTAGCAACCATGCGATCATTTGCCATATCTAGTTCTCCCTAGTGAATAACCTGCAGCCATCAACTCTGATGACCCATATTTAGTATCCTCGCTCGCCCCGAAAAATGTGGGATGCGTCACACTGGTTTCTCTGGAATTTTTCAGGGTTGAGATTACTTGTACGCGGCAAGCGGCGCGGGTAGCCTCACCGTCATGAGTTCCTTGGAAAATCTCTCGCACGAAGAACGCACATTTCCACCTAGCCCCGAGTTTGCCGCTCAGGCGAACGCCCAAGCCTCCATCTACCAGGAGGCGGAGGCCGATCGCCTCGCTTTTTGGGCTAAGCAGGCGGAGTACCTCCAGTGGGATCAGAAGTGGGAGAGAGTCCTAGATTGGCAAGCTCCTTTTGCCCAATGGTTTGTGGGGGGAAAGCTCAACGCCTCCTATAACTGCCTTGATCGACACGTTCTTGAAGGTCGAGGAGAGCGAGTCGCCTTCTACTTTGAAGGTGAACCTGGAGACACTCGAACCATTACCTACGCCCAGATGCTGCATGAAGTTAAAAAGGCGGCAAACGCGCTCACGGAACTTGGCGTAAGCGCGGGCGATCGCGTTGCAATCTATATGCCGATGATTCCAGAAGCAGCTGTTGCGATGTTGGCCTGCGCTCGCATCGGCGCCGCCCACTCCGTTGTATTCGGTGGATTTAGCGCCGACGCGTTGATCAGTCGAATTCAAGATGCCGATGCAACTCTGGTTATCACCTCTGATGGTGGCTTTCGTAAAGGATCGGCATTTCCTCTCAAGCCTGTCGTTGATGAGGCGCTGGCAGGCGGCAAACACAATGTTAAAAATGTCTTGGTCGTTAAGCGCACATCGCAAGATGTTGCATGGAGCGCAGGACGCGATATCTGGTGGCACGAGATCGTGGAAAGACAGAGCGCGGAACATGTTGCAGAGAGTTTTGATTCAGAACAAGTTCTCTTTATCTTGTACACATCTGGAACTACTGCAAAACCAAAGGGAATCTTTCACACCACAGGTGGTTACTTAACGCAAACATCTTTTACGCATCGTGCCGTCTTCGATCTTAAGCCAACAACTGATGTCTATTGGTGCACAGCAGATATTGGTTGGATTACCGGACACTCTTATGTTGTCTACGGCCCGATGATCAATGGTGCAACACAGGTCATGTATGAAGGAACACCAGATTCACCAACAAAACATCGCCTCTTTCAACTGATTGAGAAATATAAAGTAACAATTTTGTACACAGCTCCAACACTGATTCGTACCTGGATGAAGTGGGGTGAGGAGTATCCCGCCGACAGCGATCTCACTTCATTGCGCCTGCTCGGGTCTGTTGGCGAACCCATTAATCCCGAGGCTTGGATGTGGTACCGCGAAGTTATTGGTGGGAATCGTTGTCCGATAGTGGATACCTGGTGGCAGACAGAGACCGGTGGGCTAATGATTTCACCTCTACCTGGAGTAACAGCGACTAAGCCGGGATCGGCAATGGCGGCGCTTCCAGGCATTAGCGCAAAGGTTGTCGATGATGAGGGGCGCGAAGTCTCGAATGGAAATGGCGGGTATTTAGTACTTACTGAACCTTGGCCATCAATGTTGCGCGGTGTCTGGGGTGAGCCGGAGCGATATCGTGAAACATACTGGTCACGTTTTCCAGGAAAATATTTTGCAGGTGACGGTGCAAAGTTAGATGAAGATGGAGCGATCTGGCTCTTGGGTCGCGTTGATGATGTTATGAATGTATCGGGCCATCGAATTTCGACGACTGAAGTTGAATCATCTTTGGTCTCACATCACAACGTGGCTGAGGCTGCGGTTGTCGGTGCAAATGATTCGATGACAGGTCAAGCGATCGTTGCCTTTGTGATTTTGCGCGGCGGAATTCCAAGCGTAGGTGGCGAAGAGCTCATTAAGGATTTGAAGGCGCATGTCACCAAAGAGATTGGCGCAATTGCACGTCCAAAACAGATCTTGGTAGTAAATGAACTCCCGAAGACGCGGAGTGGAAAAATTATGCGTCGCTTACTTCGTGATGTTGCCGAAAATCGCGCAGTCGGTGATTCGACTACCTTGGCAGATCCAAATGTTATGAAACTTATTGGTGAAGGTCTGCAGAGCGGTAAATCTGAAGATTAATTAGTGATCTCCGGGGAAGCCAAACTTCGGAGCGAGTGAGGCACATGCAGCCACCGCTTTGCTCTGAGTTGCGCTCAAGCTTGGTTGAACCGGAGGAGTAGTAGGTCGCGTTCCCGAGGAAGGTCGTGGGCCGCGGAATCCACCAGGACCAGCCATTGCAGTTCCACCATGTGCAACCAAGCATGCGTTGTACTTTTTCATAGTTGCTTGAAGTGCTGCAAAATTCTTACCGTTGTCATCACCAGGTCCACCATCTCTGAATCCTCCACCGCCTGGTCCACCATCACCAGGTCCACCATCCCCACCAGGTGCTCCAGTGATTTGAGGTTTTGCTCCACCAAGAGTGGTCGGAGTCCATACCAACTTGCCACTAAGAACTTTGGTGCAGGTGTAAGACTTGCCGGCAATAGTTGCCACCGCACCGGCCTTAGTGCAGATCCCGCCAGCGGTCGCAGCGCTCGTCGCAGCTTGCGCTCCCGTCCCGGAGATTGCAGAGATAACAACAAGTGCAAAGGCGCTGGCGAGAGTCTTTTTCATCATGGAGGGATAGTAGAGAAGGTTGCCAAAGAGGCACTGGGAACTTCCTGAGATTTCTTAGTGAATTTGGAAGTTGGCCCGCTTGGTTATGTCGGTGATAATCGAAGGAGCCTCCGCATTGAGCTTGGAGTAAATCTCGCTCTTAGGAATCGCATGTACCCAGCTCCAGGGAGTTACTAAAAGAAGATGGCCCAGTACCAAGAGCATGATCGCGGTACGAAGTATTGAGAAGGCGGCACCCAAGAGTGAGTCGATCCATGAAAATGGAGCGAAGAGGATCTTCTTGTGGAATAACTTTCCGATGCTGCGAAAGAGCGCTTCGCCGAGCGATGAACCGATAACCACTGCAAGAAATAGGTAAATGAATCGGGACACTCCGTGGGAGTGAAAATGATGAAGTCCGATGGTGAGTCCTAGAAGACCTCCGCCGATATATCCAACGAAGGTGAAGATAGTGGTTAGAAAACCTGCTCGATATCCCTGAACGAAGGAGAGCAGAAGGGCCAGAATGAAGACGACATCAACCCAATTTTTCATAACTTAATCTTCAAATATTTAGTCACCTCAGATTTAAGTTCAGCAGTAGATGTAATCAGACCAATCTGCTTATAAACCACTTTGCCGTGCGCATCGATAAACCAGGTAACTGGAACTCCTAATCCAAATATCCCCCGAGTCACACTGGTGGTATCGAAAAGGATGGGCCAGCTCATTCCCTTCTTGATTACAAAATTCCTCCCCGCTTGCATGTTGGTCTCTTCAACATCGATTCCCACAATAGAAACCTTGTGGAGCGCCTGAAGGTCGAGGAAATGTGGAATCTCCTGATTGCACGGCTCACACCACGACCCAAAGACATTCACTAACACCGGCCCACGAATCGCTTGGTAAATCACCTTGGACTTGTTATCAAGACAAGGCAGGGAAACGCCTTTAGTTACCGATCGATCGATCGAAATGGAAGAACAACCAACTACTACGCCGCTCTTTGCCTGTGCCGCCACTGGTGCCATAAGAGATCCGAAAACGAGAATTGATGCGAGCAAGAACCGCTTCATAGAAAATCCTCATCTCTCTTCACCATTTGTAAGGCCTTGATCTTATCGACCTCTCCAATTCCAAATGAAGGACAGAGTTTGGCCAAGGGGCAGGCGCCACACGCAGGTTTGCGGGAGTGACAAATACGACGACCGTGCCAGATCATGCGCTGGGAGAGATTGGTCCACTCTGCTTGTGGAATGAGTGCGCCAACCTCATGCTCAACTTTGACCGGATCCATAGAGTCAGTCCACTCAAATCTGCGGCTTAATCGACCGAAGTGTGTATCAACGGTAATTCCTGGGATACCGAAGGCATGGCCCAAAACAACATTGGCTGTCTTTCGCCCCACTCCAGCCAGAGTTATAAGTTCCTCTAACTCACCCGGGACTTCTGATCCATACACAGTGGTGATGCGCTCACTCAGCGACTTCAAATGAGCAGCTTTCGAGCGATAAAAACCCAGCGGCCTAATGATCGATTCAATCTCCGAAATTTTGGCTCCAGCCATCAACGTGGGCTTCCCAAATTTCTTGAAAAGGGAAGGCGTGACCTGGTTGACCCGCTTATCGGTGCACTGAGCTGAGAGGACGGTGGCGACGAGCAACTGGAATGGGGTTTCAAAATCTAATTCACAGCGCACATTCGGATAGTGCTTGGTCAAAATGCGATAGATCGCGCGTGCACGCTTGCGCTTTGCTTCAACCGTCTCGTGGGTTTTGCGCATGCCGCAAGCCTACGGGATTGCGCTCAAGAGACGATTGGAGCGCTAACGATTGAGGTTGTAAGGTCTGCTCGTGACCCAAAAAGAAGATGACCTAATCATTCGCCAAGCACCACTTTTTAGCGCGCTCGATGATGAAGCTTCGCACGAACTTCGCAGTTCTATGGTGGCTCTCAAACTCAACAAGGGCCAAGTTCTCTTCAAAGAGGGTCAAGAAGGCGACCGTTTATACGTTGTCGTTCACGGAAAAATTAAATTAGGAACAACCAGCAGCGATGGACGCGAAAATCTGCTCTCTATCCTTGGACCTGGCGAAATGTTCGGTGAGCTCTCACTCTTTGACCCAGAACCACGTACATCCACTGCTACTGCAGTTACCGATGCTCGTTTGGTCTCACTCGCTCACGATGCCGTTATTGGTCTTGTAACAACCAATCCCCAAACATCTCTTGAGCTCTTGCGCCGGTTGGCTCAGCGTCTACGTAAATCAAATGAAATCCTGGCAGATCTCGTTTTCGCTGATGTTCCGGGTCGTGTCGCCAAAGCGATTATGGATCTTGGTGAGCGCTTTGGTATTCAAAAGGATGATGGACTTCACGTGAACCACGATCTAACTCAAGAGGAGTTAGCTCAACTCGTCGGTGCATCTCGCGAAACCGTCAATAAGGCTCTTGCTGACTTTGCTGCACGTGGGTGGGTAAAACTTGAACCACGTGCCGTGCTTGTTACAGATACCGAGCGCCTCTTAAAGCGCGCTCGGTAATTCTGCAACGATCATTTTTTAATTCAGCCAGTTACAGAGCAAGCCAATCCAAACTGGAGAGTAAGGGGAGTTAGCCCTCTACTTCAACGGTAAGTTCGATCTCAACCGGCGCATCTAAGGGCAGTTCGGCCACGCCGAATGCACTTCGAGCATGCTTACCGTTGGCATCTCCAAAGATATGGATAAGAACTTCGGAAGCTCCGTTTACTACGCCCGGCGCTGCGATAAATCCCGGAACTCCGTTCACATATCCAACGACTCGAACCACTTTAACGATGGAATCGACTGGTGCAACAAGTTCGACTGCTGCAAGCGCATTGAGAATGCAGACTTGCGCCATCTCCTTTGCTTGCTCAGGTGTTACAGGCCCCCCAACTTTTCCAGTGTAAGGAATCTTTCCATCAACAAGTGGCAATTGACCTGCAGTAAAAACTAAATTGCCGGTGCGAACAGCTGGCACATATGCAGCAACTGGTAGCGCGGCGGTGGGAAGTGTGAGATTGAGTTCTGCGAGTTTGGCGCGGACATCCATTTATATATTCTCCTTTTTCACGAGACTGCCCTTTTCATATAAGCAACTAAGTTGTCTCCGCCTCCAGGCGCAGGTACTACTTGTACTAACTCCCAACCTTCAGAACCCCAGTTGTCGAGAATCTGCTTAGTTGCGTGAGTCAAAAGTGGAACTGTGACATATTCGAACTTGGTCATGAGTTTCCTCCTGTAAGCGCGGCCTTCACCAACGCAGATACTGTGCCACCATCGGCCTTGCCTGCAATCTTTGGGGAGACGATCTTCATAACTTGACCCATACCAGCAGGCCCAGAGGCACCGGTTTCTGCAATTGCCGCTGCAATTATCTCTTTGATCTCGGCTTCAGAGAGTTGAGCGGGCAAATATGTAGTGATGAATTCACCCTCTAATTTTTCTCGCTCTGCACGATCTGGGCGACCGCCTTCGTCGAATGCTTCTGCAGCTTCACGGCGCTTCTTTGCCTCACGTGAGAGAACCGTAATGATTTCGGGTTCTGTGAGCGTGCGAGCCGTCTTACCTGAAACTTCTTCATTGGTGATTGCCGTCAGAACCATGCGAATAGTTCCCGACTTCAGTTCGTCGCGCGAGCGAATCGCCTCTGTGAGATCGCTCTGCAGTACCTCTTTGAGTCCCATAGCGGTATCTTCTCATGCCTATGAGTTATCGACTACGCGAGGCTACTCTGCCACTTCTCCCACCTGGGCACGAGGCCATTCGGGTGCTGCATTTTTCAGATCTCCATTTAACTCCCAGTCGTACCGTTGAGATCTCTGATATCAAGAGCTTTGCCGCCCTCGAGCCCGATTTAATAATTAGTACCGGAGACTTTCTTGCTCACAAAGAGGCAGTACCGGTTGTTTTAGATTCGCTCAAAGAACTTCTAAATATTCCAGGAGTATTTGTCTTTGGATCAAATGATTATTACGCACCTAAACCAAAGAACCCTTTTACATATTTGTTAAAGGATCACGGAAGAAGAGTTCTGGGTGAATTGTTGCCTGTTGAAGAGTTACGTAGTGGGATCGTAACTCGTGGCTGGAAAGACCTTAATCACCACCGCGCGACGCTTAAAATCAAAGAATCGGTTATTGAGTTCCGCGGAACTGACGATGCACACCTCGAGCGCGATGATTATTCAAAGGTGGCTGGGCCGGCAGCGGAATGTGATCTCGCGGTCGGAGTTACACATGCGCCGTATCTACGTATTATCGAAGCGATGTCACGCGATCAACTCGACGTGATCTTTGCCGGTCACACACACGGCGGCCAAGTAAGGCTTCCTTGGCCAGGGGGCTCTAAGGCGCTGACGACGAATTGCGATCTTCCTAATTGGCGAGCACGGGGCGTCTCTCGGATCGCAGGGGAGCCATGGCTCAATGTCTCCGCCGGAATGGGTACCTCACCATTTGCCCGAATTCGAGTGGCATCACCACCCGAGGTTTCACTGATTACGCTCGAGAGTAGTTTGTAAAAGCTCCTAACTTTCTAAAGCCAGCTTTCTCATACGCACGTTGCGCTGCCAGGTTGCCGGTTCGGACTTCTAGTCCCAATTGCGGAATTCCTAATTGGTGCGCGTGTGATGCAATTCCTTCACTGAGCGCAGTTGCATGACCTCGCCCACGATCTTGGGTACGTGTGACGACTGATGCCATCACATGGTGCCCTGATTGCCACTGAACAACTACTGCACAGGCAACCAATTCTTTGAGCTCATTTCGAATTCCGCCCCAAAAAATTTCTTCAGGATCACCAGGCAGGACCGAGGAATCTGGAGCGTCTCCATGAATTAATGCGCTGATCTCTTCGGCGTCAGATAACAGTTCTATCTGGCCGCTAGCGCCCTTGGTCTCAATCTCCCAAAACTGAAATCCACCACCGCGCACCTCAAAGCCCGGAGATTGAAAACTACCTATCACTGCGATATCTGTACAACGCAGATCTAAAAATGCCGCATCACCATAAAGATGGCCGTAAAAAGGTTCACTTTTAACTATGAATGAGAACGAACTATCAACTTTGTAGGCTGCGACAAAATTCTGCTCCGACATGTAGTACTTGGCGGCATTGTGCCCAACCAGAAGATCTTGAGCCCACTGCCTGGCGAGTTGAAGATCTTCTGTTGCCTGAAGCATTAATTAGTGAATTCAGCCGCTACCAACTCAGCGATTTGCGCGGTGTTGAGTGCAGCGCCTTTACGAAGGTTGTCGCCACACATAAAGAGATCGAGTGCATGATCATCATCGAAAGAACGACGAACGCGACCTACCCATGTTGGGTCGGTGTTAACGACATCAGCAGGGGTTGGCCAAATTCCATTTTCTGGATCATCTAATAACTCGATACCAGCAGAGTTCTTGAGTAGGTTCTGCGCCCCCTCGCGAGTGACTTCCTTCTCGAAGACCGCATGCACTGCGAGTGAGTGAGTTGTGATCACTGGAACGCGCACGCAGGTGACTGCAACCTTCAAATTAGGTAGACCCAAAATCTTGCGAGATTCAAAGCGGACTTTGGTCTCCTCTGAGGAGTACCCATCTGCCTTAAGCGAGCCAGCCCATGGAATTACGTTAAGAGCTAGAGGTGCAGGGAAGGCTCCGAAATCTTTGATAACGGTGCGAAGATCACCAGGTTGCTCTCCGAGATGAGTTCCGGCAACTGCAGAGATCTGCGCGCGCAAAGTCTCTGGACCTGTGACACCCATGCCAGAGACGGCTTGATAAGAGGAAACAAAGAGTTCCTTGAGGCCATACTCCTTATGCAACGCACCCATGGCGACGATCATGGTCATGGTGGTGCAATTTGGGTTAGAGATGATGCCCTTTGGGCGATTCTTAATCTCCTCTGGATTAATTTCTACAACCACGAGTGGAACCTGATCATCCATACGGAAGAAGGTTGAGTTATCGACCACAACGGCTCCGCGCGAGGCCGCGATAGGTGCCCACTCACCAGCAATCTCATCTGGAGTATCAAACATTGCAATGTCAATGCCATCGAAAGCCTCTGGAGAAATAGCTACTACTTCTACCTCTTCACCCCGAACGGTTAACTTCTTGCCTGCGCTACGTGCAGATGCAATAAGACGAATCTCGCCATATACATTCGGGCGCTTACTCAAAATATCGAGCATGACAGTGCCTACTGCGCCAGTTGCTCCAACTACTGCAAGTGATGGCTTCTTACTCATCGTCCAGTTCCTCCATATACAACGGCTTCGTCGGCACTATCTAGTTCAAAGGCGGTATGTGCTGCCTTAACACCCTTCTCAAGGTCGGTGTCGCGCACGATTACAGAGATACGGATTTCGGAGGTGGAAATCATTTCAATATTAAGTCCTGCATCAGCCAAGCATGCAAAGAAGGTGGCAGTCACTCCAGGGTGAGATCTCATTCCGGCACCGACGAGTGACAATTTGCCAACCTGATCATCGTAAAGAAGCGATGCGAATCCAATCTCGCCTTGAATATCTTTAAGGAGTGCAGTTGCTTCTGCCCCATCGCTCTTTGGCAGGGTGAAGGAGATATCGGTCAACCCGGTTGCAGCTGCGGAGACATTCTGCACAATCATGTCAATATTGATTGCGGAATCAGCAATTGCTTGGAAGATGCGCGCAGCAACACCTGTGCGATCTGGAACTCCAACGATTGTGATCTTTGCTTCGCTCTTATCGTGGGCGATTCCACTAATAATTGCCTGTTCCATATCTTCTGCTCCTTCGGGATGATCTTTTACGATCCAGGTGCCTTCTAAGTTTGAAAATGAAGAACGTACGTGGATCGGTAAGTTGTAGCGACGTGCATATTCCACGCAACGCAGGTGTAAAACTTTTGCTCCACTTGCAGCGAGCTCAAGCATCTCTTCATATGTAACCGTTGTTAATTTGCGAGCTGATGGAACAACACGAGGGTCGGCCGAGTACACACCATCGACATCGGTATAAATTTCACAGACATCTGCATCCAACGCTGCAGCGAGCGCAACCGCGGTGGTATCTGAACCGCCGCGACCTAACGTTGTTACATCGTTGGTATCTTGCGATACGCCTTGGAAGCCGGCAACGATGGCAATGTGGCCACCCTCCAGCGCTTCGCGAATGCGACCAGGTGCAACATCGATGATGCGCGCCTTACCGTGAGTGGAATCTGTGATAACTCCAGCTTGTGATCCCGTAAAGGACATCGCTTCATGTCCCAAGTTGCCAATAGCCATCGCCAAGAGAGCCATTGAGATTCGCTCTCCAGCGGTCAGCAGCATGTCGAGTTCACGGCCATTTGGCATCGGGGTAACTTGGTTGGCGAGATCGATCAATTCATCGGTGGTATCTCCCATTGCAGAGACCACAACCACGACCTGATGACCAGCCTTCTTCGTCGCAACAATGCGACCGGCCACGCGCTTTAGCCCTTCGGCATCAGCTACGGAGGAGCCGCCATATTTTTGGACAATTAAACCCATGCGAGAACTTTGACATAAAAAATTGCAGTTTTAGGTACCGTCTTACTATTCAAGACGCTCAAACATCTCAAATAATGAGATTAAATCTATTCGACGGTCCGGCGACCCTCAAAGGCGCGACCGAGAGTGACCTCATCGGCATATTCCAGATCCCCACCTACAGGAAGCCCTGAAGCTAATCGGCTCACTTTGATCCCTAGCGGCTTTATCTGGCGGATCAGATATGAGGCAGTCGCCTCCCCCTCGAGATTGGGATCCGTAGCAATAATTAACTCTTGAATCGTGGTGTCCCCGAGTCGAACCATCAACTCTCGGATTCGCAGATTTTCAGGTCCAATTCCATCAATCGGCGAGATTGCTCCGCCTAGAACGTGATACTTGCCGCGAAACTCCCGCGTCTTTTCGATCGCCATGACATCTTTACTCTCTTCAACCACGCAGATGAGCGAGCCATCCCGACGCGGATCACGGCAGATCCGACAGAGCTCCTCTTCGGAGATGTTGCCACATTCGACGCAAAATTTAACGCGCTCTTTTACCGTGCGGAGCACATCGACGAGGCGAGTGACGTCAACCCGCTCTGATTGAATGATGTGGAAGGCGATTCGCTGCGCAGACTTAGGTCCAATACCGGGAAGGCGACCTAGCTCATCAATCAAATCTTGGATCGCACCTTCGTACATCAACGTTCGAATTCTCTAATGACTTGTGCGCCGAGTTCACGCGCAAGTAATGCGGTTCCAGAAAGTTGATCATCGTCAGTAGGTTCTTCAGTGGTGCGTTCGTATTGCGGTGCATTGATCGATGGGTCAACGACCACATCAATCTTTCGGAGCAATCCTGTGACATCTTGAAAAGCTGCGGCGAGAATTTCATCGCTACCGCTGCGAAGGAATGAATCGCGCGCGCCTGCATTCACAATGCCGATAGTGATTGCCTTGTCATCGACTGCTAAAACTTGCGCGCTGGCAGAGAGCAACGACCAGGTGAGGCGACGTCGCTTCTTAACATTCTCAATGACTTCTGGCCACAGCCGGCGCAGAGCTGAAATATCGACTGGACCTACTGGTTGTTGCGCTGAAGGTTCAGGAGCGGCTGCACGAATCGGCTTCTTTATTTCATGCTCTGGCGTTGATTCAACTACAACTGGCTTTGCTTTAGCAGCGACGGTCGCTGCAGGTTGTTCCGGTGCAGGTGCGGAGTGAGTTACAAGATTTACTCCACGCTCGAGTCGTTCTATGCGTGCAATAAATGCAGCATCATCAGCTGTAGGTAGCAAGATACGCCCGCAAATGAGTTCCAAGATAAGGCGGGGCGCTGTCGCGCCACGCATCTCAGTTAGCCCCAATGATGTTATATCGGCTGCGCGAATTAAAGTGGCAGCGCCAATTAAGTTAGCCTGGGTGCGCATGCGCTCCAGTTGATCTTCAGGAAAATCACGAAGTACATGAGAGGCGCTATCTTTAACGGCGCCCACGATAATCAGATCGCGCAATCTCTCTAAGAAATCTTGAGTAAATCGACGAGGATCCAATCCAGATTCGATGACGCGATCGATCGTATTAAAGATAGTGGTGCTGTCATGTGCTGCGAGCGCATCAATCGCTTCATCGAGAAGCGCCCCATCTGTAAAGCCAAGAAGTTGCACAGCAATTTCGTATGTAACTCCATCTGGTCCTGCTCCAGCTAATAACTGCCCGAGCACCGAGAGCGCGTCGCGAACTGAACCGCCGCTAGAACGCACAACAAGTGGAATTACTCCCTTAGCAACTTTGATGCCCTCAAGATCGCAAATCTTCTCGAGATGCGTTGCAAGAACTCCAGGTGGTACTAAACGAAATGGATAGTGATGGGTACGAGAGCGAATTGTGGAGATCAATTTATCTGGCTCGGTTGTTGCAAAGATAAAGATGACGTGTGGAGGCGGCTCTTCTACAACTTTGAGTAGCGCGTTAGCAGCGCCGGGTCCAAGTTGGTGCGCCTCATCAATAATGTAAATCTTGTAGCGAGATGTGACTGGGGCGAAGAATGCTTTGTCGCGCAGGTCGCGGGCATCATCTACCAATCCATGGGTTGCGGCATCGAGCTCCATAACATCGATCGAGCCCGGGCCATTTGCTACCAAGTCTTTGCAGGATTGGCAGACACCACAAGGGGTGGGCGTAGGGCCCTTCTCGCAGTTGAGGGAGCGAGCCATGATGCGGGCACTTGAGGTCTTGCCGCATCCGCGCGGACCGCTAAATAAATATGCATGATGGATATTGCCCGATCCAAGAGCGTTGGATAGTGGCACGGTGACATGCTCCTGCCCGATAACCTCAGCGAAGGTCGAGGGGCGATACTTTCTATATAGAGCGAGTGACACCGTTCTCCTTTATTAGGGATCCTCCGCACACCCGCCAGAGCGCACCTACCCTTGCTACCTTCCGGTCCTGGGGGAGTTCAGCACGGTAACGCCGCACGGAGGATCTGTGGGTAATCATAGTTTCCAGAGCCGATAGGCTACGACTCGCAGGCCGAGAGGCTTAAGCACTGGAGAATTCGCATAGCGGCCGAGTGCGCACGCTTGGAAAGCGTGTAAAGGGCAACCTTTCGAGGGTTCAAATCCCTCATTCTCCGCTTTAGAGGATGTTAGTGAGCTGGATGGTAAGGCGAGCCGCCACTCCGGTGCTTTTTATCCCACTCCGGGTCGTTTATCTGCCCCGCGATCTGCTCTTTCGGGCTTGCCGAACCAGCGATCTTGCGCGCCTCGAGGTCGCTCCACAAACTTTCAAGGAGTTGATTCATTTCGCCTTCGTTATCAAATGCTTTCAAAATGAACCATCGAAAGTGATTGGTTTCGGGATCAAATCGATGGTGACGCACTAAGTAACTAGCGATTGTCTTATCTGCTGGATCTACCTCTGGCATGACTTCCACCGCCTCGGTTTTGATGGAATTGAACTTTCTAAGGGTACAAGAAATGATAAAACCTCAAGGGAAATTTTGATTTCATACCGGCGCCACAGAAAGCCATGAATTGCAGGACGAGCGCTACAACTTACTGTGGATAACTTTTAATCTTTTTTGGCGGGGATGCAACCATTTATCGTGTCCAATATCTCTAGCGCCGCGCTCCTTACGTCAGTGGCTTTACTTTTCGCAACTCCAATTGGTCTTGACGCAGCAAATGGGAAAGTAGTGACGAAACCTTGATGTGCAAGAAATCGGACTCACGTTGATGCAATCTGCCCTTTTCAACGTAAAATGGCGGTCTGCCTCTAAAACTGGGGCGTGACAAAAGAAGAAGGTAACCGTGCCGAAAGCTTGGACAGATGATGCGCCCCAGCCGATGGTCTTGCAGGACCACGCCCACCTCAAAGATCCTCTTCTCTACAAATTAAAGAAGGCTCTCCTCGGAAAGCCGCTTAATAGGCACACTCTCTCTCACCAACGTTTGAGCAAGATCTTTGCCTTGGGAATTCTCTCCTCAGATTGCATCTCATCTGCAGCATATGGAACCGAGAACATACTTATCTATTTACTTCCTGCATTTGGGTTAGCGGGCTACAGCGTCTTAATGCCGATGACTCTCGTTGTGCTTGCAGTGTTATTTATCGTCACCCTTTCTTATCGCGAAGTTGTTATGGCATATACGCATACAGGCGGCTCATACGTTGTAGCGCGAGATAACTTCGGACCTGTCGTGGCACAGATCGCAGCTGTTGCGCTCATGTTGGATTACATAGTTACCGTCGCCGTTCAAGGTGCTGCTGGAACCGCTGCGCTCGCATCTGCATTTCCCGCAATCTCATCAAACAACACCCAAAAATTTATAACCCTTGGTATCATTGGAATTTTATGTTACGGAAATTTAAAGGGCGTTAAAGAGGCGGGTCGACTCTTTGCCGCACCTACATATCTGTTCGTTTTAGCAGTTACCTCAATAATTGTCGTAGGGGTATGGCGCGAATTTCACCACACTCTGCATCATGTTGTTATCGGCGCAGGAAATGTTGGATACGGGCATTCGCAACAGCTACTCACCTTTGCCTCCATATTCATTCTTCTCAAAGCATTTGCGAATGGCGGCTCCTCGCTAACAGGTCTTGAGGCCATCTCAAATGGCGTATCCCTCTTTAAATCTCCAGAAGGAAACAATGCTCGTCGCACCACGGTGATCATGGCCACCATTCTGGGTTGCATGGTTCTTGGTATCTCATTCTTTGCTAAGGCGACTCATGCAATGCCTTATTCAAGTGGCACACCAACTGTTGTATCTCAGATCGCGCAGATCGTCTTTGGCCATGGAACCCTGGGACATATTTTCTATCTCTTCGTTCAATTCTCCACAATGTTAATTCTCTACACGGGAGCAAACACTCCATTCAGTGGTTTCCCGTTCCTGATGAACTTCGTGGCCGAAGATGGATTCTTACCGCGTCAACTCACTAAACGTGGCCATCGTCTAGTATTTTCAAACGGCATCATCTTTTTAACTCTCGCCGCAGCATTGCTCATTGGAGTTGTCGGCTCTAACGTCTCTAAGTTGATCGCCTTCTATGCCATCGGCGTCTTTACCGGATTTACCATGGCGGGATTCGGTATGGCCAAGAGAAATTATCGCAGGCGCGAAGGTGGATGGCGTCTGCGCTTCTTCATCAACTTCCTCTCTGGATCAGTCTCCTTTGCTGTCGTAATCATCTTCGCAGTCGTAAAGTTTTCAGAGGGCGCCTGGCTGATTGTTCTCATCTTCCCGATCGCCACCATCGGCTTGATCCGCCTCAACCGCCAATACCGCAAAGAGCAACAGGCACTCAAGATCAACCAGGAATCTTCCCGCGCCACCAATATTTCACGTCACGATGTAACTGT
>Ga0364922_10506_pt2 | contig 16068 bp, 16 predicted proteins | sample ExccelJu500001D4_2_FD_206955 | JGI IMG/M metagenome (GOLD analysis project Ga0364922, IMG submission 206955) | Enriched cells from Trout Bog Lake Hypolimnion, Wisconsin, USA - BchlTB.June20.5000.01.D4 | ecosystem: Environmental > Aquatic > Freshwater > Lake > Hypolimnion/Profundal zone | place...
TGCTTGTATTGAGGACATGGAAGCCCATGATATTCATCAATGGGATGATATCTATCCTGACCGGGAAACGATTCGGAAAGATATTCAAAATCAAGAATTATATGTCGTTGATGATGACGGAGCTATCGCTGGAATTATGACCTTGAATGAAGCGCAAGCTATCCAATACAGACAAGTGAAATGGAACTATAATGAGAAAGTCCTCATTATCCATCGGGTAGCAGTTGATCCCGCCTTTCAGAGAAAAGGTTTTGCCAAAGCGTTGTTGGGCTTTGCCGAAAATTACGCTCATGAAAAAGGGTATCAATCTCTGCGACTGGATGCCTTTCTCCATAACCCCGCCCCAGTGCATCTTTATGAGAAAGTTGGATACCAGAAAGTAGGAATCGTGAATTTCCGGAAAGGCCCTTTTTTCTGTTTGGAGAAACTGTTGAATTAAAGTCGGATGAGTCAGACGAGTCGGACTGGTCCGACAGGTCCGACTCGTCTGACTATTTGACAGGGGAACTGGTGTTAATGGTATAATGGAATTAGAAAGACAATGAAGAGGAGTAGTAGGCTGTTTCCTCAGGTTTAGAAAGAGAGCCGGGTCAGGTGAAAGCCGGCAGCCTGAAACAACTGAACTCGCCTCGGAGTCTCATTCGCGAAAGCAGATTATCGTAATTAGTGGATGACGGGTTCGACCGTAACATCGGGAAATGAAGTCCCGGGCAACCGGGAAAAACAGGGTGGTACCACGTGTACCGCGAAAATTAAAAGCGGAACTTCGTCCCTGATTAGCTATTGAGCTAATCAGGGATTTTTTATTTAATCCCATAAATCCATATAAGGAGGCCGCCATGAGCGACAAGGTATTTATTTTCGACACCACCCTGCGGGACGGAGAACAGTCCCCAGGTGCATCACTCAACATCCAAGAGAAGTTAGAGATCGCTTTACAATTAGCACGCCTCAATGTGGATATTATTGAGGCTGGATTCCCCATCAGCTCCCCCGGAGATTTTGAGGCGGTCAAATTGATTGCCGAGAAAGTCCAGGGGCCGGTGATATGTGGTTTAGCCCGTGCTAAGGAAATTGATGTTGACCGAGCCGGTGAGGCGATTAAATCTGCCAAACGAGGCCGGATTCATACGTTTATTGCCACCAGTGAAATCCATCGGGAGAAGAAACTCCGGATGAGTAAGGAAGAAGTCATTGAGATGGCTGTAAAATCCGTCAAACGAGCCAAGAATTATACCGATGACGTGGAATTCTCTCCGGAAGATGCATCCCGAACCGATTTGGACTATATGTGCGATGTGGTAGAAGCGGCGATTACTGCCGGAGCTACGACCGTCAATATTCCGGATACGGTCGGATACACAACTCCCTGGGAATTCGGGGAACGGATTAAATATATCCAAACGAAAGTCCCCAATATCAAGAAAGCCATTATCAGTGTCCATTGTCATAATGATCTGGGCATGTCAGTAGCCAATACCCTCGCCGGAATCGTGAATGGTGCCCGTCAGGCGGAATGTACTATTAACGGTATCGGTGAACGGGCGGGAAATGCTTCTTTGGAAGAGATTGTCATGAACCTGGTCTGCCGGAAGAATTTCTATAAAGTAGATACGGATATTGTTACTGAACAGCTTTACCGGACTAGCCGGATGGTCAGTAACAGTACCGGACTCCTCGTCCAGTCGAATAAGGCGATTGTCGGAGGAAATGCCTTCGCCCATGAAGCCGGTATTCATCAGGATGGGGTTTTGAAAGAACGGACCACCTATGAAATTATCCAGCCGGAAGATGTCGGCTGGAAAGGAACCTCCATGGTCATGGGCAAACATTCCGGACGCCATGCCTTTAAAGAACGGTTGGCCGCCCTGAATTATAAGGATTTATCGGAAGATCAGATCAATCGGGGTTTTGAGAAATTCAAATTGCTCTGCGATAAGAAGAAAGTTGTTTATGATGAAGATTTGGTGGCCATTCTTGAAGAAGACCGGATGCAAATCCCGGAAGTTTTCGTTTTGAAATCTCTGCGGGCCTTGAGCGATATGACAGAAAAACCTTCGGCGACTGTCGAATTAACGAAAAATGGGAAGAGTTTGAAGGGTTCTGCTGAAGGAGATGGTCCGGTGGATGCCGCTTATGAAGTCATTCGACAGTTAACCGAATGTGAAGCCACTTTGATTAATTACAGTATTAAAGCCGTTACTCAGGGAACTGATTCCCAGGGCGTGGTGAATGTCACCTTGGGACATAAAGGCAATACGGTAACCGGACGCGGCTCTAATACCGATATCGTGGTGGCTTCGGCACTGGCATATATTAATGCCATTAACCGATTATTGTATGTTGAGAATAACCGGAAAGATGCCTCCCACGCGGTATAATTAAAGAAGTAATTTATTAATTTACACTGATACCCTTAATCAGGAAAGGTTTCCTAAAAACCTTTCCTGATTTTATAAAATCCATTTAACCCAGAAAGATAAGGAGCATTTATTATGGGAATGACTATCACTGAAAAAATTCTTGCCGCTCATGCCGGCAAGAAAGAAGCTCATGCCGGAGAATTGGTGGAATGCAAAGTTGATTTTTGCATGGGGAATGATGTCACCGCTCCGATTGCGGTCAAACGTCTCCGGGAAAACGGGATCAAAGAGGTTTTTGATAAAGAACGAGTAGCCATGGTTCCGAGCCATTTTGTCCCCGCCAAAGATATTAATTCTGCCCAGCAGGTTCAGGAAGTGAAAGACTTTTCTAAAGAATATGGAATTAAGTATTTCTTTGAAGTCGGGCAGGGAGGTATTGAACATGCCCTGCTTCCGGAAAATGGATTAGTTCTGCCCGGAGATATTGTGATTGGTGCGGATTCTCATACCTGTACCTATGGTGCTCTGGGTGTATTTTCCACCGGAGTCGGTTCTACAGATTTAGCCTATACCATGGCAACCGGTGAGACTTGGCTGAAAACTCCTGAATCCATGAAATTCATCTTTAATGGCAAACTCCCCAAATGGGTGAGTTCCAAAGATATTATTCTCCAGGTTATTGGTGATGTTACGGTAGACGGTGCCCTTTACCGGGCGATGGAATTTGCCGGGGATACGATTGAAAGCCTTTCCCTCGAAGCCCGGATGACGATTTGTAATATGGCGATTGAAGCCGGTGGTAAATCCGGAATTATTGCCCCCGATGCCAAAACCGAAGACTATGTAAAATCAAAAGCCAAACGACCTTATAAATTCTATGCCAGTGATCCGGATGCTACTTATTGTCTCGTCAAAGAATATGATGCCACTAAGATGGAACCCGTGGTTGCCTGGCCGTTCCAGCCGGATAATATTCATACAGTTTCCGAATCCTCGAAGATCAGTATTGATCAGGTGATTATCGGGTCTTGTACCAATGGTCGGATTGAAGACCTGCGCATTGCTGCCGGGATTCTCAAAGGCCGGAAAGTAGATAAGAACTTGAAAGTCATTATCTTCCCGGCTACCCAAAGAATCTGGACTCAGGCACTCAAAGAAGGATTGATCGAAATCTTTGATGCCGCTGGATGTATTATCAGTCCTGCGACCTGTGGCCCATGTCTCGGCGGTCACATGGGAATTCTGGCGTCCAAAGAATCGGCTATTACCACGACCAATCGGAATTTCGTTGGCCGGATTGGTCACCCGGAAAGTAAGGCCTATTTGGCGAGTCCCGCGGTAGCTGCCGCTTCCGCCCTGACCGGACGGATTACCCATCCCGCAGAAGTCATGCCGGAATAACTAATTTAATTGAAGCTGATTATAGACTAAGGAGATTATCAATGACGACGATACCGAAATTAACAGGAAAAGTATTTAAATATGGCGATGATGTAAATACCGATGTCATTATTCCCGCCCGGTATATGAATACCCATGACCCCAAACATCTGGCCGCCCATTGTATGGAAGATTTAGATAAGGATTTCATTACGACTATGAAGCCCGGAGATATCATTATGGCCGGCAAAAACTTTGGCTGCGGTTCCTCTCGGGAACATGCCCCGATTGCGATTAAATATGCCGGAGTGAGCTGTGTGATTGCTAAAACCTTCGCCCGGATTTTCTATCGTAATTGCATTAATATGGGATTGCCCATTCTGGAATGCCCGGAAGCCGTAGCAGATATTAAGAGCGGCGATGTCCTGGATATTGATCTTAATACCGGAACCATTACTAACCAAACTTCCGGAAAGACCTTTAAAGCCCAGCCATTCCCGCCCTTTATGACTAATTTGATTAATGCCGGCGGTCTCATGAACTATGCGAAGAAGAAATTGGGTATGGCTGTATAGCTCAACCTGATTTCCCTGAATAATAAAAAACGGTTCTGGAATACTACTCCAGAACCGTTTTTTTATTGAGTGTTCTTATTGTTCTTTTACCCATTGCAAGGAACAATGTTACTCCAATTTGTAATTACTCACGATCTATTTGTCTGACTTTCTGTAGAATGATATCAGTTAGGTTGTCCTGAAGAGTAAGGATAGTATAATCCTGTTTGGGATAGAGTTGCTTCACTTCATTAATGAGATTCGTGCGGACTACTAGTAAGAGATAGAAAGGTAATTCATCCGGACTGGAAAGAATCTTATCTAAGATTGGTTGGAATCCTTTACCTTGAATTTCAAGAGGGCCTATTTCATCAATAAGCAGGAGTTGGGGATTACTGTGGAGGGCAGCTTCGATTTGTTGATTACAGAATTGGATTCCTTCATCGAAGATAACCCATTGACCGATAATCCTATCTCCGGGTGCAGGATTAGGAACCAGGGATTTCAGGGAAGTTAGATGCTTGGTTTTATGGGTAGCTAAACAGACGGCATTAAATCCCGTTTTCTGTCCATCCTCCAGGATTGGTAAACTGACAATTCCTCCAATAGAGATTTTCTCGCTACGGAGTCGCTCTACCAAGTGATAAACAGTAGTTGATTTCCCGCTATTAATCGGTCCGGTTAATAGAATCACCATGATAGATGATGGAATGAATTATTTAAGCCGTAATAGGACTAATACTACTAAAGAAAAAACAGATATGGAATAGGCAGGAACCAGGCTTAACCGAAATCGGGGTTTGGGTTCCGCCTGCATTTGGACTATTTTTTCTCCTAAAGCAAATCCCAGCGGGCAGGTAAGGGCTGCAAAAAGAACGGCTATGGGGGAATAATAAAGCGATAAAGGTAACTGCGTTCCCGGAACCACGCAGGCGGCAATTCCAGTAGCGAATTTTACTAAAGGAAAAAGATTTACTGCCACTAAAGCTGAAGTCCCACCCAGAATCATCTGTCCATAGCGTTTGGTTTTTAATGATTGGTTGAGGATAGAAAGGATAAAGATAAATGCCAGGGCTTCGGTAAAGAATCCAAATATCGGGTTAGCTATGGCTCCATGCAGAATTGGTAAATGCAACATAAAGGCATCTAATAATTTGAATATCATTGCTGTGAGAAAGAGTAATCCGATACTCCAGCTTTTCCAGTTATAGGCGGTAGATGAGGAAAAGAAGAAGATGGCGACTCCGGTCATAATCGAACCCGTCATCATCGCAGTACAGGTTCCGCGTAAATACATTCCAACTCCCGCTTCCATAAGTCCCCATACGGATCCCAGCATAAGAACAATCGGTAATTGTGATTTAATGTCAGCCTTTACCATACTATTTCTCCTCAATATTGAATACATTCATAATATCATTGGTTTCATTGTTAGTTTAATATAAATTCACCTTGATGTCTGTATTCTGATTAAAATTAAATTCTACGGATACAGGTTTCTATATCCATTTATGGAGATACTGTTCCACCGGTTTCACGAGTAATATATCCCCGGGATACAGTTCCATTGGTCGGGTCATACCATAAGCGATGAGGTTGGGGATAATTATCACTGTTGTTATCGGTAAGGTGTTGGCTGTTGGCAGAATTTCCCGGACCGGGACTGAAAAGACAATATTGAATACTGGTTTGATTGGCTTCGCGTACCGAATACTGAATATCATCCGCTGGTAAGCCGGAACCGGCATTAACAATGAAGGTAACATTGGCCCCTAAAATAGGAACCCCTGTTGGGCCTCCGTTAGAACTTTTATAAGCCCAGCCGGCAATACGGTATTCGACTGGAACATTATTAGGCCCCACTCCATTGAATACTTCGAAGGGATCTTTCGGTAAGCTGGTTACATACGCAACCGGGGTGGTCAGGTAAATGGGGATCGTCCAGGAATTTTGTTTCCATCCAGCTCCATTCGCTAAGGTTCCGGGATAGGTATTATTGTCTACATAATAGGATTCTAAGGCGGTTGCTGCGGTTTGCATTGCCGCCTTGGTTTGGGAAACTTTCGCCCGGATTTGAGCTGCCAGGAAATTAGGAATAGCAATCGCCGCTAAGATGGCAATAATTGCTACCACAATCAATAATTCAATTAATGTAAATCCTCGTTTGTTTAATAGGTTACGCATACTTTTTCCTTTCACCTCTTTTCTTAATGGAAATAAAACCATCAAGAAAGGTCTTTTTTTTGTGGTTTTGTGTTCTCTGAAAACCTTGAAAAGATGAGCCGGGAATCTCCCGGAGAGAGGTTTTGTTGACTCTGAAAACCTCAAAGATGAGTAGGAAGCGGCTACTAACAGCCGGCACAATAATACGATAAAATCATCATAGGATATCTATCAGATATTGTCAAGAAAATTTCTTAAGTTACACTTCGAAGGTTAACAGATAAGAAAAAAAGGTATCCCAGTCTAATCCTAGTAAAACGGTGATTGGTCAAAAACCATAAAGGAGAGGAGCCAAGATGTCTTATTATCATTTTAGAAAGAATGACTCCATTTCTATCTCAGAAGTATATCGAACAAAAACTACCTAAAAAACTACCCAATTAACATTATTAATTACATCTTGAGTTCCTCCGAGACACCTCCACACCAACTCCGATCTAACTCCGTCCCAAATTTGATGATTTTTAAGACCAAAACACTACCACATTTACTACCAATTCCCCATCTAAATATTTTCAAACAATTTCGGTTTTAATTTCTATAAACTGGTATTGAATTATTATTCTTATTCATTTATAATGAAATATATTCATTAATAATGAGGAGTAAAATGGAGAATCCCCCGGTCAAAGTCATCAAAAAGGCGTTGGACGCATTGGAATATGTGGTAGAAGAGTCATTGGTACAGCCTGGTGTTACCTTGAGCGATATTGCTGAGCATATTGGGGAGCAAGCAACAACCGTGCACAATATCCTCAAAACTATGGAGCAGTGTGGATATATCTCGCGCCCAGCAGGTCGGTTGTATTCCCCAGGGCCTAAGTGTTTCGGATTGGTCAGGGTTAGTTTATCCCGTGATTTGATCAGTAAGGCAGGAGGAGCGCTGAATACTCTTGCTCAGACAACGGGAGAATCGGTAGTACTAGCGACTTTGGCTGGCGGTTGGCGACGAGTATTATTACGTGTAGAAGGGGGAGAACTGATTAGAGTAAACACTCAAGCCGCCGAAGATGGAGTGTTTTGGTCACTGGTCACAAGCCGGGTGCTGGCTGCCTTTATTCCTGCAGACGAATTAGAACTGGTGGTGAAAGAAAACGGGCTTCCCGGATCAGCTTGGCCGGAATCGAAAACGCAGACTGAACTGGGTGAAGCACTTGAGCTAATTCGTACAAAGGGACTGGCTGAGGAACAGGCTAATCCTGAATACTATGCACTTGCTATTCCTTTGTTGCAGCGTGGGGGTGTTTTACTGGGATCAATCGGGCTGTATATGCCGGTGTTCCGTTATAACGAAAAACGAAGGACAGAATTGATTACAGCGATAAAGCGAGCAGCAACCGAAATCATAAATCAATTAGAAGGATAAATTACCACTAAAAGAGGCACCCCAAAGGTGGTGTAACCGAAAAGGAATCCGTATTATGTCAGATCGTGTATTAACTGAGCAAGTAAGATCCTTAGTTTTAGGACAGGGAATGGATTTGGTGGGTTTTGGCCCAGTCGAGCGTTGGAAGAATGCTCCATTTCTATTAAGTCCCAAGGCTATTCTTCCAGAATCAAAAATAGTAATTGTGGGAGCTATCCATATCACTGATACTTGGACGGAGATGGGAGGCGAACCTGAACCACAAGATCGCAGTGCTGGAGGATGGATGGATCAGAACTCATTTATGGACCGTGTGGCCTATCGTACCGTTCGTTTTCTATCAGATATTGGTTATCAAGCCATAGCCATAGCTTCTTCTAACATTTGGCGTTATCGGGAATTTCCGGGTATTCCCAGTCTATTTGCTCCAGACCTTTCTCATATCCATGCCGCTGCGGCTGCGGGGCTTGCCGAGATTGGCTGGTCAGGGCTTGCCATTACGCCGGAATTTGGCAGCCGGTGTAGATTTATATCTATTGTCACTGATGCTGATTTAGTGCCCACTCCCATGTATTCTGGCCCGAAGCTGTGTGATCGTTGTATGGATTGTGTACGCACCTGTCCTTCCGCTGCTCTGCGAAAAGATTTTAATGCTTCCCCACACCGGGTAGAGATTGGTGGCAAGGTTTACGAATATGCTAATAAAAACATTTGGCGCTGTGCCTGGGCCGAGCACTTCAATCTGGATTTAAACTCTGAAAACCTAAAAAAATGGGATCATATCAGCGAGGCAGAAATTCTTAAAGAACTTAAAGAAAAAGGAACGAGAAACCATGAACGGGGAGTATGTCAGAAATACTGTGTTCCTCCTCACCTGCGTACTAAAGAACCTAGTTTTGGGCGAGCAGATAAATTAATTGCCCAGAATCGTATTAATCGCCGTTATCCTGATACGATGCCTACTCTCCGCAAAATGCGAGACGATATTACTACTTATGCGGTGAAGATGGGAATAGAGGTGACGAGTGTAGGTCCCTTGGACCCCAATACTGAATCCGGTAAACTCGCCCTTTCAGATGCTCCAGGAATGTGCACTGTGATTGGCGTGGCTATGCGGATTCCGGAAGAAGTCGCGAAAGCCTCAACTACGAAGACGACCATATTAGACACCTATAAATATGGATCTGGATTCAATATGCTGGATCCCTATAGATATGGATATGGTTATAAAATGCATCATATTCTGTTAAGAATTGCGCGTATGGTTGAAGATTATGGTTATCATGCGGCATCCTATACCGGAAGTATTCCCCCTCACAAGAATGAGGCTACTGGTTTTGCAGTAATGGCTGGATTGGGTCAGTGTGATGAGAATGAATGCTTCTCAATGCCTGAATTTGGCGAGAATGCATTTATCGGTGTGGTAGTAACTGATGCCCCGCTTGATCCTACTCCAAGAGGAACTGGAAATACCACGGTGAATACCCATCCAACAAAGCAGACTCCCAGGAAACTGCGAAGTGAACTGGAAGATTTGGCTAAAAGGAATCTGGTCAGCTTATTTGGAATAGCTCCGGTTGAGCGCTTTGACAGTATTGTGGAAGATTTGCGTAAGCAGGTAGATGAGAGTGTTTTAGGTGAATCTGTAATTGATACCAACGCTGAATATCATGGTGTTTACAAGCCAGAAATAGTAAAAAAGAAAGTCCAGATTCAGCATCCAAGAGACTATATGCCAGAAGCCAAGTCAGTTATTGTACTTGGAATGAATTTTCCAGCAGCATTAATTCGCAATGCTGGCTTACCGGAGACCCAGCAGATAGGACCTTATGCGTTGGTATCAAACGGCTTTTGAACTAAGGTTTGCAGCTTGTGAGTTAGCTGCTTTCCTATCAAAACGAGGACATAAAACATTAATCAGCGAAAATCTGCTGGGAATCGGTTCCCAGGTAGATTCGCATCGTGGATTCCTTCCCGATGCGCGTTGTAATGCGATTGAAGCGGTTGCTGCCGGTCTCGGCCAGATGGGAAAGAGTGGTTCCTTGTTAACTCCTGAATTCGGCCCGCACCAGAGACAAATTGTAATCATCACGGATGCGCAATTGACAGCCAATGAGTTGTATTATGGGGAGATTCTCTGCCATGAATGTCAAACTTGTGTTGCTCAATGCCCTATGAATGCGCTGGGTGAAGAAGACATTCCCCTCCGAATTGCCGATCAAGTCTTTTCAGTTTCGGTTATTTCTCGCCATCGGTGCGACTGGTCTAAGAAATATGCGCTCTGCTCAGAAGAAGGCCCTGCAATGATTGGGAATAAAACCAAGGTTCCTAAACCAGAAGGGCTGGTTACTATCGAAACGATTGCCAATGCCCTGCCGGGAAGAGATCTCATCATGAAAAAGCGTCCATGTATCCTGGAAACCTGCTTACATAAATGTCCCGCAGGAATTTGCTAGGTATATAGCTGGCCATGTCTATGATTTAGATTATTGCAGGCAGTAGCATCTCTTTGGTTGTTTTATAATGAGTACATAAATATTCATTTTTGCTTCGGAGGGTTAATTAATATTTAGAGAAGGGAAGGTTATTTTTATGACACGTTGTATACTTTATTTTTCATTATTTCTATTCTTGATTACGAATGGGATTGCGGGAGTAGAAGCACCGCTGCCAATGCAAAAAGCTGTCCGAAACCTTACTCCCGGACGGAGTCTTACTTATGATGCTAATCTCAATAGGGTTCCTTTGGCTCCTTATTCCATCAGCTCCAGTGGCCCAGCACTGATTATGAGCGATGACCCGGAACGAGTTTATGATAGTGGAATACTTACCCAGGAAAGTATTGGTGCCGGAACGGCTCGGATTTATTTTTATAATATAAAATATACGCCTTCGGATGATTTCAAAATCACGGTAGTCCTGAAAAACCTGTCTACTGAAACTGGAAATGTAACTATCCTGAAGAGAGGGGCCGATATTCCCGGAAACTATTACCTGCTGGGAAAAAATGTTCTCTATAGTTACTATACTTCTTCTCTCAATCAGAACATTCCCATACTACCCTTAGGTTCAGCTATTCTTGACCCTATATGGGAAACCAATCATGCTACTGGTTTAACTCATGGATTTTATGAGATATATACCCGGCAATCCACTCAAATTACTATTTGTGGATTACCTTATACTGCCAATACTCTGAAAACCTATTCCTCTTTAACCATTATCCCTGCTACTGCTAAAAATGCCGGTCGTGGACTCTTTCCCTGTTCTGACCGGGAAATCACTTTAAACAGTGTCGTAGATACCAAAAATGGGATTAAGCGGATACCTTTGGCTGATTGGGGTGCTAATGATCCCTGGATTAAGGGGTTTGATAGTACTTCTAGTCGGATAGTGGCTAATATTGGAAATTATGGGGTCATGTATACGGTTAATCTGCCTCTGCAAAGCACAGATAATCGGGATATGGCCATTCTGGTAATGTGTCCGGTAGCTAACAAGGGTGGCTGCCCTTATGGTGGGGTGATAGGGACAGATACAGTGCATAATCAATCTCCAGCCGGTTATTTTTATACTCCGTCTGATCTTAAGAGTTTTACCGATACTACCACTGCTTCCCTGATAGGAATCTATAGTCTCTCGAAGATTCCAGTAACTATATCTTTTGAGTTTTCTCCCCCGGGTGGTTCTTGCCTTCCGGCTTCACTTCTTCTGGTTCCGATAAAAAAATCTACTGCTCATTTCAAGAGCCAGAAATAGATACCCAATAAAAAACCGTCGTTTCCAATGGATAAGGAAACAACGGTTTTTTTATGAATTAAAGGCTGAGGGTTTAATATTCGAGTTTATATTTCCCGAGGACAATATGGCGGCTTTCTCCTTCGCCAATGCTGGTGGTGGTAAGGTCAGGATAATTTTCTTTAATCAGGAGATGGACGAATTTCCGATCCACATCTGACATGGATTCTAATTCTACTTCTTTACCCGTTGATTCTAGTTTAAACATGGCCTCTTTGATGATCTTGGTGAGCATTCGTCTTCGTCGTTCCCGATAGTCTTGGGTATCCACTTCGATTTCGGTCCGTTCTACTCCGGGAACCAGAGTCTTGTTCATATACTGGCTGACCAGGTATTGAATGGCATTCAAGGTGGAACCCCGGTAGCCAATTAAGACGGCACCATCCGGAGCATTCCAGATTTCTAAGAGCATTCCTTTGCCATGGGCTTTAGCGGTAACATTACAATTAATACCCATCTTATGGAGCAGTTGTTCGGCATAGAGACGGGCTTTTTCCAGGGTATCGGGCGGCATTTTTTCGGTAACCCGTACCTGATTGCGATCATCGGGAAGAATATGATCTGACCGATTGCCTTTGCGGAGGACTTCTACCGAAACGGATTCCAATGGAAGGTCCAATTCTGCTAAGGCTTTAGCAATAGCTTCATCAATGGTGCGGGCAGTAGTTATTACTGAACGCATAGATAATCTCCTTCTATCATAATTTCATTCATGACGAAAACCCAAGGGGCTTAGGCATTCGCTTCAGAATGACTCAAATGGATCGGTATATCTTGTTTGTTAATGTAATGCTGTTGCAAGATTGAAAGTAAGTTCTGAACAAACCAGTATAAGACGAGTCCCGAAGGCATATTCCAGAATATAAAGAGGAAAAAGATGGTCATAAACTGGCTCATCATCGCTGATTTAGGATCTGGAGTGGTAGTCATTTTCTGTTGAACCCACATGGTTGCACCCATCAGCAACGGCAGAATATTGATCGGCATCCCGGCAATCACGGTAATCGTATCTGGTTTGGATAGATCATGAATCCAACCAAAGAAAGGGGCGCCGCGTAATTCGATGACTTTTCCTAGAACTTGATACAGGGAAAAGAAGATCGGCATCTGGAGCAGCATGGGGAAACAGCCGGACATTGGATTGACCTTGTTTTTCCGGTAGAGCTCCATCATTTCTTTCTGCTGGCGTGCGGGATCATCTTTGTATTTTTCTTGGAGTAGCTTAACTTCTGGGGCCAGGATTTGCATGGCTTTCATGGATTTATAACTGATATGGTTCAAGGGGAAGGTTACTACCTTGATGATCACGGAAATCAAAATAACGGCAATCCCGTAATTTTTGGTAACGGCAAAACACCATTTCAACAGGTAAAGTAACCAAAGGTTGATAGTCTGAAGCATTCCGGGGAAGATGATTTCTTCTACGGGGACTTTCAATACTCCGAGTTTATCTAATTGTTTCGGTCCGATATAGAATAGATACGATTGCTTGTTAATATCCTTAGAGGGAATATCCAGAGAAGGAATGGATAACCAGAGCGAAGGACTATGAAGCTTCCCAGACTGGGAATATTCAGCTCCAACGGTACTGGTCATACTCAGGATGGGAACCCATCCTTTAAAGAAATAGTTTGTTTCCAATCCGGCCCAGGTAATATCTCCAGTAACCTGATTATTTAGGTTTTTTACGGATACTGGAATGACTTTTACTTTTTTATCTACTTTTCCGGAGGCTTGGGGTACGATATCATATTTACTCTGGGTAAACATCTGCATGTCCCCTAAACCAGAGCCGGCATAAAGTTTTAAGCCAGTCCCATCAGCGGATGCCATGCGGAAGGATTTATCGGTAGGATTACTGATATTTAAATCCAATTGCATGGCATAACTTGCATTTTGGAAACTCAGTTTCTTTTCTACCACGAGTCCATTGGGGAGTTTCCCAGTCAGAATCAGGACTGCATCCGGGCTGCTCTTACTCATGGTTACATGGTCCGTTGGGGTTGAATAAAGAGTAGCTAAGTCTCCCCCTTGAATCCCGCTATAATCAATTTGGAACGGTTTGGGAAGGTCATTATTGCTATTGATTAACTCTACCCATCCGGTTGCTTCAAGCGCTGATTTAAAGGTATCAGCTTCGGCGGTCTTTCCGGCGGCGCGAGCTTCTTTTTCTTTCTTTTGCAGGTCTTCAATTTCTTTGGCTAACGCCAACCGAGAAGAGACACTGGCAACCTTTAAGGGATCACTGGAATCTTTAATTGCCTCATATTCTTTTTCTAATTCCGAGACCGAAGCCAGGGCATCAATATGGATTTTCTTTAATTTAAAGCTAACCAGCCGCCCTCCTAAAGTACTAAACCGTGCCCGGTATAAATCCGCATCAACAACAATCTCTTTAGCATCTTTTGCCAGGAGATTAATATCTGGAACCAAGGTTTGTTTATCAGAGGTTGGAGTGGTGGTGGTTTCGGAGGTCGAAGCCGCTGCGGACTTTCCATCCGAGGATGGGGTAACATCTCCAGCTGTTTTCGTGGAATCTTTGGAGACTAAGGTTTGGTTAACAGGTGGTGGTGGTTGCTTGTAATATTTCGGCATCAATACCGTAAGATAAAGAAATACTACCGCGGTAATTAAGATAATTCCTAGTATTTGATTCTTTTGCATATGATTATCTACGATCCTTAGAAGATGAACGGGTTAAGCCGGGTCGCATCCCCCCGGGTGAAAAGGGTGACATTTACATAAACGCAAAATGCCTTTCCCCATCCCTTTGATAATGCCATATTTATTGATGGCATCAATCATATATTGTGAACATGACGGATAAAACCGGCAAGCATCCGGGAAGAAGGGAGAAATACAAAGTTGATATAATCGGATTAATCCGATGAGGCTTTTCCGGATCATGAATTCCCTCGCAGTACCATGACGAGGTTGAGTTTCATGAATAAACGCAGGATTTCTTGCTCCATTTCCTGATAATCCAAATCGGCACTGGAAGGTTTAACGATAACCACAATGAGTTGTCCTTTAACCAGTTCCTGTTGATGGAGACGAAATATCTCCCGGATCCGGCGTTTTAACCGGTTACGGTCAGTAGCATTTTTAAAACTCCGGCTGACGGAAATCCCTAATCGGGCCGGCATTTCTCTATCTCCAGGAAGAGCAAAAGCCCGGAAATAAGCCGACCCGGTCTGACGACCATTATGATGAACCATGTCATACTCAGACCGCTTGGTCACGCGTTGACGCTTAGTAAAACGCAATAGGGGCATGGCTGGGATTAATCTTTTAATTGATGATGATGTCAGGATGAAATTATACGCTGGCGTCAGGTGTAAGGCGTTTGCGGCCTTTACGACGACGGGAATTGATGACTTCCCGTCCAGCTGCAGTACTCATCCGTTTTAAGAAACCGTGGGTCCGTTTCCGACGTCTACGATGGGGTTGGTATGTCCGTTTCATGGTATTTATAACTCCTTTAGTATATGAAATTCAAGGGTTGATGCTAGAAATTACAGAACTTAAAATTATATCATAATCTTTTCTCTAAAAGGCATTAGAGCGACTTCCCTGGTCAATAGTATAATGGATGATTATATCTTTATGGAGGTTTATTGATGTCCGCCACGATTATAGATGGTAAATTAGCCGCCCAGTCTCTGCGTGCCCAATTAAAGCAGGAAACCGCTGAATTTATTCAAGATAAAGGGATTCAACCGGGTCTTGCAACTGTTCTGGTAGGGGATGATCCAGGGTCTCTGGTGTATGTCAGGTCCAAACGGAAAGCTTGCCAGGAAATTGGATATTACTCAGAATCTCATGATTTACCGGTAAATACCACCGAAGAAGAGTTGTTAAATCTTATTCACCACCTGAATATGAATCCGAAAATTCATGGAATATTAGTCCAGATGCCATTACCGGAACAATTACATGAATCAGAAGCGAAAGTAATTGAGGCTATTTCTCCGCTCAAAGATGTGGATGGATTACATCCGATGAGTCTCGGTAATCTAGTTGCCGGGCATCGGGGTTTTGTTTCCTGTACTCCGGCGGGAGTGATGAGACTGCTAGATTCTATTGGAGTTGATTTAAAAGGGAAACATGCCGTAGTAGTCGGAAGAAGTAATATGGTGGGTAAACCTTTAGCTTTTTTGTTTCTGGCACGCCATGCGACGGTGACGATTTGCCATTCTCGTACTCCTGATTTGGGTGCCATTACCCGGCAGGCAGATGTACTGGCCGTTGCGGTAGGAAAGCCTAAGTTAGTTAATGGTGAGATGATTAAACCCGGTGCGGTTGTCATTGATGTGGGGATTAACCGTGGGGCGGATGGCAAGCTGATAGGGGATGTTGATTTTGAATCTGCCGCCAAGATCGC
>Ga0364922_10578_pt1 | contig 15903 bp, 17 predicted proteins | sample ExccelJu500001D4_2_FD_206955 | JGI IMG/M metagenome (GOLD analysis project Ga0364922, IMG submission 206955) | Enriched cells from Trout Bog Lake Hypolimnion, Wisconsin, USA - BchlTB.June20.5000.01.D4 | ecosystem: Environmental > Aquatic > Freshwater > Lake > Hypolimnion/Profundal zone | place...
TTCGGCATCAATGAATTATTTTCTTCGACGAAGAAACCGCGCTCAAGGTTAAATCTCGCTGTCCACAGCGCATTGACTAGCCAAATCAAGGTGCATTGTAGTACTCTTCGCGCAATTGAAATGCGAAGGAGCGATATTGAAGCAATCAGCGGATAATCTTGTCGAAGTGTGCGATTTACATTTTTCTTATGGCAAACGGCAGGTTCTCAAAGGGATCAATCTCAATATTCCACGCGGTAAAATAGTGGCGATACTCGGCGTCAGCGGATGCGGCAAGAGCACTTTGTTGCATCATTTTGGCGGACAGTTAAAGCCTGACAGTGGCAGCGTAAAGATCCTCGGTAAAGTCATTCATCGTTTGAATGTCGATGAGTTATACGCCATGCGTCGTGAGATGGGCATGATGTTTCAGGTGAGCGGCCTGTTTACCGATTTGTCAGTCTATGACAACCTGGCTTTTCCGCTACGCGAACATACTGATTTGTCTGAAGAAATGATCCGCGATCTGGTGTTGATGAAGTTGCAGGCGGTGGGGCTGCGCAATGCGCATGGCTTGATGCCCGGGGATTTGTCCGGCGGTATGGAGCGGCGAGTCGCACTGGCGCGTGCTATTGCGCTTGATCCTGCACTGATTATTTACGATGAACCTTTTGCAGGGCTCGATCCGATTTCGCTCAATATTGTCGCTAATCTGATTCGAAAATTGAATGATGCGCTAGGCGTGTCGTCGGTCGTGGTGACTTATGACATGTCAGAATCGCTCAAGATTGCTGATTACGTGTATTTTATTCACGAGGGTGTGGTGGCCGCGGAGGGGGAGGCGGCTGATATGTTGGCATCCACTGATCCTTTTGTGCATCAGTTTGTTCATGCCGAACCCGACGGGCCAGTAGCTTTCCAGTATCCGGGTATACCTTATGCGGAAGACCTGATGTAATTCAGAGACATCAGAGGCAAGCGTCAAGCTCAGGTTTAGTTTTTTTTCGCGCACTCGCTTGCGGCCTGGCTTTTCGCTCAAAACAAGCAGTACGACTATGTTTTTAGTTGCCCGGAGTTAGCGCGAGTTTAACTGTTGGCATTCTGCTGTGAATTGTTAACCCTGCGGTGTTATTCCTTGGCTTTGGGCGGTTTATAGGAATTTTCTACCAACGGTTTTGCATCAGTCTGAGCAACATGGCATTGCACGCAGAAATAGCGTCGTTTTGAAAGATTGGCGTCATCAGTGCTGCTGCTATCCTTGAAATGGGTGCGGCTGAATTTGGTAGGACCATCTTCTTCGGCATCCGTCCATGAATGACATTCCAGGCATTTGTTGGCAGTCAAGGTAATCTTGTAATCTTCCACCGGATGCGGCACCAGTGGCGGTTGCTTGTCGAAATTTCGTTTAACCGGTTCACGATCCATAATCAGTGTGAATACAGCCGTATCAGGGTCTAAAGCCTGAACATCAGCGCCACGCAATGACTGAACCCGTGCCTCGCCTTCGGTGGCGGCATGCAGGTTAAACGGGGCTGCCGCCAATAGGCCGGCAAGCAATATGGTGCGCAGATTCCGGATGATGGCAGCTTTCATGACTCGCTCCTGTGATTAAAACGGTGGGTAATGGTAAATATCTGCTTGTCGCAGACATCAACACAGCGTCCGCACAGGGTGCAATTTGCGCTGTTGATAATTGGACTGGTCTGGCCTTTTAGCGCAGGGCGTATCACCTGCGGCTCGGGACAGACCTTAAAACAATCCATACAATCGTTGCAATCATCGCGCCTGACGGCTGATACGCGCGGCAGAGCAAAGTGACCTAACAAACTGTAAAAAGCCCCCACAGGACACAGATGTCCGCACCAGCCGCGCGTTGTCAGCAGCAGGTCGTAGAGAAAGATTCCTAGCAAAACAAACCCGCCCAGTCCAAAACCGAACAACAGACTGCGGTGCATAATGGACACTGGATTTACCCATTCCCAAACCAGACTGTGACTTAGTGCTGCGGCAATCAATGTGCCCGCCAGCAACCAGTAGCGCGTATTAACATGCGGCGCATGCCCGCTCTTCAACCCTAAACGGCGGCGCAGCCAGGCTGCCGCATCGGTGAGCAGATTAACAGGACACACCCAGCTACAGTAAACCCGCCCGCCTGCCAGCAGATAAAATAGTGCCACGATAGCCGCTCCGCTTAGCGCTGTCCGATAAGGAATATGTCCGGCAGCCAGAGATTGCAGCAGCACGTAAGGGTCTGTGAGCGGCAGTGTTTTCAGCGTCAGACTGGAAGACAGATTGCCCTTGATGATCCAGATACCGCCCCAAGGGCCCAGCAGAAACAGGGCGAGGATACCGAACTGGCTCAAACGCCGCAGCAGCAGCCATTTGTTTGCACGCAGCTTTGCTTTAAATCGCAGGGGCACCGTGCTCAAGGCCGTTTCTCCTCAAGTCCGCGTACCGGCAGGGTGATTTGTTCGCCGATCAGCGAACCTCCGGCTTTTGCCTTTTCCTCCCAACCCTTGCGGTAATGGTCGGGCAGTTTTCCTTTTGCCAGATGCAGCGGATAAACTTTGATCGCCGCCTCGGGCAGTACGCAGGCGCTTTCGCATTTGCCGCAACCGGTACAGTAATCTGAATGAATAGTAGGAAGCAGCATGGCATGACGGTCGGAACGCGGGTTATGCACCATCTCCAGTGTAATCGCCTTGTCAATCACTGGGCACGCGCGATAACACACATCACAACGCAAGCCCAGAAAATTCAAACAGGTTTCATGATCCGTCAGCACGGCTAGACCCATTTTTGCCTGGTTGATGTCGTGAAATTCTCGATCCAGTGCGCCTGACGGACAGGCCTGGACACAGGGAATGTCATCACACATTTCGCAGGGAATTGCTCTCGCCTCGAAATACGGCGTGCCTGTAGCGACAGGCTCGCCTACCGGTGCCAGTTTCAATATGTGATAGGGACAGTCACGCACGCACAAACCGCAGCGCAGGCAAGCCGAGAGAAATTCAACCTCCCCCAATGCGCCGGGCGGACGTAGCGCCTGAACCGGCAAGGCGCTCGAAGCACTTGCATAAAGCCCGGCACCTAAAGCCATCAGACAGCCCGCCCCGGCAGCACCGGCGATGCTGCTCAAAAAATGCCGCCGCGATGTGGAAGCCGGCTTTTTTGTTTCAGCATTCACACCTTGCTGACCTTGACGGCACACTTTTTGAAGTCGGTTTGTTTCGAAATCGGGCAAGTGGCATCCAGGGTAAGTTTATTCACCAGCTTCATTTCATCGAAGAACGGCACAAAAATCAGACCTACCGGCGGTTTATTGCGACCGCGAGTTTCGATGCGTGCATGAATTTCGCCACGGCGCGAGGCCACCGCCACCATCATGCCGCGCTGCAGTCCGCGTTTCTTCGCATCATCAGGGTGCATGAACACCTGCGCTTCGGGCACTGCACGATGTAATTCCGGCACGCGTTGCGTCATCGAGCCGGTGTGCCAGTGTTCCAGCACGCGACCGGTGCAAAGCCATAGATCGAACTCCTTATCCGGCATTTCAGGCGGATTTTGATAGGGCAGGGCATAAATCACCGCACGCCCGTCCTTATTACCATAGAACCGTATATCTTCGCCTTTTTTTACATAAGGATCATAGCCTTCGCGGTAGCGCCACAGCGTTTCCTTGCCATCCACTACCGGCCAGCGCAAGCCGCGCGCCTTGTGATACAGGTCGAACAGCGCCAGATCGTGTCCGTGTCCACGGCCAAATCGCGCATATTCCTCAAACAACCCTTTTTGCACATAAAAGCCGTAGGCATCCGATTCATCATTATGATAGTTTTTGATGGCGTGCTCATTCACCGTTTTGATGTCCGTCAATGGAAATTTGTTGACCTCGCCGTTTTTGTACAACACGTCGAACAGGGTCTTGCCTATGTACTGCGGTTTCTTGGCGATCAGTTCCGCAGGCCAAACCTCCTCGATCTTGAAGTGTTTAGAAAACGCCATCAATTGCCACAGGTCCGAACGCGATTCACCCGGTGCCTTGACCTGCTGGCGCCAGAACTGTGTGCGTCGCTCGGCGTTGCCAAACGCACCTTCCTTTTCCACCCACATCGCAGCCGGCAGAATCAAATCGGCCGACATCGCAGAAACGGTAGGATAAACATCGGATACCACGATAAAGGTAGCCGGATTACGCCAGCCCGGATAGATTTCACCGTTGATATTGGGGCCGGCCTGCATATTATTGGTGGTCTGCGTCCAGTAGCATTTGAGCTTGCCATCCTTGAGCGCGCGACTCTGCGCTACCGCATGCAATCCTATCTTGTCAGGTATCGTGCCATCCGGCAGTTGCCAGATTTCTTCGGCATGTTTGCGATGTTCGGGATTGGTCACCACCATATCGGCCGGCAGGCGGTGAGAAAAAGTTCCCACTTCGCGCGCAGTGCCGCAGGCTGAAGGCTGTCCGGTGAGCGAGAACGGTCCGCTGCCGGGCTCGGAAATCTTCCCCGTCAGTAAATGTACGTTATAAATCATGTTATTTGCCCAACTGCCGCGCGTGTGCTGGTTGAATCCCATGGTCCAGAAAGACACAATTTTTTTCGCAGGATCGGCATACAGTTCTGCAAGACGCTTGAGATTAGCCGCCGGTACGCCGGATAGTTTTGCGGTTTTCTCCAGCGTGTATTCGGAGACGAATTTCTTGAATTCCTCGAACGTGCTTTCCCTGGCATCATTCGGATTGTGTTTCGGCTTGCCATCCGCACCCGGATAACCGTTGAACTGCGCCTCTTTTTCAAGCGGATTATTGGGGCGCAGGCCGTAACCGATGTCAGTCTCGCCGATCTTGAAGTTGATGTGTTTAGCGACGAAATCGGTATTGACGCGACCGCTCTGAATGATATGGTTGCAAATGTAATTGAGAATAGCCAGATCAGTCTGAGGCACAAAGATCATGCCATTATCAGCCAGATCAAAGGAGCGGTGCTCAAAGGTCGATAGCACATGTACTTCAGCGCCGGAATGCGTGAGCCGCCGGTCAGTTACGCGTTGCCAAAGTATGGGGTGCATCTCGGCCATGTTGGAACCCCATAGCACAAAGGCATCCGCTTTTTCAATATCGTCATAACAGCCCATCGGCTCGTCCATGCCGAAGGTTCGCATGAATCCTGCCACCGAGGAGGCCATGCAGTGGCGTGCATTCGGATCCAGATTATTGGAACGAAAGCCCGCTTTCATTAATTTACTGGCGGCATATCCTTCCCAGATGGTCCACTGGCCTGAGCCGAACATGCCGATGCCGGCAGGGCCGTCACTTTTCAGCGTTTCTTTCCATTTTTGCGCCATAAGGCCGAAAGCTTCGTCCCAGGACACCGGCGTAAAGTCGCCATTTTTGTCATACACGCCATTTTTCTTGCGCAGCAGCGGTTGAGTTAAGCGATCCGCACCGTACATTATTTTGGACAGGAAATAACCCTTGATGCAATTAAGACCCCGATTAACCGGCGCATCCGGGTCACCTTGAGTTGCGACAATGCGGCCGTTCTGAGTACCGACAAGCACCGAACAACCCGTGCCGCAAAAACGGCAGGCCGCCTTGTCCCAGCGGATATCCGTCACTGCAGCTTGCGCCTTTGCGGCAATGGCAGGCAGCGAGATACCCGCACTGGCTGCTGCCGCAGCAATAGCGTTAACCTTGATGAATTCGCGTCGATCCATGGTGATATCTCCTTAACTATCGGATTGTTCGTAGGCCAGCGTGATAGACATCACGTGGTCGAGTTGTTGTAGCTTCATCAGTGTATCTGCACAAGATTGCTCCGGGGTATCTTCCGCCGTCACAATCATGCAGCCGTCTTCATGGCTTATTGCGTGAACTTCGGCACCGGGAATGGCGCAAATGGCAAGCTCGATACCTGCGAGTTGATGTGGATGCGCCCGCAATACCAGACTGGCAATATTCATATAGATACCTCTTTGATATTTTCGCCGAGCGTAATGGCGTGACCCGGACAATCCGCCACACAATGTCCGCAGCCGTTGCATAAATTCAGATCAAGCTGCGGTATGGCCACGCCGCCGGTTGCCGGAATAAAACGCAAAGCACCCGCTTCGCAGCGCTCACTGCAAGTACGGCAAATTACCTTTTGATGAGTCAGGCAGGCAGCGCCAATCACAGCCTTGAGTTGCCACGGCAGCAAAGCCGGTCTGAGTGCGCCGCTTTGGCAAACCTGAACACATTTTTGGCAGAAACTGCAACCATTTGAATCAAAATTTACTTCCGGAAAACCGCCGTCACCCTTATACAGGATTTGGGTTTCGCAGTGCGCAATGCAGTCCCCGCAGCGCGTACAAAGTCCGGTGAACAGCAATTCAGGCACGCTCCAGGGGGGACGTACAACCGTGCCGCTGCGCGCCGAGCGTCCCCGCAAAAAACTGCGGCGGGATGAATTCATATTGTTTTTCCACTTGAAACGACTTGAATCAGTATAGTCCTAGACCAGTAGCGCAGGAATTGATCTACATCAAGAAATTCAATATGCTTTGAGCTTTCTGATACTGAAAATTTAGTGACTGGTGCCGGTAGAACGGGTGATCTTGTTGTAAACGTTATATTTTCCTGATGGCTTGCACATCGGTATGCGCTTTATCACTGCTAGCGTTTGGGTGTCATAGATCATTAGCGCACCGTCCATTTCCCAGATACTGACCAGCGCATATTTGCCGTCGCGGGTGAACTCTACATGTGCCGCTGTTTTTCCGGGTTCCGGCCGCAGGATCTGTGCAACCTCAAGGGTATTCTTATCGATCAGCGCCATGGTATCGCGGCTTAGCGGATTCATTGTGGCAAAGCCGTCAGTCCAGGCATAGGGGGTATTTTCATGACTGCGCATGAAAAATCCCGGACCCGGCGTTCTGATATGTTTGATGGTTTTCCAGGTTTGCATATCGATTACCGAAACGGTACCTTCCTGCATATTCGGCGTTGCCATCACCGGATGTCCCAGATAGTTCCAGCTGATACCTGAACCCAGATGCGGCATGCCGGGCAGATCCAGATCGGCAACCTTTTTGCCGGTATCAAGATCGAGTACCAGCCCTTTTTTACTGTCGCGCGCAGTGCTGATCAGATGTTGATAGGATGAATCAAAAAAGAAATCGTCCAGATAGTCATCCACGATGATGCGTCGCACCGGGAAAGTGCGTTTCCATACCATCATGTCAGCGGCGGCGGGATCAAAACTCTGTTGCCAGTCACTTTTCTGTTCACCGTAGCTGATTTCCCACACTTCCTTAACATCTTTGAGCGCCGCGATAAAACTGCCGCGCGGTTCAGCCTGATACACGGCGGATACCCGTGAACTTACGCCATTCTGTCCTATCGTCGAGATAGTTTTTATCAAAGATAAATCATCCGCGTTCAATAGAACCAGCGTATGGGGCAAATAATTGCCGACTAATATCGTTTTGCCATCACCGGATACCGCCAGATTCCGGCTGTTAATTCCTGCCCGGACTTCCGCCACCATTTTAAGATTGTAAATATCATATTTGCTGATCCAGCCGTCACGTGAAGCAAAATACACATAGCGGCCATCAGGCGAGAATTTCGGTCCGCCATGCAGCGCGAAGCGGGTCTGAAAGCGCGTGACCGGTTCAAACTTGTCGCCATCCAGGATGGTCGCATGATGGTCGCCCAGTTCAACTACCACGAATAAATTTAAAGGGTCGGCTTTAAAGACCGGTTGATCGGACAGCGTGGCAGAATCGCCGTATTGAATATGGCTGGCATTGATTTCATTGTTACCCCATACCGGTGTTTGCGGCAAAGCGATGTAGATATAATTGGTCAGTGCTTGAATTTCATCCTTGTTAAGCTTAGCCGCAAAGCCTGCCATCTGAGTTGCCGCCCGCCCCTCACTAATCGTCCTGCTCGCCTCTGGAGGTCGCAAGCGGTCAAGATTTTCCGGCAGCAGCGCAGGGCCTATGCCGCCCAGACGATCTGCACCGTGACAGCTGGCGCAATGGGTGGCGTAAAGTTTTTCAACCGGCTCCGAGGCATGGGCTGCCGCAACAAGTAACAGGCAGTAGATTATCGGCAAGTATCTTATATTTGTATTCATTCTTCAGCCGCCTCATGTTGAACCACGCCGATTTCTTCATCGGCAAGGTAACAGGCAGGATCTTCCGCCCACGGATCGCCCGTCACCTGCCAGGCTCGCACTCTTGTGTTTCCGCCGCAGATAGAAAAATGCGCGCACCTGCCGCAGCGCCCGCCGACGTTTCTGCGCTGCATCTTTAATCCGGCCATGACAGGATCGGAAATATCCATCCAGATATCTGAAAAGGGGCGTTCACGGACATTACCCAGTGTGTAATTCCACCACATGGTGTCGGGATGCACATTGCCCAGATTGTCGATATTGGCCACGTTCACGCCGGACGAATTGCCGCCCCATTGCACAAGCTTTGCCTGAATATGATTTGCCAGCTGCGGGAAATTTTTTCTCACCCAAAGCAGCAGGTACACGCCATCCGCATCGTTATTGCCGGTGACGAATTCCGTGATTTTGCCTGCCTGTTGAGCGCGCCAGCAGGTATCGAATAACAAATCCATCGCCGCGCGCGTAGTCTGATGAAAAGCATCGTCGCGACGGTTTTTGTTGCCGCGTCCGGCGTAGTTAAGATGAGAGAGGTAGAACTTGTCCAGACCTTCCTCTTCCATTCGTTGCAACAAGGCGGGCAGATCAGCGGCATTGTCCTGAGTCAGCGTAAAACGGATGCCGACCTTGATGCCGCGCGCCTTACAAAGACGGATACCATGCATGGACTTTTCAAACGCGCCCTGCATGCGGCGAAATTTGTCGTGCGTGGCGGCCAGACCGTCCAGGCTGACGCCAACGTAATCAAAACCGACCGCAGCGATTTGCTCGATATTACTTTCGTCGATTAGCGTACCGTTGCTTGACAGTCCGACATAGAAACCCATGGCTTTTGCGCGATGCGCGACATCGAAAATATCTTGCCGCATCAGCGGTTCACCGCCGGAGAGAATCAACACCGGCACATGAAAGCGTTTCAGATCGTCCATCACGGCAAATACTTCATTGCTGGATAATTCGCCGGAAAAGTCTTTGTCAGCTGAAATCGAGTAACAATGCTTACAGGTCAGATTGCAGCGGCGTATCAAATTCCAGATTACCACCGGGCCTGGCGGATTACGCTTGGGCCCGATCGGGGTGGGGTGAGCAACTTCCTGCATAAACTGTGAAACACGAAACAAGGTAAGCCTCCTGCAAATTAAGTGTGTGTCATTTCGTTAACGTAAAACTCGCGCAAGCGATCGTTTGCCCTTTCTCCCGCGTGCGGGGGAAAGTTGGATAGGGGGAACGGACATGGCGATTTTCATTATTGAAAGCGGCATTTTGCCATGTCCGTTAATAGCAATTTATTCGAATTTAACCTGTGGCGGAATGATCCAGATCAAGAAAACTTAAGCGGAAATTCGCAAGCCGGTTTTTTTCAGGATGCGTGTGCTGTAGAGTATTTCATGAGCGTGACAGGACTCTCCCAGCAATAACGCAATCTGCGCTGCCTTCTGCTCAGTTTCGCTGCGGTCATGACCGTGAACCATGGCAAACAGGTTGTAATGCCAGTCCGGCGGATGGCGCGGGCGCTGGTAGCAGTGGCTGACAAATTCCAGTTGCCCGATGAGTTCGCCCAGCTCGTTGATGCGCTCGTCAGCAACATCCCACACCGTCATGCCATTGGCCTTAAAGCCTAACGCATAATGATTCGGTACTGCGCCGATGCGACGAATCACGCCGTCATCCAGCATCGCGCGCATACGCGCCATTACCTCATCAGGTCTGATGCCAATCTGTTTCGCCACGGCATGATAAGGCTGAGCAACCAGCGGCAATCCTTGCTGGGTAGCGAGAATAATAGCTCGATCAATAGCGTCCATAGATAGAATTAAGCAATCGTGGTTGTCCTCGAAACATCGTTTTTTTTACTTTGAAATTCGCTGACTTCGTTTTCTGCCGGAACCTGCAACTTGCCAGCTTACTTGAATGGCTATCAACGACAAAAATGGATGAATAAGCACTTGCTTCAAAGAGAGAGTATCCATTCGACCAAATTCTTGATGGCTTCCGGGGAGGCTTTACCCGAGATATTCTTGTGTTCCTCTTCATGTCCATCAGCAAATTTAACTTTTTCACCGGATGTCACATGGTGTATCAGTTTTTCTTCAGCGCCGGCTTTGCCGCGATATTTTTCAGCCACCTTGTCATAAGCCGGGCCATCTTTCGGTTTCGCTATTCCGTGACATTTGAAACAGTTATTATCACGTGCCAGTAATTTTGCGGCTTCAACATCAACGGCAGCCTGAGCCGGCGCAAATAAAACAGTTGCCAGAGTAAATGCTGCACTTGCGATCAATTGCTTTTTCATAACTTATTTCTCCCGATTAAAAAACTAAAATTTCACTACCTTTCCCCTAATACGATAGCATCGTATTCAATTAACTTTTAATTTTGTGGCGCTATATTTGCAGCTTCAACTCAACGAAATATTCCTTTATTTTCGGCATGTTAAAAACCTTATATCCCGTTTTTAGTTCGATTTTTTCAAGTATTTCGGGCAAGCACTGCGGGGTTTCGGTTGCCAGCACAAACCACATGTTCAGTACATGGTCACGCGCATAATTGTGCGCCACTTCAGGCATTTGATTGACGATCACGGCCACATGTTCAAAATCCTCATCAGGTATTTTCATTGCAGCAAGGGTTAACCCTCCGCCCAACCGCTCTGCATGGTACATGGGACCAAAACGGGTCAATATTTTGTCGGCAAGCAGTTGATTGATGCGCGCAATCAATTCTGATTCACTCGTCCCCAAGCGCTGCGCCATGTCGGCATAAGGAGAATCGCTAAGCGGAAAATCTCCCTGCAACCGGTTGATGATGGCGCGGTCGAGCTCATCCATCATGCCGCCATCCGCGCATAGCGTGCACCGCATTGCTTGAAACGGCGGGTACTGAACAGCACCTCATATGCCGCGTCTTGCAGGCCGCAAGCGTTTCGCATCTCATCAACCTGTGCCAGAACTACTTCACGATCATGTCCGTGTATCATGCAAAACAGGTTGTAACGCCACTCAGGCAGGCGCCTTGGACGACGATAACACAAGGTAACATAGTCCAGTTGCCCGAACTGCAAACCGCGATGATTAACTTCTTCATCAGGGATGTCCCATACCACCATGCCGTTGGCACGATAACCCAGTTCCTGATGGCGAACCACCACGCCGATACGCTTGATCACCTTCAACCTGATTAGTTTTTCTATGCTGTTTATCACCTCATCTTCTGACTGACCCAGCGCTACGCCAACTGCTCTGAACGGGCGCTCAAGCAACGGCAGCCCGGATTGTATGGCGGCGATCAGGTCATTCTCCCTATCATTTGGTAAATAGGGCAGAGCTGATGCGCTTGCATAGTTTTCAATAAATGCACTGCGTTTGGGTTTACTGCCCGTCATATCGAAGCCCAGATCGATGTGATAATCCTCTATCAGCGGCAAAATTAGTACTTTGCTGTTAGATCGTTGCTCAATTTCATTCAATACCCGCTGCAAGTCACTTTCAGTAGAAGTTGCTGCCACGAACCATAAATTGTAATGATGTTCCCGCTGATAGTTGTGGTTCACTTCCGGGTAGCTGCTGACCATTTGCGCTACCGAATCCAGGCTCTCTTCAGCTACGGCCAGTGCGGCCAGTGTGCTGAAACCGATACTGCGCGGGCGAAATACTGCACCTACCCGGCTTATCGCGCCTTGTTGCTGTAACTCATTCAATATTTGTAGCACCTGGCATGTCGCCACACCCAAACGATCTGCAATGGCGGCAAAGGGTTGCGATTTTAGCGGAAAATCATGCTGATAATCATTGAGCAGCTGCGACGTCAGCGCCTTGTTCATAAGCCCGTCCGGTTGGCGCGATGGGTGAAGAAAATACCACTCGGATTGTCAGCCGCTAACACGCCCTGAACGATAAAGCTTTCGCTATCGTATATCACCAGCTTATTGTCATCGCGTGAAGAAAGCCAAATAGACTCGCCGCGCGGGGTGAATTCCATATGCAAAATGCCTTTGCCCGGTTTAAGTGTCTGCACAATGGATCGACTAGGCACGTCAATCACCTGCACGGTATCGTTGTCAGGAAAGGCGAAGTTTACCCATACCTGACGATTATCCGGCCTTGCCACGACAAACACCGGCTGTCCATGTACTGGAATATGCGCCACTTCCTGCCAGTTGTTTTCATCGATGACCAGCACTTCGTGCAATCCCACCGCAGGTACCAGCAATTCATTACCGGTTGCCGCCCAGCCTTCCATATGCGGCATCTTGAACACCGGCAGCCTCGTCTCCCCCTTGCCATAATGATTTAGCACCCGTTTAACACCCGCCTCCGGATGCCACATATCGAGCAAGGCCAGACCATCCTCACCAAACAGCCCTGCCAGATAATAGCGACCATCAGCGGTGATCACGCCATCGTAGGGTTCTTTGCCTATCCCGGTAAATTTTTGCAGCACGGGATGAGCCGGATTTTTCAAGTCCCCGATCCAGATTTCGCCGCTGTTATATAAACTCCAGATGAATTTATTGCCAGGCGCATCCACTAGTCCGACAACTTTGGATAATTTTCCTGTCGCATCCAGCGCGGGAATGTCCGCAACCAGGTCTAGCGTTGCCGAATCAAACACCTTGACCCCGCCGGGCGTGTAATTGGCTACCGCCACCAGTCTGCCATCCTGAGAAATAGCACCACCGATACTGTTGCCTGACTGCATCACCCGTTTGGCGATGCACATTTTCAACAGATCTACTTTTGTCAAGCCGCCATCCCTGCCGAAAACAAAAGCATAGCGACCATCACGGGAATAATTCACGGACGCGTGTGACATATCACCTAAGCCCGCGACATGCCCCAGCACCAGACGGTTGCTGGTGTTGATAATTTCGATACGGCCGGTGGTGCGCTCGATCACAACCCCCAGATCGCCGGTTCCACGCATAGGAATATTCGAACATCCCTGCAACGCCATTAATATCATGGTGAAAAAACTAATGCGAGCTAACATCGGGAAATCCTTGTTTAAGTTTTGTAACAATCCAACCTGCTTCCGCCTCACTCAGAAAAGCTTGCCAGGGCGGCATTGGCGTACCCGTTCGACCATATAAAATGCAAGCCACCAGACTGTCATCGGGTTTTTCTTTTAGCGCCTCAGGGGTCAGTGAGAGTCCGAGTCCGCCCGTCAGATAGAAACCGTGACATGAGCCGCAGTCATTACGCACCATCCGGATCAACTCGGCTTGACGTGCCGGGTCGGGCGCGGCGTCAACACGGATGGCTGAAAACAATAAGCCAGCCAGTAGCAGTCGAAACTTGATCAACTGACTTGTCTGAAAAAATTTAGCCTTCATCATCGCCAAATTTATTGCGCCAGCACCCATTCCACCAGTATCTTGATATCAGCATCATTGACCTTGGGAGCATTTGCCGGCATCGGAATTGGACCCCATACGCCGGAGCCACCTGTCTTCACCTTATGAAATAATTTATCTTCGGCTCCCTTGTCGCCTTTGTATTTTTTGGCTACCTCCTGATAAGCAGGTCCGACTATTTTTTTGTCGATTCCATGACAGGCCAGGCAGTTATGTGTCTTTGCCAGTGCCGCACCTTGCGCCATATCCACTGCTGCACCGGCGGTCTGCGCGCCCGTCAAGCAAAGTGCTGCAACTAACAATGTGTAATGCATTTTCATGTTCGTTCCTTTTTAAAATAATGTTGTATTTCTTTATTACGATTACGCGAAATCCGCAATACCTGCACGAACTCCGCGTTTTTCTTGCAATTACTTCATGTTTTAATAAACATCATGCTGCGTGTTATAAACATTGAATTTTCCGGTAGGGGTGATAATGCGCGGATCTCTGATCACCGCTTTGAGTTCACGCGTCTTGTCATTTACCACTACGATTGCTGATTCCTTGTCCTTCGCGCTCCATACCGAGAACCAGACTTCATCACCTGCCGCATTATATTCAGGCTGCACTATGCGTTTGGCTCCTTCACCCAGACCTGACCATTCGCCTATCGGCAGGACTGTATAACCCTTATCCAGATGATTGATGTCAAAGACGGCAACGGACTGACTCAATTTTGAATCAGGATTCAGTGGCGTATCTACCCACAGATTTTTTGATTTTGGATTGGTCTTGATAAACAGCGAACCGCCGCCCTGTCCCTTGAGCGTACGTACTACTTTCCAGGCATTTTGCTTGTGTTTGACAGGGTCCGTGCCGATCAGTGTAATGGAATCATCCCCCAGGTCGCCAGTGGACCAAACCGGTCCGAATGTAGGATCGATAAAATTAGCGCCACGACCGGGATGAGGCGTCTTACCCACATCGACCATCGCGGCCAGTTTGTCTTTTTTGGTATCCACCACTGCAATCTTGTTAGACGCATTGGCCGCCACCATCATATAGCGCCCGGTTGATTCGAAGCCGCCGTCATGCAGAAAGCGGGCGGCATCGATGATGGTCATCTTCAGATTGACCAGATCGGAATAGTCCACCATGTAGATCTTGCCGCTTTCCTTGGCATTAACCAGGAATTCGGGATGATAGTGAGACGCTACAATGGAAGCGACGCGCGGTTCAGGGTGATATTCCTGAGGATCAACTGTCATACCGCGAGTCGAGACAATTTTACGCGGTTTGAGTGTATCACCATCCATGATAACGAACTGGGGTGGCCAGTAGGTTCCTGCGATGGCAAGCTTGTCTTCAAAGCCCTTGAATTTGGAGGTTTCTACAGATCGCGCCTCAAGACCGATTTTAATCTCGGCTACAATGGCGGGCGTTTCCATCCACAGGTCGATCAGATCAATTCTGGCATCACGACCGATAACAAAAAGATAGCGGCCTGACGCTGAAATGCGCGAAATATGTACGGCGTAACCTGTCTTAATCGTTTCCACAATCTTCTTGGTATCGCCATCAATCAGCGCAATCTTGCCGTCATCTCGCAACGTCACCGAGAACAGATTTTTCAGATTAAGCTTATTCATCTGTTTGGTGGGGCGCTGTTCCGGCGGAACCAAAACCTTCCAGCTCGCTTCCATTTCTTTCATGCCGTATTCCGGCGGGGTTGGCGGTTCCTGCTGCACATAGCGCGCCATCAGATCCACTTGCGCTTCGCTCAATTCCCCTGAGGTACCCCAGTTCGGCATGCCGGCAGGAGAGCCATAGTTGATGAAGGTCTTGAGATATTCCGTACCACGTTCCAGGGTGATATTCGGAGTTAGCGGTTTGCCTGTCGCACCTTTGCGCAGCACGCCATGACAACCGGCGCAGCGCTGAAAGAATATTTCCTTGCCTTGGGCAAACTCCGCTTCGGTCATCGGCGGCGCTTTCGGATTGATATTTTGGTGCATGGGTTCGCTGGCGAGCGGCGAACCTCCTGAACTTTCATAAATCGTTTCAGCCTTGCCAGTATTATGGCCGGCGGCTTCCGCTGCATAAGCAGCACTCATTGCCAATGGCAACGTCGCCAGTACCATCATACCCAATATTGATTTATTCAACTTTTTCATCTCACTCCTCCTTTGACATCTTCGTTGTTAAGCAGGCAAAAAATTACTTTTCCTCCTGGTGAGCATAATCAGGGAATAGCCATCAATATTCATTGATTTGAATCAATGAATTTGACAGTACGTCAAATAAGTTATTAAGGAAATTGTGCCGCTAACAGATAAATTGATTGCTGATCTCGCAACAGTTAGCGATTCGGATGAAACCACTGTAATTTCTCCTGCAAGCTGACAACCCCGCCGACGATAATTAAAG
>Ga0364922_10500_pt2 | contig 15877 bp, 16 predicted proteins | sample ExccelJu500001D4_2_FD_206955 | JGI IMG/M metagenome (GOLD analysis project Ga0364922, IMG submission 206955) | Enriched cells from Trout Bog Lake Hypolimnion, Wisconsin, USA - BchlTB.June20.5000.01.D4 | ecosystem: Environmental > Aquatic > Freshwater > Lake > Hypolimnion/Profundal zone | place...
GATCAGCGAACCGCGAAAAGTCATGCCCTCGGTTTGCACCACCCCGCGCAACAGTGGCGGTGACCAATGCGAGCTGCTCACTTGCCTTTGCGCGAGATAGGCGCGGGCGCGCTTCATCGCGTCCCAGCCGGCGGCTTGGGCAAGCAATGCTTCGTTAAGTTCAACAGCCATCGGCGACAGTATGCCGGGCAGTGCGGGCAATGAGAATGATGAATCGTCGGGAACCAGATTTTTCTCCGCCCAATATGCCGGTATTTATTCAGAGCAAAGCCACGGTCAGGAAGCTCGTCAGAAAAATGGTGCCCTCATCCCGAATTGAACGGGAATCACACGTTTAGGAAACATTTTACCCTTTTCACGGAGAAATCACTAAACACGTTGTAAAATCAATATGTTTGACCATACAGCCAACAGCTTCAAAGCCCGCCTGTAACCCGTTGAAGTAACCTGTTGAAAACGCCAGAACTGCGAAGTGAAGTGAGGATCAAAAAATCTGAAAGTCGAATTTGGATGGTAGGGGTGGCAGGACTTGAACCTGCAACCTGACGGTTATATGCCGACGGCTCTAACCAATTGAGCTACACCCCCGACCGAAGCCGAGACTTCAGGGGGTGTTATATCAAATGTTGCTTTTGAAGCAGTCGGGACACTGGATTCATCTTTATTTCAAACAGGCATTCCGTCAACTGAAAACCAGCCCGTTTAAGATTTGGCGCAACGCTTGCGCTGAGCCGAGGTCATTTTCGAGACTTCGAGCCAGTAGGTGTAAAAAGTGTTGAAGGTGCCGGGGAAGCCATTCTTGGCCAGAATGCCGTAGATTTTATTGAGGGTTGCCCCCTCTTGCTTGGCAGCGTTGAGCATCTCCCAATTTTTGGCGATAAATTGCTTCATAGAGAACCATACGCCGGGCAATAAAGTCGTAAAGTAGTGGGAGTTTACGCCTCAAACCCAATATTTTTCTTCATGGCAATCTGGCACTGGCCGCCATTGTAAATTTCAGCCAGTGAATAGCTGTCCTGTGGTTCAATCTGCAAATTCTTGGCCGTGGCAAGCCTTTGAGCTTGCGACGGCGTCAGGCGTGAAAATTCACGATAGGCCGTCATCCGACCGGGGCGTGTCACGGCCTTGTCGAGCCGATCCATCTCGCAATTCACGGTGCAAATCAGGTGCAACTGCAAAAAGTTCCCCAACAGGCCATCACTGGCGTTAAGCAGGTCAGAGGCGGAAGAAGCGTTGTCAGCACCGCGCTCCATCAGAAAATGCTCGGCATCCTCCAAAATCACCACCAGCTTGCGCTTGGGATTATGCTGCTTCTGTTCAATCCAAAACCGAATCGTTTCCGGCGCACTCAACATCCAGCCCAGCTTCATGGGCATATACAGGAAGAAATGCGACTTGTGCAAGGCCACCATGAGCTTGCGTAGATAGGTCGTTTTGCCCGTCCCCGGCTTCCCTCGAAAAATGGTGATGCCTTGGCTGTGGCTGCTTAAGCTGTTAACCAAATGCCGGTGCCATGCCGGGAAATCCTCGCCATAGTGCAGGTTCATTTCGGCCTCATCCATGTATTGCTCATCCGTCAGCCGCACGGTGGCCGTGTCCAAATACCCCGTGGCCTGATCACGCATGACGAGGTAAAACTTTGGGGTTTCAATGCCCTTGCCGACGGCAAATTCTTTCACCAAGGCTGCCAGCCGCTTGACGGCCAACTCGTGGGACTCGGCATAAACTTTCAGGGACGAGGACACGATTTCGGCAAATGATTTTTGGCAGAGTCGAATCAAATAGTTCTCAGGGATGTCATCCAACCGGGTCGAATCATCGGCATTGGGCATGGACACACCCACCGCCACCATGATTTGTTTGCCGTATTTCTCCTGCACCTGCTTGAGATTGACCGTGGTGGTGTGTTTTTGGACAAACAGGGGGCGGTTGCGAAAATGGCAAAAGACGTGGTATTCATCCAAGGATTCAGGCCGCATGGACTGGAGCGGATTAACCCAGGCGTCGGTCGGGTTGTCGGTCTGGTAATACATAATTTAGTTCACGAAAAAAGTCATCTTCTTGGCCATCTCGGCTGAATGGACATCATTCAAGTGGCCGTAGGTTTTCGCCACGAGAACCCCACCGTCCTTGTGTCCCACCCAAGCAGAAATCGTCTTGAAGTCCACGCCGTTTTCGATGGCTTGCGAGACAAAGAAGTGACGGAAAAGGTGGTGGTGGAAGTGGGGCAGATTGGCCTGCTTGCAGGCATGGCCAATCACCTTCTTGGCCGTGCGAATATTGATCACACGGTCAGTGAGTTGAGGTTGCTGCTCTAGTTTCATGCGTTCCAGCAGGGCACGCAAGGCAGGGAATAGCGGCACGGCTCGTGCCTCGTGGTTTTTTGTGCCTTTAGCCCCACCCGTGACCACGAATTGTCCACGGTCAAAATCCACCTCGCCCCATACCATGCTGGTTGCCTCGGAGAGACGCATACCTGAATAGGCCAAAAGCTCGACCAAATCGGCACCGTCCCATGCACGGGGATCATAGGAACGGATGGTTTTTACAAGGGTGGCAAAATTCTCCTTGGTGGGGATGACCACCTTGTGCTTGGGCATTTTGCGGCGAGCCAACGACAGGGCAGGATTGGTGGCCATCAAACCTTCACGGATGGCATATTTGAAAACAGCCACCAAGAATGTCCGTTCGTGGTTGAAGGATGAGGCACTGAGGTTGGCACCCCGCTTTTTCTCCCAATCATGACAATCTGCCGTGGTGATATTACGGACAGGCAGCAAGCCAAAATGCTTGTTCAACATTCGGAAGCAAACTTCAGCCCCTCTAGCAGAACTCTCCTTGTAGCGGGTTTTGGCAGCATCAAACCAGTCCTTTGCCAGTTCCATGAAAGTGATGTTACGGTCTTTGCTGGGGGCGATTGACCGGCTCACGAGGATGCGGAAATCGGTCAGCTTCCGTTCGGCAAATTGGCGGTCGGTGGTTTTGAGGGATTTGCGATGCTGCTTGCCCCGTTTTTTGACCAAGGCATAGTAGATGCCGTTTTCCGAGTTGCGGTAAAGACACTGGCCGACACGCTTAAAAAAGGGTTTCGTGCGGTCAGCGGTTGTCGTAAATTCTGGCTGTTCTTTATTCATTCAAATTAAAGAACTCGGAGAGTCGGATCAATTTTGCAAAACTGGTGATTTATTTTTCGTTCAAAATCAAAGGGTTGTGGTTTTTCATGAAAATAGTTTCAGTCGCCCTCATAGCTCAAATGGATAGAGCCCGCGTTTCCTAAACGTGTTATTCCCGTTCAATTCGGGATGAGGGCACCACCTTTTCTGAGGCATCTTTCCTGCAATAAGCGTCATGTAGGACAATACTTGCCGGTGAAAAATCGTAAAGAATCAGTCCCTCTCTATCCCCCCTTGACTGCCTCTACGCGCACGCGCGGAGGCGAAAGGTTGCATTCCAAGTCAACCCGGTTGGCCAAAATTGCAGCCAAGGATTGCCAGAATCATCCCAGAGTCACTTTCTTGCCAATAATTGATAGCTAATCATCCCACCTTTGGTTGCCCTCTGGGTGAACCGGGAGGCTGCCGGTCGAGGGCTTGAAAATTTACGCAGGGACGACGGGACGTATAGTCCTCTCAATGGCAAAGAAAACATCAAAGGTTCCAATCTTAATCCAGAAACATGGCCGTGTCTGGGCGGTTTACCACGGGTCAGATTTGCTGGCCTTGGTGGTTTACAAGAAGGGTGCAAATGCCGTGAAGGATTTGATTGAAAAGCTGGCCTCCCATGCTGACAAACATCCAACCAAGTAGCCTTGTCCTTCATCGTGCCGATGAGCCGGTCAAAGTTTCCGACCTGCTGACTGCTTTTCTGTCGGGCAGGAGTCCACGGACGCTGAAAGCCTACGGTCAGGATTTGGCAGATTTTCGAGTTTTCTCAAAAACAAAAACCACCGAGGATGCTGCCCGTGGTTTGCTCTCACAGGGACATGGCCGTGCCAACCTGCTCCTGCTGGAATACCGCACCAGCCTCACGGCACGGGGTTTGCAATCGGCCACCATTAATCGTCGTCTTGCTGCCGTGCGGTCGCTCGTGAAATTGGCAAAAGCGCTGGGCATGGTGGACTGGTCGTTGGACATCCAGAATGTCAGGTCAGAGGCTTACCGTGACACGAAGGGGCCGGGCAAGAATGGTTTCAGGGCGATGCTGCAAACTTTGGCTGAGAAAAAGACCAAGAAAACCACCCGTGACACGGCCATCTTGCGGCTCTTGTATGACTTGGCTTTGCGCACAGGAGAGGCGGTCGCCTTGAATTTCGAGGACGTGGAAATTGGCCGTAGCGTGATCCACGTTTTGGGCAAGGGCAAAACTGACAAGCAACAACTCACCCTGCCAGAATCCACCAAGGCGGCTTTGGACGCATGGTTGCAAATCCGTGGCAGCGAGCCGGGGGCGCTTTTCCATAATCTCGACCGGGCTAAAAAAGGCCAACGGCTGACGGGGGTGAGCATTTACCGGATTGTCCGGGCTTTGGGGGAAAAGAACGGCATCAAAACCCGTCCCCACGGGATTCGCCACACGGCCATTACGGAAGCCTGCAAGGTGGCGGCTGAAAATGGTATCGGCCTAGAGGAAGTTTTGGATTTCTCCCGGCACAGCCGGTCGTCGGTGGCCATCCTCATGGTTTACCGTGACCACGAGCGCAACATTCAAGGCCAGTTGGCAAGCTGCATTGCCGCCCAAGTCGCCACCATTCCTGCTTGATTTATGAATCCACCCGCCACCAAGAAAGACGCTCAAATTGCCCTCAACAAGCTCAAAGGTTTTATTGGCCCTGCCCAAATTGCTGCCGTGAAGCAAGGCATTCGTGGGGAGGAGCAGCAATTCTTTTTCGACAAACTTGTGGAACTGGCAACCCTCATTGAATTCATGCCTCAAACCGGCGAGCAGGATGGCAAGGGCGACGAAGCCATGATTTATCTCCATTATTTTGCCGGTGGACAGGCCAATTTCTACATCATTGAGAAAGACAAGGGCTGTGCTGGCGACACGCCGGAGCAGTTTCAGTCACAGGCATTCGGGCTGGCTGACCTTTTTGGTGATGGGGGTGAATGGGGCTACATCTCCATCCCTGAAATCCTCGCCAACGGTGGGGAATTGGATTTTTACTTCAAACCATGCACAATGGTTCAACTGCGTTCCGAGAAAATGAACAACTTCAATCTCCAGTGGGTTGTCGAGGGGGTTTTAGCCCGCAGCAACCGGCCATGCTATTGGGATGATACGACAGTCGTAGGACTCACGAAATGGCTGGATAAAGTGGCAACCATGAAAATAAAGAGCATCCTCTGCCTGCTCTCTCAAGATGAACTGGATAAACATTACGGATCACGCGGTATTGACCTGCTGGCTATGTATCGGGACAGAGGGTTCAGGGTCCGCCATGTGCCGGTTTCAGATCACCGGCAACCACCTTTGAAAAAGTCAGATTTGGTAAAAATCCATTCAGCTTTTTGTGAGCTACCCATGCCGTGCCTGATTCATTGCAGCGCAGGCATTGACAGAACTGGTGCTGCCGTCCATCACATTCAAAACCAGCCGGGTTTGTTGCCCGCCAGCATTTTCCACAAGCTGCATTTCAAAAAAGGTTGACGAACGAGCCGCGCTTGTGTGCAATTAGAAAGACAGATAAAAAACGACCAGAAAATAATTTACACATAAATTTTGCGTAGCTCGGCTACGGTCTTTGTTGAAAACCGCGAATTTTCTACTGACGAGACCATGCTCAAGCACGCGCCAATCGGCGCGGCTTGGCGTTTCTCTCGTCAAAGGCGCTTCGCGGTGCCTCAACAAAGGGTGCGTCAGGTTCGCGCCCTTTTTCTTTTCCGCAGCCTCATTAAATTCCTGTCGCCAGTAAGCGTCAGGATATTTCTCGTTACAAAACATTGAAATTTCTATCCCTATGAATGCCCCATTAGAGTTTAATCACTGTATTGTTTGGATTATCGCTGGGTTAGGTCTCGTCGCTCTCGTCGGAGTCTTATTCAAAATGAAACACGGTTTTGGGCCTTTCAACATTCGTGCCGTCAGTATAGTTCTCGTTGCAACATTTGCTACGCTGCTTGGACTCACTGATACCAACGCATTGACGGCAGCTATGGGAATACTTGGCGGGATTGCAGGTTATGTGTTTGGCATCAGTAACCCGAAAGAAGAAGCCAATAAGAATGAAGTTGATAAAGGGTGAAATGCGGAAATTGCGCACCATTTTTACTGTTGGCTTTTTCATTGTTGTGCTGCTCGCTACGATCATTGCAGAGGCGCAGCCAGTGATTACGCAGCAGCCGACAAATCAAGCTGTCCTTGTTGGCAGTAACGTCACTTTTAGTGCCACAGTTACCAGCACCGAGCCATTCACTTACCAGTGGCAAATTAATGGCACAAATCTTTTCCAACCAAACGACTTCATTATTACGACGGTAGCTGGTAACGGCACAAATGGTTATTCCGGTGACGGCGGCGCGGCGACGAACGCCGTGGTGTTAAGCCCATCTGGTGTTACCGTTGATGCCGGTGGTAATTTATTTATCGCGGATTCAGGTAACAACTGCATCCGCAAGGTAGGCACGAATGGCATAATCACGACAGTAGCGGGCAATGGAATTAGCGGCTATTCAGGTGACGGTGGATTTGCAATCAATGCCACATTGTCTAGCCCATCTGGTGTTACCGTAGATGCCAGTGGCAACTTATTTATTGCGGATTTAGGCAATAACCGCGTCCGCAAGGTAGGCACGAATGGCATCATCACGACAGTAGCGGGTAACGGCACCAGCTTCGGTAATCCAGGCAGCAACGAAGCGGCGACGAATGTCTCGTTGTCTAGTCCAGTAGGAGTAGCTGTAGATGTCACTGGCAATCTGTTCATTGTAGATACCGGCCACCAACGCATTTGTAAAGTAGGCACGAATGGCATCATCACAACGGTAGCTGGCAATGGACTCAGCGGATTTTCTGGCGACGGCGGCGCGGCGACAAGTGCCGAACTATCTTATCCGCATGGAGTAACTGTAGATGCCAGCGGCAACTTATTTATTGCGGATTCAGGCAACCGCGTCCGCAAGGTGAATACCAATGGCATAATCACAACGGTAGCTGGTAACGGCACCAATGGTTATTCCGGTGATGGCGGTGCAGCAACTAGTGCTGAATTAAACCTATCTAGTGTAGTTGTAGATGCCAGCGGCAACTTATTTATTGCGGATTCAGGCAACAACTGCATCCGCAAGGTAGGCACGAATGGCATCATCACAACGGTAGCTGGCAATGGACTCAGCGGCTATTCAGGTGACGGTGGATACGCTACTAATACCCCATTGTATAACCCATCTGGTGTCAGCGTAGATGCCAGTGGTAATTTATTTATTGCGGATTCATACAACAACCGCGTTCGCAAGGTGAATACCAATTGCATCATCACAACGGTAGCGGGCAAAGGAACCTACTCCGGTGACGGCGGCGCGGCGACGAACGCCGAGCTTTCTTTTGCAGCGGGTGTGTTTGTAGATGCCAGCGGCAACTTATTTATTGCGGATGAAAGCAACGAACGCATCCGCAAGGTAGGCGCGAATGGCATAATCACGACAGTAGCGGGCAATGGAATTAGCGGCTATTCAGGTGACGGTGGATACGCTACTAATACCTCATTGTATAACCCATCTGGTGTCAGCGTAGATGCCAGTGGCAATTTATTTATTGCGGATTCATACAACAACCGCGTTCGCAAGGTAGGCACGAATGGAATCATCACAACGGTAGCAGGTAACGGCACCAATGGTTATTCCGGCGATGGCGGTGCGGCAACTAGTGGCAAACTAAATTATCCCAATGGAGTAATTTTAGATGCCAGCGGCAACTTATTTATTGCGGATTTAGGCAACAACCGTATTCGCAAGGTTAACACTGTTAGCCAACCATCTTTTAACCAACCCATTCTAAGCATACCTACTGTTTCAGCCAGCAACGCTGGAAACTATTCTGTTATTGTTACCGGGTCAGGTGGTAGCGTGACGAGCAGCGTCGTGAGTCTGATGGTAATCACCCCTTTGGCAATTACCAGCCAGCCATTAAGCCTCACAAATAACGCTAGTTCAACCGCGACGTTCACCGTAGGCGTCAGCGGCACTTCTCCAGTTTACCAGTGGTTCAAGAATTCGTCGCCCATTTCTGGCGCAGTTTTTTCCACGCTAACCTTGCCCAGTGTTCAAGATGCAGACGCAGCTTCGTATTGGGTAGTTGTGACAAACTTGGCCGGCAGTGTAACGAGTGCGCCACCCGCAACATTGTCGGTAAACGACACGTTATTCATCGCCGTGCAACCATCGAGCCAAACAATAGGCCTTGGCAGTAATGTGACATTTTCCGCTACGGCCTATGGCGCAGCCCCGTTGGTTTTTCAATGGTATTTTAATGGCAATCCCATTGGTTCGGCTACCACCGGCACCAATGTTTCGACCTACACGTTGACAAATGTTCAAACCAACAAATCCGGCAATTACAGTGTGCAAGTGTTCAATGGCAATGGCAGCGTGACCAGTTCCAACGCAGTGCTTTCGGTGATTACATTTCCGCCCAGCATTGCCAACCAGCCAGTCGGCCAGAGTATTTTACAGGGACGCGCGGCTTCATTCACTGTTTTTGCCAGTGGCTCGGCTCCGCTCAAGTATCAATGGCAATTCAACGGCACCAACATTTTACGCGCAACCAATGCCACCTACGCAATAACGGCAGTCGTCGCCACAAACACCGGGAATTATTCCGTGACGGTTACAAATTCGGCGGGGAGTGTTACGAGTTCCAATGCTTTGCTGTGGGTGATAGTCCCACCATCTGTGTCCCTGCGGTTTTTAGCCGGTTATCCGCAGTTAAACCTGAACGGTATGGCGAACAGTAATTTCACCGTGCAATACAGCACGAATCTGGCTAGAACAAACTGGATAAATCTACGTTCCATTTCTAATTTGCAAACCATCCCGTATCAGTTCCTTGATCCGTCTGGAATGGTTCCACCGGCACGGTTCTATCGCGCCTTGATGCAATAATCCAATGTAAAATGAAATACAGGCCAGCCTTGGCTCCAAAAATATGTGTTGGATAATAAACGAGGGCTATACAAGAGAAAAAATAGCTGCCGAATTAGGCGGCAGTGCCGAGTCATATTTACCCCGAAGCAATGGAGTGATTGTCTGTGCTTGTTTGCGCCGAGACCATAATCCTGATGCGCCGCGCATTATTTTACCGGGGCTTGGGCCAGAGGTTTGCCAGTTGGGTGAAGAATTGTGCAACCAGCAAGGAGCAATACCAGTTTTTATCAAGGAAGATGTGAATCGTTGGCAATATGTTGGCGACTATGAAGTAGATGCAAATAATCCGCCCTCGGTTGCCCCTGACATAATAAGAGAACATGAAGTTCGATCTGGGAGGTTTGGCCGTGAAGGAATCAGTCGGGTTATCTACATGGTCGAAGCGTAAGATGGGGCAGCCAAGTGAAATTAAATCTAAATTATTATACTCATAATAATCCCCAAGAGATTGCCTCACAAGCATCCCCGTAAGGTCAATGTCAGTGATCCACAGGTGAACCAGGGTGAATTCCTGCCAGCCCAGCCAATATGCACATCACATACAGATGACGCACCAAGGCTGGGGGTGGCAGGTTGTTCCTTGTTTCCTATGGTGGAAATGCCTTCGTTTCAAAAGGTCGCGAATTTCATAAACACGGGCAATGGGTTTGACATGGAAACGTTCTTGTTTCCTGTTTTGTTTCCATTCGTTTCCTGTTTCCACGCTATAGAGGCAGTAATGGAAACGCGTCACGCCTGCCCTGTGAGTTCGTAATACTTACCATTCTTTTTGAGCCAGCCAGCCAAAATGGCCTTTTTTGCCAGCTTGGAAACTTGGCCTTTTGAAATTCCCATTTCTTCGGCGATTTCGGTTGCGCTGGTAAGGCCATCTTCAATCCACTGGCGAAATAGATCGTTCGTGGACACCTTTTTCCACGACACACGAGCATGGGGTTCACCGGCAGATTTTTCAAAGTGCCATTCTAGTGGCGGGCAGTCAGCTTCCGTGGCGTTACGGTTTTTCACAAACCGGGTTACGAATCTAGCCCCTGTCTGGATTTCACCCACGTCGCGAGCCTCTGCCAAGTTAATAATCCAAAAGGCCGCGTCTTCCCGGCGAGATGTGCCGCGCATGAAGCCATTACGACCGGCATGGGCGACGAAAACTACGGCAATTCTGTTCCGCCGTAAATTCAACAGCCACGGCAAAACTTGCTCCCATGCATCCGCGTCGTTTTCCCTGACGCCCGTGAACAGGCAAGAAAGATTATCGAGAAATAAAATTTCAATTTCATCCTTTTTGCACTTTTCAAGCAACGCGTTTTGGACAACGGGGCTTGTCAGGTTCAAGACTTTGCCGGTGAGATGAAACAATGCTTCGTGCTGGAGATAAAAGATTCCGTCCGTGGGTGCGGCGGCTAGGGCCGTATCGCGTTCGCGGATTGAATCCAAGGCCATTTCTCCGTCAACGTAAAGCACACGGCGTGGCTTGTGGACTGTCCAATCAGCCATGCATCCACCTTCCCCGCATCGCCGTGACATGAGCATAGCAAGCCAGCTCTTACCCAAGCCGCGCGGTCCGTAGATAAATCCCAAGTCCCCCTCCATGAACCATGTCCCCAATATACCCCCTCGCGGTGGAACATTGAGTTCGGCCAAGCCATTCGCCGAGCAAATCGCCGTGGTAAGGTGCTCAATCCATCCCGTTTCCAAATCGCCGGCGGGTAATTCCGCATCCGGCACGTTGAGAATCCCTGCGGTTTCAAGTAGCGCACTCATGATTTTACCTCCAGAGATTTGAAGTTGGTGTAGAAAATTGTCTGACGTTTGCCGTTATCGCGGGTGCCATCAGGCATCCGCACAAATTGCGAGCGCGTCCATGTGGCACGATCTGCGCCCAGCGAAACAGCATAGTGGAAGAATTTTTCCACCTTGGCATCCGGTTGGCCGTGGACAAAAAACCAGCCATGAAGGGATTTACCGCCGCTGTGAACCGCGCACACGAGCGGAGCGTAGCGCGCTAAGTGTAGCAGCAGAGCCGCGTGTTCGTCTGCGGTGCCGGTGTCAAACTCACAAATTAAATAACGCCGTGTGCCGGTATTGGCGAGCGTGTGTTTTGATTCGCGCCCGTCTCTTGTCGAGCCGGTAAGCGCAGACATCGGTGATGGCACGATCAAAGCCAGCGCAGAAAGTTCACCGCGCCACGCTTCGCGCGGTTTGGTATCAAAATCTGAATTGGTTTTGCCGCAGCACAATAATGGATTGCCGGGGAAGAGCCGATCAATAGTCTCTTCCGTGTGTTGCGCGTTATCCTCAATACGCGGGCGAGATTTCTCCCAAAAATCCGCCAAATTTGCACCGCCGCGAAAAATCGCCGTTCGAGCAGCCGTATTTACACAAGGCCACTTAGACGCAGGCATCGCCATTGAACTGCCTTTTGGCTGCCACGCGCAACCCAAAGAATTTTTAACGGCGGATACGATTTCTGCCCGTGGGACGTGCCGACCGCAACCTACAATACGGCTTTCCAACAGGGCGACGATTTCACCGGCAGGCAAATGGGCGTGAAGTTGCCTAGACACACGGAAAAGCCAATTGTGAACACCTTCACCTGCGCGCGGTGGATGATTTAGCATGTTTTCAACAAAGTCTGGAATTTTCATAATAAATTCGTTTTTTTGTTCAAATTTGTTGGTTAGCTTTTTTTTCCTGCTCTTGCTCCGATTTGTAGCTCGGAAAGACATGGTGGAACATATTGGTATCCGGCAAGCCGCTCGGAAGAAAATACGTGGCAGCACGGAGTTGATCCGACAAAAGCTTTGGTAAAACCTTGTCGTAATACGGAAGCATGTAGTAAAACCCAACAATCGCGGGTGTATCCGAGTATTCATCGGTTTCCACAATGCGGTTAGCCAAAACCAAAAGATGTCCGGCGATGATTTTAAGGTTTTTTGCGACTAGATGATTCCCATCCACAGTGTTATCGGCACCCTTCGTCGGGTTTTCTAATTCATCAAGGGGGTCACCCAAACTAACGGACGTGTCTCCGTTATTGCACTCTATTGTATGGGCAGTCTGCGCGAGTTGCAGAACATCACCTTGAAGTTTCGTTTCGCCTTCGTTGGTTGAAGGCATAGTGTTTCCATTAGGTATATTGCTCATGTTAAATGGTCATGGTCGCGGCGAGAAAACGCGCGAGTTCCGTCGTGGGGAAAAGCGGCTTGCTCAATGCTTTTGAAGGCTTGATAAGGCCGCGTTTCACCAGCCGATCCAAAGTTTCGGTTGAAATCCCCAATGATTTCGCAGCTTCCGCGCGAGTCAGAGACAAGCGACGGAAAGCAGCGTCTGCCCCAAACGGGACAGAAGGTGTTTCAAACTGAACCGGCGTTTTTTTGAGCGTGAACATGACGGGAGTAACTGTGGTTTCCGAATAATCACGCTGAACCGGATTGTCTGGATTTGAGGCTAAAGCCCAAAAAACGCTTGAATTTTAATGGAATTGTGGTTTTTAATTTCTCCCCTGACTACTGCATTAACATGAAATTCAAGAAGCTTACTAGACGAACCAAGAAGTCTTGCTTGATCCAAAAGATTATTTCAACCAATCGAAAGAACTTGGGCGTCAGTGCGATTGCCAAAAAGGCAGGTTGTTCACCAACAACCGTCAGCCGATACTTGAATCGGGCAGGAAAAGTATTGCCAAAGTCAGAAACCGCGAACACGGTTTCCAAAGAAAAATTAGATCAAGCGATGGCGCTCATTTTCCTAGGGCTTAATCGTGACCAGATTGAACATTTGCTTGGAATCAAATCAGAGACACTGAAGAAATACCTGCTTAAACTCCTCATGGAAGTTCCTGACGGCGAAGCACGCGCAGGGCAGAAAAAATGTATTTTCAATTCTGACAGATGGGATGATCTGGCTAGAACATTGGGGAAAAAATACCAACTAAAAGAATTTGTTCTTTACCTCCCTGTCCAAATCGAAAACTTTTCAGATGCGGTCGTTGACGCGGAAAAGCTAATGAGTTTATTAAAAGCGCAAATCAAGGAAAATCCGGAATTTGTCGCAAGGAAAATAGAAAACATCTTGGGACGCACCGTAAAAATCAAAGATGGTTTTATTGTGCTGCGAGGGCATAAAAACAAAATCGTTAAAATCCCCACTAGCCGTTTTCGCTAGGATTGATTTTCAACCGGCCAAAATATCATGCAAACCATGTGGCTTGTAACCCTTGAATTGTCACCACGCTATTCGAGACGTGACGGCTATAGACCATTATTGATGAGGAAAAAATGAACGTGTTTCAACCGTGGCAACACCTGTTCCCTTTAGACCACCACAGACGAAAACTGTTTTTTAATTAGGAAACGCGCGCTCTATCCATTTGAGCTATGAGGGCGGCTGCCAAAATGATTTGGAAAGATGCCAACGGCTGGAGAGCATACCAAAAATTGCCGCCCGGCCGTCAACGGCAAACCCGCTGGTTTCATTTCTTCACTTTGGGCGAAGGCGACGGCGTGGATGAACGAATATCATTTTTCGGGAAGGAGCGGTGAAAATTGCCGTGTTTCCGGGTCGAAAGCGAAGAGTTCCGCCGTGGCAATTTTGAAGAACCAGCCGTGCAGTCGCAGCGAACCGTCCATCAGCCGTTCCTGCACGCACGAGTAGCTGTGAAGATTATCGAGCGCGAACAAAACATTTTCCTCGGCGGCGGCGGTCTCGCGTTCGCCGGAATCGTGCAGATGTGCGTAATCCTTTTTCATCGTCACCAACACCGGTGTTGCGAGCTTCAGCCAGTCGCGCAGATGGGGCGTGTTGTCGCTCACGGGATTTTTGTCCAGCAATGCGGAGATCGCGCCGCATTGTGAATGGCCGCAGACCACGATATCGTTCACGCGCAGGGTTTCCACGGCGAACTCGATGGCGGCGGCGGTGGAATTGGTGTCGCCGCGCACGTCCGCCGGCGGGACGATGTTGCCGACGTTTTTGACGACGAACAAATCGCCCGGCTGGCTCTGCGTGATGAGTTCCGCCAGCACGCGTGAGTCGGAGCAGGTGATGAACAGCGTGTGCGGATTCTGGCCCTCGCGCGACAGCTTGCGGAAGAGCTGCCGGTAGTTGCCGAACTCGTCCTTCTGGAATTTGTGGACGCCTTCGATGAGCCGTTGCATTATTGTTAAATGTTAAATCGTTAAATTTTGAATGGATTTCGCGCGCTGGATTTCCCGATGCAACAATTCAACCATTTAACGAATCACGACAAGTTTTTATTTTTCGCGCGAGATTCTTCCGTCAGTTTGACTTTGAATTTTTTTAATTCCGCCTGCAGTGGCGCGTTGCCGGTGGCGAGGATTTGCGCGGCGAGAATGCCCGCGTTGCGTGCGCCGTTGATGGCGACCGTCGCCACCGGCACGCCCGGTGGCATCTGCACCATCGAAAGGAGCGCGTCAAAGCCGTCGGTGGCTTTGCCGAGAATCGGCACACCGATAACCGGCAGCGTGGTGAACGCCGCCGTGACGCCCGCCAAATGGGCTGCGCCACCGGCACCGCAAATAAACGCTTTGATGCCGCGTGCTGGTGCGCTGGAAACGTATTCCTCCAGCCCATGCGGGTCGCGGTGCGCGGAGATGACTTTGGCTTCGGAGCCGAGGCCGAATTCTTTCAGGGCTTCGGCGGCGGCTTTCATCGTGGGCCAATCGGAATCGCTGCCCATCAAAATGCCGACTTGCGGTTCGTCAGAAATTGCACTCATGGCCAAAGTCTAGCGAAAGCTCGTCTAAATGTCATCCTTCCAAAATTTTCTCGTTTTCCATTCCGCGCCGGTGGCGGATAAGTTCACGGTGCCAGCCGCTGGCAAAATCTCCGAGTTGTTCGCGTTGTGGTGGAACACCTCGCTGTTGCTGGTTGCGTCTTTATTTTTCGGCGCGCTGGGCACGGTCTATTTATTTGTAGCGGTAAAATTGTATTTCTGACTGGGGCCGGCGTAGCAGATTTCGGGTGCGAATCGGTATATGCAAATCGGTAAAATTTCCTTCCAACGACCGGTTTTCGATGGCAGTTCTTTGGCGGCGACTGCGTTTATTTTGAAAACATTTATTGCGCAGCGATTAACTTTCAGTAAAAAATAAGTGAACGCGGCTTAATCCGGCCGCAATTACCAGCACACAATGCCGAAAGCTAATGACATTAGTCAGGCGCCCATGAGCGCGCCACCGAAACAGGGCCTGTATGATCCGCAGTTTGAGCACGATGCGTGCGGACTGGGTTTCGTCGTGAACATGAAGGGCAAGAAGTCCCACCAGATGGTGTCGGACGCCCTGAAAATTCTCGTCAACCTCGACCACCGCGGCGCGTGCGGCTGCGAGGCGAACACCGGTGACGGCGCGGGTATCCTGATTCAGGTGCCGCATGATTTTTTTGCGACCGAGGCGAAGCGGCTGGGTTTCACGCTGCCGGCGTTCGGCCAATACGGCGTCGGCCAGCTGTTCCTGCCGAAAAATCCGGCGGAGCGCGAAGCCGTCAAGACGGAACTCGCCAAGATTATCACCGCCGAAGGCCAGACCGTGCTCGGCTGGCGCGACGTGCCGGTGGATAATTCCTCGCTCGGCAAAACAGCGGTGGCGGCGGAGCCGTTCATGGCACAGGTGTTCGTCGGTCGCCACGCCAGCATCAATGACGACGCGGCGTTTGAGCGCAAGCTTTACATCATCCGCAAACTGGCGGAGCAAAAAATCCGCTACGGCAACACCATCGCCGGT
>Ga0364922_10584_pt1 | contig 15786 bp, 9 predicted proteins | sample ExccelJu500001D4_2_FD_206955 | JGI IMG/M metagenome (GOLD analysis project Ga0364922, IMG submission 206955) | Enriched cells from Trout Bog Lake Hypolimnion, Wisconsin, USA - BchlTB.June20.5000.01.D4 | ecosystem: Environmental > Aquatic > Freshwater > Lake > Hypolimnion/Profundal zone | place...
TGAGGTTGGCGGGCTGGTCTAAGGCTGGTGAGGGGGAGGGGGAAGGAGCGGCAGTTCCCGAGTATAGCGGGGCGGTCCCCGGGGTGATTGATGCTCCCGTTTTTGAGCTTCGCCTACGGATTGAAATTGAAGCAAATTCCGACGTGCCGAGCGGGCTGGAGGGGGCTGGAATGGATGGAAAGAGGCAGGCCACGCTGCGCAACTGGCGGGCGGGCGACCGGGTGCGGCTGCGCTACTCAAATCGTCCCCATAAAGTGAAGGAAGTGCTTGAACGCATGAAGGTTACGGGGTCAAGGCGGGCGCTATGGCCGGTGCTGGAGTTGGAGGGCCGAATTGTATGGATGCAGGGAGCGGAAGTGGAGCCGGAGCCGGGGATTGCGGTGCTGGTTGAGACCCCTGCCGACGGCGGCCTGGAGGCCCCAGGAGAGCGGGTTTCAGGCTAGAGATAACAGCCCTGATTCCATCCCTGGTTCGCTCTTCATCTTGCTGTAAAATCGACGTCCTTGGGAGTACAATCGATGCTACTGCTTCCTCAGGCGGCTAGGTATCCGTGTCTAGCGCCAAGGCGATGTGCACTTTCTGTGACTTCCAGGATGGTTCGCGCGTCTAAAGAGTGCTGCAGGCGGTGATGGGAGTCATGATAGCGGCTTCCCCCTCGCTGGAAAAGAGGAGTCCTGGTGAATTCGAGCGTTAAAACAATCATGTTTTGGGTCTTTATCCTCATCTGCCTCATGCTTCTTTGGGGCGTGGTGCAGCGGGGCGCAAGCATGGGCAAAGATACGGAGGTTGGCTACTCTGACCTGCTGGACAAGATCGAGGCAGGGAAGGTGCAGGACGTAGCCATTCAGGGCACCGAACTCCACGGCCACATGGTCGGCTCAAAGGATCAGTTCCATACGACGATCCCCGCGACTGCGGAGAACCTGTTGGACAAGCTGCACTCTGCCAAGGTGGTATTTGGCATCAAGGAGCCGCAGAACAACATACTGCTTCCCCTTTTGTTTAACGTGGGCCCGTTTGTACTGCTGGGCGCAATCTGGTTCTTCATGCTGCGGCAGATGCAGTCAGGCGGCAACAAGGCTCTCTCGTTTGGCAAGAGCCGGGCGCGCCTGCTCTCAATGCAGCAGAAGAAGGTGACCTTCAAGGACGTGGCCGGAGTGGATGAGGCCAAGGAAGAACTGAAGGAGATCATCGAATATCTGCGCGAGCCGCAGAAGTTCCAGAAGCTTGGCGGACGCATTCCCAAGGGCGTGCTGCTGGTTGGGCCTCCGGGAACCGGCAAGACATTGCTGGCGCGCGCCGTGGCCGGCGAGGCCAATGTGCCGTTCTTCTCGATCTCCGGTTCAGACTTTGTGGAGATGTTTGTGGGCGTGGGCGCGAGCCGCGTTCGCGACCTGTTTGAACAGGGCAAGAAGAACGCTCCCTGCATTATCTTTATCGACGAAATCGACGCGGTGGGTCGCCATCGCGGCGCAGGACTGGGCGGCGGGCACGATGAGCGCGAGCAGACGCTCAACCAGTTGCTGGTGGAGATGGACGGATTCGAGTCCAACGATGGTGTGATTCTGGTAGCGGCCACCAACCGTCCTGATGTGCTTGACCCCGCACTGCTGCGCCCCGGCCGATTTGACCGTCGCGTGGTGGTGGGCCTGCCCGACATTCGCGGGCGCGAAGAGATTCTCCGCGTTCACGTCAAGAAGGTTCCGGTCTCAGAAGACACCAACCTGAATGTGCTTGCTCGTGGAACACCGGGCTTCAGCGGTGCGGACTTGGCCAATATGGTCAACGAGGCAGCGTTGAGCGCGGCGCGGATGAACCGCAAACAGGTCACGATGTACGACTTCGAGCTGGCCAAGGACAAGGTGCTGATGGGCGCCGAGCGCAAGTCCATGCTGCTGACCGACGAGGAGAAGCGGAATACCGCCTATCACGAGGCGGGGCATGCCCTGGTCTCATTCAAGCGCGGCGATTCCGACCCCATCCACAAGGTAACGATTATTCCTCGCGGCATGTCGCTGGGCGTCACTGTCTATCTGCCCGACGACCGGCACAGCTATTCGCGCTCGTACCTTGAAACGCGGCTTGCCACACTTTATGGCGGGCGTGTAGCCGAGGAGCTTTTCCTCAGCGAGATGACGACAGGCGCGGGCAACGATATTGAGCGCGCGACGGAGATGGCACGCTCAATGGTCTGCGAGTACGGCATGAGCCGCCTTGGACCGCTTACCTTCGGCAAGAAGGAGGAGCAGATCTTCCTGGGCCGCGAGATTGCTCAACATCGCGACTTTTCAGAGGAGACGGCCCGGCAGATCGATCTTGAGGTGCGGCGCTTGATTGATGAGGCTTATCAGTCGGCACACAGCATCGTGGAATCGAATGCGGATGCGATGCACCGCATCGCGGCAGCCCTGCTGGAGCGCGAAACCATTGATGCCGAAGAGGTTCGGATGCTGATCGAGGGATTGGAACTGCCCCCGCTTCGCTCTGCACTGGCTTCGCCAAGCGATACTGGCGGCAGCCCGCAACAGGTGCTGAAGCCGGAGAGTCGTGGTGGACCGGGCTTCCAAGAGGGTTCGCCTTCGCCGGCATAACTCTTTTTCGCTGGTTACCAACATGCGGGGCCGCCCGGGTTGGCGCGCCCCTTCTTGATTCTGGCGCGCTGTGCAGACTGAACTGGATGACAGGATTGGCCAGATCCGAAGGTCTGGATAGGGAATGGTCGAAGATGCCTGCAAGCATGGAGGGGCTTGCAGATGCTTCCTTGCCCTTTGAATCACTGAGCGGGGCACAAGCGGAGCCACCTGGGATGGAGTGTCCAGCTTGTTGAGGATGGGGAGTGAGGGCAATACGAGGGGTTGGAATCCAGATTGCTTGAGAGCGGGTGCTGCCTGCTGGCGGGAGAAGCTGGGAGGAGTGCCTCATCCCGCCGCCGGGCGCGAAGATTGCTGGAGGGCAATCTTAGAAGATCTTGTACCCCAGGCCGACGCTGCCGCCGTAGGGGAGGAGGGTTGGGTTGACACGCCACTCCTGGTACTCGAAGTCGAAGGCTCGCAGGGAGATTCGCTTTGTGAGCCTGTAGTCGAGTCCGCCGCCAAAGGCGAAGGTGGTAGCATGCCCGAGGAGGAAGGGGCCGGTTCCGAATCCGAACATGGCCTTTCCATAGGGGGTTGCGCGTCCAAAGCGGTGAATGGGGATGCGCGGGCCTGCCAGGTAAGTGTCTTCAGTGATGCCGAGATATGGATTGAAGCGCATCCAATGGCCTTCGGCTTCAAGCTGAATCCAGCGGTTGACTCTTACGTCGACAAAGGCTCCCACGCCATAAAGCCGGTTGGGGCTGGTTTGAGCGATGCCAGTTCCCGCGTAATCAGGCTGAAAAACAGAGCCCAGGCCGCCTGCGGTAACGGAAAGCTTCCGACCGGTGGCCGAAGGAACCACTTGCGCGCTTGCAGAGATGGCTGCGGTGGCGAGCACGGTACAAAACAAAGCAACAATCGTTCGTTTCATAGCCACTTAATACGTCCAGTTCTGGGGGAATCTGATTCTGTCAAAGAGCCCAATGCGGGCTCACTCTGAGAACCGCCGGGGGCGAAGTACAGCCGCCGGCAGCTCCCTTGAGTAAGTACTATTGCGCGCTGCCAGTAGACGCTAGCGGTGGAGCCGCAGCGGCGGGGGGAGTGGCGGCAGGCGGCGGAGTGGCCGCTGGAACTGCCGTCGCAGGAGGAGCGGAGGGCGCCACAACAGGCGCGGCCGCAGGGATCTCGGCAGTGACTGAGTCGTAGTGCTGCAGCTTGTAGAAGATAGGGGTGACCTCGAACGGCATCTTGTCTCGAGCGTTCATGGGCGCATATCGCTTGGCTGTGAGCATGTGGACCTTGTCGTCCCATGGGTCAGTCTTGAGCCAGCTTCCGAGGGGCAGGGCGGCGGTCTGCGTCAGGTCGTCCCAGTTAAGCTTGGGAGCCATCTTTTGCAGCTCTGCCATCCAAGGCGTGCCGTCGGCCTTCAGAAGCGAATCGCCCAGCTTGGGCGAGTTCAGCTGCTTGAGCACCTTGGCGCGATCAACCAACTGCGCAAAGTAAAGGCCGGCGGAAGGCATGCGGTCTTTGTACATGGAGGCCTGCAGGTACTCCATCGCCTTCTTGGCAGCCTCAGCATTGTCATGCTCGGTGTGGTACATATCAATGCGCTGGAAGGTGGACTCGTCAGGGAACAACAGGCGGTCATTGAAAGCGTAGCGGGTGTCAATATGGTGGCCCATGGCGATGTGCGCCAGTTCCATGGCTACCACGGAGGCGATGGCTTCTTCACTGGGCAGCGAGTCAATGAGGCCCTTGCTGATCAAGATGGTGTTGCCGACGGTTGTTGTTTCGATGGTATCGGTAAGGAGGATGCGGGTGTGCAACTGGTCAGTAAATGCCAGATTGTTGGGCACCACTAGGTTGACGACGATCTGGTCGAGGACCTTGTTCTCATAGCCGCCCTGGTTGAGAGGGGCTACCAGGCCGGCTTCCACCAGGCGGTCAATCACGTTGTTTTCAGCCTGGGTGATCCACATGCGGGATGCCTGGAGGGGCCCCACGTCCTGAGCATCTTCGCTCTTGTCGACTGCGTCGTCCACCTTTACGCTGACATTTTCACTGTCGCGTGTGGGGAGCTTGAGGGAGTAGCCCCAGAAGTGAGTCTGCGCCTTGAGGCCGACGGACTTTGAGCCTTCAATGCGCTGAGTCTCTTCAACATATACGGCGACCGGGAGCCAGATGCCGGGCTGCACATTCATCCGCCAACTGTCGAAGTGGAAGTAGTATTTGGACGAGTCCTCAGAGGTGGGCCCAGTGTAGGTGCCATTGAAGCGGACGACGTTGCCGTCCTGATCCTCGACCCAGATGCGGCCGTAGAAGCGGCCCATTCCGGACACCTTGGGATGAACGTCGAAGACCCAGGTGCGAACGGAGCCGAGAAACTCACGGCGGACAAAGCTGAACACATAGTGCTGCTGGTCAAAGCCCGTGGGGTCAAGGAACATCATCTGCATGAAGCCGGTGGTGGAGTAGGTAAACCGCTCCAGGCCGAGCATCTTGGTGAGGCCTGTGACCGCTCCCAAGGAGCCCTTGAAGAAACCATGCTTGGCGGCACTGCGGGGCTGGTAGGTCTTGTCAAAGAACGCCTTGCCAAAATCGACGCGGCTGAGCGTGTATTGGTCTTCAACCGGCACCGCGTAGAGCTTGAGGTCAGGCCGCGTGTTCTGAATGTAGGTTTCCACCAGCGGGGTGCGCAGCTGGATGTTCTTGATCAGAACTTTTTCCTGAAGGACAGCCCGGTTTACCAGGGCAGCCTGTTCGGCGGTGAGTTGGTGCGCCTGCTCGTACTTGGGCTGCTTCCTTGCGTGCGCGCTGGCCACACACAAGGTAAGGATCAGGAAGGTTAGGGGGATCTTCCGAAACATCATTTCACGCTCCTAGGTGGTTACTTCCGGGTCTTGCTCAGGCCGCTTACACCTAGCCGGCGGTTTGCGGTTGAGTACAGCACTTGTTCATCTGATTAACTACATGCTACGCCAATTGGAACGAAATGGTGATGGTGGTGGTTGAGTCCACGGGCTGACCGTTGCGTGTGGCCGGACGGAATCGAATTTGCTGCGCTACGCGGCGTGCTTCTTCATCCAGGCCGTGGCCGAGGCCATGGACCACGCCCTGCACAATGACTTGCCCGGAGGCCAGGAAAGTAACCCTCAACACCACATCGCCCTGAACTCTCAACTGCTTGGCTTCGCTGGGGTATTGCACGGGCGGTTTGGAGATGACTTCGAGGTTGGTAGAGACCGGCTGCGCGACGACTCTGGGAGCTACCGCAACGGCGGTCATGGCGGGAATGCCGGCAGAAGCGACCCGGCCATAACTGCCTGTGGGCGAGTTGCCTGTGGAGCCCGGGATGCCCGCGGATGCGACTTTGCCGACAACGCCGGCATTTGAGCCGGACTTGAGCCCATTGCCGATGCCAGCCGAGCCGACCACACCATGGGGAGCGATTGCAGGCCCCTGGTTGCCGCCATAGGGGTTGCCAATGGCCGCGATGGTAGCAGGACGCGTGGCGTTGGGGTTCGGGACGGCGCCAAAGGTCTGGCCGAAGTGCACCGGCGCCGTGGATGGCTTGACCTGCGTGTTTTGCGCAGGCATGGCGGCCGTCAAAGCCGCCTTGGGCTGGGGGGCAAGAATGATAGCCGGCTTGGCTGCCTTGACCACCGGGATATTGATCTTGGCTTCCATTTGAATGGGCTTGAGATCAGGCTTTGGCTCCGGTTTGGGCATGCTAATTTTGGGCGCCTCAAAATGAACATCTGGAGGCTTGGGTGGAGGGGGCATCTCCGGAGGCGGAGTAATCTTGATCTTCTTCTCTGGCGGAGGCGTGGTGGGGACGATCAACTCCGTCTGCTCGAACTTATGCTCCTCGATTACCTGTCGAGCAGTAGCTCCGATGTAGAGGAGCAAGGCAAGGATTGCCCCATTGACCAGCATGCTGGTGATGAAGGAGCCTGGACTCCTCTCGGGTTCGGGAAGTGGCCCGAAGTTCGTGCGCCCCGGCGTGTACTTCATCGGCATGTTTGCAGTCCTCGCTTGCGGCCGTCAAATAGGCGCGCGATTGGAATCTCAAAGCCGGTTGGGAAGAATACAGCGCATTGCAGATTGGAACACTCGCTGAGGACTTTCCTTGACGGCCCCACATTAGCAGAATGAACAAATTGTATACACTGGCGGGCATTCAACTGCTGCCTGCGTTGAGCTGTCTGACCATACTGAATAAATAGCTCGGGAAAATGCCAGATAAAAGAGATGGTCTTCCTGTTGCCCATGCTGATTGTGACTGCCCCAGGCGAGCCTGCGCAAGGGGCACCCAAACACGATTCAGAATCTGCAGCGCGATTGGGGGTGCCAGACCGATGGACCTCGGACATTCGAGTTCTCCAGTTTCCATCCAAGGCATCCGATAAACGCATCAGTCGTCTCTTCGTAGCAGAAAAACGATTCCTATTTACAGATTGATAGCCAAGGGTAAATCATGTCCGGTCAAATTGGTGCACTTGCACAATTTTGCATGCGATACGCCGTTGGCGCGAGGCATCAAGGCTGATTCCACGCACATCCCCGCCTTTGCCCTGCTGTAATAGACTCAAGGGTATCGAAACTGTTTGGGAAAGGACAGTCTTTTTTGTGAAGATACTGGTAACAGGGGGCGCCGGGTACATAGGTGGTACAGTTGCGGGATTGCTTGTCGAAAAGGGAAACCAGGCAGTAGTCTTTGACAACCTGAGTCATGGCCGTCGCGAGCTGCTGCCGGCGGGCGTGGGCTTTGTGGAAGGGGAGCTTGCTGATCGGGCTGCGATTGAAAGCCTTTTCATCGCCGCCAAGGAAGCGGGCGAGCCTTTTGACGGTGTGCTGCACTTTGCCGCCCTGATCGAGGCGGGCGAGTCGATGGTGCGGCCTGAGATTTTCTTCCGCAACAACACGGCCTCAACGCTCTCGCTGCTTGAGGCGATTTTGGCTCACGGACCGCGCCGCTTGGTGTTTTCTTCCACGGCCGCTGTTTACGGAGAGCCGGAAACTGTTCCGATACAGGAAGATGCGCGTCTTTTGCCGACTAACGCCTACGGCGAGTCAAAGCTGCTGGTGGAGCATATGCTCAACTGGCTGAACCGGATTCATGGCCTTCGCTATGCCAGCCTGCGGTACTTTAACGTGGCAGGAGCCCCGGAAGGAGCAAACGGCATTACGCGCGGCGAGGCACACGAGCCGGAGTCGCACCTGATTCCGCTGGTTCTGGATGTTGCCCTTGGCCGCCGCAAGTCCATTCGCATCTATGGGGACGACTACCCCACGCCGGACGGGACCTGCATTCGGGACTACATTCACGTGTCTGATCTGGCGGACGCGCACCTGCTGGCTCTTGGCGCCCTGGAGACGCGGGAACGGCTGATCTACAACCTTGGCAACGGCCAGGGGTTCAGCGTTCGCGAGGTGATTGAATCCGCGCGCCGCGTAACGGGCCATGCCATTCCGGCGGAGATGCATCCACGGCGCGCCGGCGACCCAGCCGTTCTGGTTGCCAGCTCGGAGAAGGCGATACGAGAACTGGGGTGGAAGCCGCGCTATACGCAACTGGACGACGTGATCCGCACCGCGTGGATATGGCACCAGAAGAGGTATGCGTCCTAGATTGAGTGCTGGAGGGCCTTCTGGTGGAAATTGTGCAACCGGGAGGCTCTTTTGCGCCTCAAATGCAATGAAAGCGATGCAGCTCAACCCACGAGGTTCTTCCCCCCTATGGCCTTCGGTGGCAAAAAAGGTTCATTGAAGGCATTCATTGACTTCTTCATTCTGTTCAGCGGGATCTCGACGGCGTCGAATCTGGAGCGGACGCAGGGACGGCCGCTGCGGACCCGGGGAATGTTTTTGTTCAGAGCCAAGCAGGCCAAACCGGACTCCGGCTCGCCGCGCAACCAGTGAGTTGCTAGAATCGAGACTATGCCACTCTCTCGCCAGCAGGCCCTCGACTTTTTCCACTCTTCCGACCTGATCGGTCTTGGATTTGAGGCGGACGCGGTGCGCCGCCGACTGCACCCCGAGGGCGTGGTCACCTACATCATTGACCGCAACATCAACTACACCAACTTCTGCACGGAGTATTGCAGCTTTTGCGCCTTTTACCGGCCGCTGAAGGGGCCCCATTCAGAAGAGGGCTACATCCTGGACTTTGAGAAGATTTACGAGAAGATCGCCGAGACCGAGGAGATGGGCGGCACAGGTGTGCTGATGCAGGGCGGCATCCATCCCGACCTGAAGATTGACTGGTTCGAGGGGCTTTTCAGCGGCATCAAACAGCGCTTCCCAAAAATCTGGCTGCACTGCCTAACCGCATCAGAGATTCTTGCCATTGCCAAATACAGCGACCTGACTCTGCGCGACACCATCATCCGTTTAAGGGATGCGGGCCTGGACTCGATTCCCGGGGGCGGGGCAGAGATTCTGGACGACGAAGTGCGCGCGCGGGTTGCGCGGCTGAAGTGCAACACCGAGGATTGGCTGAGCGTGCATCGCACCGCGCACCAACTGGGCATGAGGACTACTGCCACCATGATGTTTGGCGTGGGCGAGACGGTTGAGCAGCGCATTAACCACTTTGAAGTGGTGCGTAAGTTGCAGGAAGAGACAGGCGGCTTTACGGCATTTATCCCATGGAGCTTCCAGCCCAAGAACACGGCGCTGGGCGGTCGAGGCTGGGAAGAGGCTACGTCTGTCGAGTACCTGAAGGTTCTGGCTATCTCACGGCTGTATCTGGATAACATTGAAAATGTGCAGGCGAGCTGGGTGACGCAGGGACTGAAGGTGCTGGAGTTGGGCCTTCACTTTGGCGGCAACGATGTGGGCTCTGTGATGCTGGAAGAGAACGTGGTGAAGGCCGCGGGCACTTCAAACTGCACGACGGAAGAAGAGCTGCGGCGGATTATCCGCGATGCAGGCTTCAAGCCCGTGCAGCGGGATACGCTGTACCGGACGATGTTTTTAAGCTAAGTCCCGCGCAGGGTGCTTCCGGTGCTATCTGCGCTGCAATGTTCTTGAGATCGGCAATCCGGTTTGCGCCCCTGTCTATTGAAGAGGGGGTTGAAATCCAGACCGGCTCACTGGTGGCTCTTTGCGTGAGCCTCGTAATCCTCCGAATCAGCTGTACTTACTCCGGGCCAAGCACCTTAGTGCGAGGGCGCAAGACTTCACTGCCTTGCGCCGGCTTGTCTTGTTATCGCTGGTCCCGCTTATAAGTCCACCTCGCCTTGCTGTTTACCGGGTTGCCTGCACGGCGCGCAGGGTGAGTATCTGGTGGGGATGGATCGTGAAATGAAACTGGCTGTCTCCATCCATTGATATTGCGTCCTGGCCGCGCTCCACGGCGTCTGTCTGCCATACGTGTGCGAGGTGGAGCGAAGGAGTGCGCAAGGTTACCGTTCGCTCCGTACCGCCAAAGTCAAGAAGGCGGAGGATGGTACCGTTGCCGTCTTCGGCGGGCTTCCATGTTTCGAGCAGGACGGCGGGGTCAGACACATCGAGGAAGCTCTGCTGCTTGCCGTCAAGACTGTGCTGCGAGTTATCCGTTGCGGGTGGGGCTGCAGAGTCATTAGCCGTGGTGGGAGTCATGGCCTTGTCCTGGTCAGTGACTATGTCATTCTCGATGGGCGTGGCTTCTTCCCATCCCATGCGGCTCAGGTCGGCTGGCCTGGTTGTATCCGCGCTTGTAACTACATAGCGGAAGGTGAAGTGCCCGCCCTGGCCGCCGCGATAGTTTGTATCCCAGTAGTTATTCATGACATAGGAGAAGATAGCTCCGGGGCGCTTGCCGAATGCGTCAGGCCAGTCGCCGCGATTTATATCGCCGAGCGTGATGAGCGGCGCGTCGAGCGGCATGACGGTTCCCGACAGGCCGTCCTGCTCAACCGATGCCCAGTGCTGCGCGGAGAACCACTCGTGGCCAGCGCCGGGGTACATGTCCTTTGCCGGATCGACGACACCATTTTGAATCTCATACTGGAAGCGGGGCTGACTCATTGAAAACGGGAAGGCGAAGTATGCAGCTTCTTTGGTGTCAACTTCTTTCTTGCTGATGTGCTCAATGAACTCGATCTTCTTCTGGTTGTCGAACAGGACGATCTCCGCTTGGATTGAGGGGGCGTTGGTGTTCTCGCACTCCATGCGCGCAACCTGTCCGAAGGGCGTGCGGGTGACGGAGAGGAGCTTGCCGCCGTGCGAGGAATGGACCGTCAAATCAGCCTTGGGAGAGATGCGGTCATAGTGCAGGAGCGTGTTCGGTGCCTTGTCGCCGCCGGTGACGTAGAGATATTCGCCGAAGCGGTAGGGGCTCTGCTGACTAACGAGTTCGCGCTGTAACTGCTTGTCATAGATGGCGCGGACAGCACCTGTCTCGGGATCGAGTTCGACCTTGTAGTAAGGACTCTCAAGGGATGTGCTGTGCGTGCGTTCGGTATCGGCTGGCGCTTGTTTGGCTGCCCGCATGGTGTAGACCTTGTAGCCCAGCGGTGGAATGCCAGTGGCCATGAAACGGACATGATGGAAGCTGCTGCCGCTGCCGAGAATTTCAAATGGCACGATCTGATTGGTGGTGGTGTCGAGTAGCTCGTCGCCCTTGCCGATATCGACAGAGACGAGCCCGTTGCGCTTCCAGTTGAGACTGTTGAAGACGATGAGGCTGCCGGGACCGGCGGCGATGGAGTTAGCCAGATTGGCCATGCTGCGGCGGGTGAGAAAGTCTACCTGCGCGGCGGCATCGACGGCGGTTTGATCTTTGACGGCGAGCTGATCAACGGCCTCAGAGCTGGTGGGGTCAGAGGTACTGTTATACGAAGTCCAGGTGTGCTCATCCATCAGCACCATTTTTTCCCACATGCGCGCGAGTTCTGCGGGGTCGAGCTTGATGTGGGGATTGACGAAGGAAGTGAGGGTGGCAAACTTTTCCGCAGTGAGGCCGCGCGCTTCATTGCGGCGCTCGAGAGCTGTGTAGTATGCGTCCGCGCCCGCACCGTCTTCCCAGTAGGGGCCGCCGTCTCCGCGGATGGTGGGAATGTTGCCCTGAAACTGCTTTTCGACGCTCTGGATTGCTTCATGAAAGTCAGAGTATTGCAGGTGCGGATAGGCGTAGACGCCGTTCCACCATTGCGTCAGCTCGGCCTGCTGCGGGAAGAGATCAGTGTTCTCAACCTGGGTGCCATAGATAATGGCAGCGCTGGCGCGGTAGTTGGGGTTGGCGTACATCTGCAGGTAGAGCGGAATTGTTTCCCGGCCTGCTGACATGACGGGCGGGCGGCCAAAGAGGAATTCCAACTGCATGTAATGGCGCGAGTACCAGAGGAAGACGCGCTTGCCGTCTGGCCCCTCCCACCACATGGGCGAGTTTTCATTGAGGCGGCCCTGCAAGAGCACCGGAGCGCGGTAGTTGTTGCTGGCGGCGGCAAAGTAGTGCAGCCCGGCGGCGGCGAGGATGGACGCATAGGACCAGGAGTAGGAAGGGACGTCTGTGATGTTGGCGTAGTCAAGGGGAGTGCCGTATTTTCTGCTGAAGTTGGCGCTGGGATAGAAGGAACGGATGAGCGTCTCAGTGGAGGCGATGCCGGTGAGCAGATTGGCATACTGCGCGGGGAGAACGACCTGTCCCTTCTGGATGGCCTGGATAGCGCGTTTCTTCTGCTCGGTGGAGCGGGTCTGCATGAACTGCTGCAGGTCCCATTCGCCGTCGAGGCTGAAGCGGAAGTCCTTGTGCTGCGCGGTCATGTCGAGCGCTTCGTCGATGGTGCGGCTCTGGATGGCGGCGATTTTTGCCTGGTAGTCAGAGTAGCCGACATCGACGTGAATGTGAGGGATTACGTAGAGCGTCCACTTCTTTTTGGGGTCGATGGACTGGCTGAACTTCTGCTTGCGGCCTGCGAGTTGAACGGTGAGCTGAGCCTGGGTTTTGGGTTGAAATTCAGAGACCAGGAACTGGAGCTTCTCTTCGCCGAAGTCGTGGCCGGCTTGAATTGCGAGGCGATAGTGCTTGCTGCCTATATCGAGATCTGCGCTGCCGGGGCCTGTGCGCTTGCCATAGCGGATAAAAGCTTCAACACATTCCTTGAGTTCGCCGTTCTGATTCTGGAAGAAGATGGTGGGTTCAAGTTGCGCGGAGTAGGAGGCTGCATGGGCGTCGAGCGGGACGCTGTCCAACTGGATGGCGTCGTAGGCGAACCCTGCATCGGGAACAGCGGTGCTGGACTCCTCGACCGGCTGCAGGGTGATGGTGTTGGCCCCCGCGCGCAGGTAGCTGCCGGGGAAGGTGAACTCAACGTCTGCCGAGGAGTAGGCGGGATCAAAGCTGTCGAATTGGTCGCCGCTGCTGTAGTCGAGCGCGGGATGGAGGTAGAATGCGCCGTCTTTTCCGTTGATGGTGACCCGGAGCGAGGGGACGCTGGCATTCTCAATCAGCACGGAGATATGGAGCCGGTAACTCTGCGCCGGAGCGCCCTCGATAGAGAAGGTAATTGCGCGCGGAGCGGAGGCGAGGCTGGCGGTTTGCGAAGCTGATGGCGAGCCAAGGGCGGCTCTATGGGTTCCGGGCCAGTCCTTGGCCGGGTCGCTTTTTGAAACGACGAAATTGACCTGTTCTTTGGGGCTGCCGGAGAAGAACTCGGCTGAGGAGCGATTGAAGTCGCCGATGCGAAACACGGTCTTTTGGGCTGAATTCTGGGGCGGAGCCGCGCAGAGCAGGGAAGCAGCAAAGAGAGATGAGAACAGGCCGCAGAGGAGGTGGACTTTAAGGTTCGTACGCATGGGTGAACTCCTGGAGTGGATTGGCTTGGTGACCGTTGCCCGCGGCATTCGAGCCGGAATAAACTGTGCCCTGGAATCGCAGGAATTCTACAGGCTTGGGGAAGGTTTGGATAGGCCGCGATGTGGGCCGCTGCGCGTTTCATGGGACGGAATCGCATTTACGCCTGGGAAAGCCCCGGCGTATGTTCTGGCCGCCACACCCGCTACAATTACGCAAAGCAGTTTCAGGAGGTCACCATGCGGCCGTCCTTCACACTGGGCATTGAAGAGGAATACCAGACCGTTGACCCGGTCACGCGCGATCTGCGCTCGCATATCCAGACCGAGATGCTGGAGCAGGGCAAGCTGCGGCTGCAGGAGCGCGTGAAAGCGGAGATGCACACCTCAGTGGTGGAGGTGGGCACGCGGATTTGCCGCAACATAGACGAGGCCAGGGAGGATATCTACGAACTGCGGCGCGAGATGATCAAGCTGGCGCGGGAGCACAAGCTGATGCTTGTGGCCGGCGCCACGCATCCTTTTGCCGACTGGCGCACGCAGGAGATTTACCCGGACCCACGCTACCACCAGGTTGTGAAAGACCTGCAATTGGTGGCGCGCGCCAACCTGATTTTTGGCCTGCATGTCCACGTGGGCATTGAGGACCGCGAGGCGGCCATCCGCATCATGAATTCGATGCGGTACTTTTTGCCGCACATTATGGCGCTGGCTACCAACTCGCCCTTCTGGCTCGGCATCAACACGGGCTACAAGGGTTACCGCGCCAAGGTGTTTGAGAATTTTCCGCGGACCGGGATTCCCGACGCGTTCTCCAGTTACTCAGAGTTTGAGAACTATGTGAGCCTGCTGGTGCGGACCAACTGCATCGACAACGCCAAGAAGATCTGGTGGGACATCCGGCCGCATCCATTTTTCAACACGGTTGAGGTTCGCGCCTGCGACATACCGCTGCGGGCCGAGGAGACGGTGGCGATTGCCGCGCTGATTCAGGCTACGGCGGCCTATCTCTACCGTCTGCATGAGGCCAACCAGGACTTCCGCCAATACGCGCGGCCGCTGCTGATGGAGAACAAGTTTCGCGCGGTCCGCTACGGGCTGGATGGCAAGCTGATTGATTTTGGCAAGCAGCAGGAGGTTCCACTGCGCGACCTGATCGAAGAGTATCTGGCGCTGATTGATCGCGACGTTGATGAGCTGGGAAGCCGCGAGGCGATTGAAGGGATTCGGAAGATTTTAGTGACCGGCACCGGGGCGGACCGCCAGTTGAAGGTGTTCGAGGAGTCGGGTGGGGATTTGAAGGCGGTAGTGGATTACATGGCCGAGGAGACGACAGCGGGGCTTTGAGACCGCTGCCGTCTTTCGCGCATTGGTGTTGCGCTACGCCTGGGTTGCGATGGCGGAGATGCCTCTCTTGCTCCACTTGCCCTGGGTGAAGTCAGGGAACTCGACCGGGGCGCTTCCGCGGCTAACCGAGGTTACGCTGAGCGGCGCTACGGCGGACCAGGATGCGGCGTCGTAGACGTCCAGATCTGGCGGCAGGCCTTCGCGGACGCACTGCAAAAGGCGATAGAGCATGATGAAGTCCATGCCGCCGTGACCGCCGACCTTCTTGGCGATCTCACCCTGCTTCTTCCAGAGGGGATGGTCGTACTGCTTCCAGGCATCGAGTGATCCCCACTCTTCATTCTTGTTCATGCCGTCAAAGAAGATGCGGGGCGGATAGTCCTGGAAGAGGCCCTTGGTTCCGGCAATCAGGTTGATGCGGTCGTAAGGGTGAGGCGTTGAGATGGCGTGCTTCACGGTGATGGTGAGGCCCTTGACGGTCTTGATGAGGGAGGTGTTCATGTCGCCGGTGATGTACTTCTCAGCCCATTTAGGGTCGCCGGGCTTGAGGTGATCTTTGCGGTACTGGTCAAGGCCGCGCTGGGGCGAACTCATGGAGACGATGTGTCCAAAGCGGTCTCCACGCTGCACGCCCATGTAGTTGGCCACGGGGCCCAGCCCGTGCGAGGGATAGAGGTTGCCATCGCGTTTGGTGTGGTCGGCGCGACGCCAGAGGCCTTCTCCCACATCCGCAAACAGGATGCTGCGGAGGTCGTGGATGTAGGCTCCTTCGCCGTAGAGAAGCTCGCCGAACTCGCCACCGTGCACCATGCGCAGGACCAGCGTTTCATTGTAGCCATAGCAGCAGTTCTCAAGGATCATGCAGTGCTTGCGTGTCTCCTCGGAGGTGTGGACGATCTGCCAGCACTCATCGATGGTGGTGACGCCGGGCACCTCGATGGCTACATCTTTTCCAGCCTTCATGGAGGCGACGGCCATGGGCGCGTGCCAGTTCCACGGAGTGGCTACCAGCACCAGGTCCACGTCTTTTCTGGCTACCAGAGCCTCATAGTGGTGCGGCCCGTCGGTGTAAAGCTCAGGCGCTTTT
>Ga0364922_10487_pt1 | contig 15773 bp, 21 predicted proteins | sample ExccelJu500001D4_2_FD_206955 | JGI IMG/M metagenome (GOLD analysis project Ga0364922, IMG submission 206955) | Enriched cells from Trout Bog Lake Hypolimnion, Wisconsin, USA - BchlTB.June20.5000.01.D4 | ecosystem: Environmental > Aquatic > Freshwater > Lake > Hypolimnion/Profundal zone | place...
TCGGCGGACGCGAACGCTACGGTGGAGGTAGTGCTGCTGGAAGAGGTGGACCAGGTCTTCGCAAGGGTCCAGAATGCCTGCGAACCAAGCACAAAAAGTGCCGAAATGATCGACGGCAGCGGCGAGTGCCCCTCGGAGCTATCAAGAATCGCCTTGAAACACAGGGCAGCCGCCATCAATGGCACAATGCGTCCGACGAGGATGTTGTTGACGAAGCTCGTGATTCCCGTCGTGAGACTTGTCGCAACGGAACCGAATGTCCCCGTCCCGGCTCCGGAAGGCGGAACGGGAGCTGGCCCACCAGAGAAAAGCCCGGGAATCGTAGCCGAAAAGATTGCCGGCAGGGTCAGTAGAAGCGCACCCCAGAAGAGCCACTTGAAGAAGCCCCCGCCCGCGTCGTAGTTGGTGCCTCCTTCCCCACGCAATCGCAAACCCGCGAGCACGATCGACCCGAGGGCTGCGACCGGAAGGAGAGTCACCATCATGCCGGAGATCTCCGACACAAAATCCGGCAGAGCGGTGGTCATTAGACATTCCTCACGAAGTGGTGCAGCACGGCGACCGCGGGATGATTCGTGAAGATGGGGAGTTGGTGAAGGCTACCCCCGACCTGTTGGCCTTGTGCGATGAAGTACTCGATGAGTCGAGTGACGGCCGAAACCGCGAGGAAGATGCCGCCGCCCACGATACTGCTCATGTATGGCCGGTTGGCCTGATACTTGAAGGCGGCAGCGACAAAACAGCCGGCGGCGATCACCGGGCAGATCACGTTGCATATCCAGTTGACGGCGTTGAGCACCGTGCCCTCAACCTGCGTGGCCTGTTGTCCTTGTACAGCCTGCCCGGTCGCTGGCGATTTTCCGAGATTCTGCGCTGTACCTGCGATGGGAAACAACAACAGCGTGAAGAGAGAGACAACCGCCATGAACTTTCCGTAGCGGATCTTTATGCGCGAGAGAAAAGAGTTCATACACCCTCCGTTGTGCAAGAAGAAATATCAGTAATAGTGTCACTATTATTTATATTACGCAAGAGTAGAGTGCTGATTTCGGGTTGGCGGAAAGGCCGGCAGATTCGCTTCGAAAAAGCCGGGGGCGCAGGTAGGTTCCATCTCACGTGGTGGTTCGGGCAAAAGCAACTCGGAACTGGTTGCCATTCGTGATATCATGGCCACGGTAAATATCACGGCCAAGATATATATCTTGACCACGGTGTTCATATGCCAGTACACAGTGAGCGACAAGAAAAAGACGAATTCAGAGATCTTCTAATCGATCTCTTCCGACGGTCTGGTGGGCACGTCGTGCGAGAGCCTGTTGCGGAAGACATGCGCGCAGACCTGGTCGTGGAGTACGGAGACAAGAAATACCTGATCGAATGCAAGCGGTCGTCCGAAGGGAGACGGGACCGCTTGGTGCCGCTGTTGTCGCAGGCAGTGCTTGAAGCGCAGGCAGTGGCTCGGCAGTATGGGAAACCTTTTGTTCCCATGGCTGTCGTGGCCGCCCCACGAATCTCAGACGCAGTTTCTGATCAGATCAAACAATTCGCCCACAGCTATGCACCAAACGTAGCCATCGGGATCATTGATGGGGAAGGGCTTCGCGCATTCGTTGGGCATGGTCTGGACGCGCTGAACGCCAAGCATCAGTTCTCCCGCAGAAATCGCCTAGTGGCTCCATCTCCTTCAGTCCACCTCTTCTCCGACCTTAATCAGTGGATGCTGAAGGTTCTACTCTCTTCACATGTTCCGGATTCCATGCTTTCCGCACCGCGGGGAGAATATCGAAATGCTTCTCAGTTGGCCGAAGCATCCGGTGTGTCGGCGATGAGTGCGTTTCGGCTCGTTCGGCAATTATCAAAGGAGGGATTCCTTGACGAAGGTGAAGGGTCTCTGAGGGTTGTAAGGATCGAAGAGCTGATGCAGCTGTGGCTGTCCGCCAGCCGCCGCGCTGCAAAAGAAGTGCCGGCGCGCTGGATCATTCCAGGCGGAGAGAATCAACTTAACGCCGCGCTGAAGTCATATTCTGATCCGCTAGGGCGATCGGCCAAGGCGAAGGGGAAAGGCCCACGTAGCAGCGCACTCCCAGGATCGCGCATCTGTCTAGGATTATTCGCGGCCGCAGACGCTCTTGGGCTCGGCTTCGTGCGTGGAGTAAAGCCATATCTTTATATAGAGAGCCTGGACAGTGGTGTCTTGCGCCAGCTTGGATTGTCGCTTCAAGATGCCGATCACCGTCCCGATATTTACCTCAGGATTCCCGATAACGGCGAGGCTGTGTTCCGTGCTGCGGTTCACAGAGACGGGGTAGCAATTGCAGATGTTCTTCAGGTATGGCTGGACGTGTCGAATCACCCCTCCCGTGGGAAAGAGCAGGCTGATCACATTCGACACCAGGCTTTGAAACGGCTATTCGGACAGGAGCCCTCATGATCCTCGACCCGGAGTTTGCCAGCTTTGCTCGCCTGATGGATTCTCTTTCTCCCTGGTTGGATCAGGTCGTCATTATCGGTGGATGGGCTCATCGGTTGTACCGGTTCCATCCCTCAGCGCAAAGGCTCGATTATCCGTCTCTGTCGACATTGGATACCGACGTTGCGGTGCCTGCGCGCATCGCCGTCCAAAAACAAGATATTCACGAGCGTCTCATCGCAAATGGATTCCGCGAAGAGTTTCTTGGAAACAATCGGCCACCGGCGACACACTATCACCTGGGCAGCGAGAAATCTGGATTCTATGCAGAGTTTCTTACTCCCCTGACCGGCAGTGCACATACTCGCTCGGGGCGATCAAATGCGACCGTACGAATCGGCGGCGTTTCCTCACAGAAGCTGAGACACATCGAAATACTCCTAAACGCACCATGGCATGTTGAGTTGAGCGACACCGAGGGTTTTCCTTCGGTGCAGACGGTGCGGGTACAAATCGCCAGTCCGGTAGGCTTCATGGCTCAAAAAATACTGATTCATCAGAAGAGGAGCCCGTCTGAGCGAGCCAAAGATATTCTGTACCTTCATGACACGCTGCAGCTCTTTGGATCGCGACTTCCTGAGCTCAGAAGCGAATGGCTGAGTTACGTGAAACCCCAGCTTCATGTCAAAAGCGCGGCTATGGTTGAGCGTGCGCCAGGAGTACTGTTCGGAACAGTAAGTAACTCGATCCGTAGTGCAGCTCTTATGGCAACGGGAAGAGTTCTCTCTCCAGAGGCAATTCGGGAATCATGCCAATTCGGACTCATGCGAATCTTGCAGTGAAACCGCTTTGGCGCTGTCGGCCAGCCGGTGAACTGGTTGGGGTCGTTTTGGTATGGCGAACATAATGAAGACACTGGAAGCAAATCGTGAGCGAGCGCACGCAGAGCGGATGCTTAAGCGGGCACAACGACGACAAGTGAGAGCTGCGAAGCTCGTAGAGAAGTGGCAGACGAGAATTGCAAACTTAGACCGGGCGGGGGTTGCGGCAACTCAGCCGCGCCTATGGCCGGACGAATCGGACACAGTTAACCCGCCGACGTCGCTGAGCTCCTATGCCTAATCGGAATCATGCCCAGGTGCTGACCGGCTTCCCTCCAGAATGCATCCAGATCGTTTAGGATTCAGCTATGTTCCTTAGGTTTATAGGCCCCACGGACTTGGAGTCATGGGCGCGGGACTATCGTCTGGAGGTGACCACAACCGACTACGGACCTGCGGTCACGGGGATCAGTGGGCACATTTGCCAACACACAGACGATCTGTTGGCGGTGACAATAACAGGCCGTTGGGTTTCATCCCGGCACAAACTGATAACTACGGGGTGTGTGGTGGTACAAGACGGGGACAATGAGGGCATGGTTTCGTTTGACCCCAATGATACTGAAGCGAGCCTCACTGTCCTGCGAATCGTTCATTTGAAATGATCTTCAACCGCCCTGGAGACACGGAGTGATAAGCATGAAAATCGCCAGCTGGAATGTCAATTCGATTCGTGCGCGGCTTGACCACGTCACAGCGTGGCTGAAGGCGCGCAAGCCTGATGTTTTGCTGCTGCAGGAGTTGAAGGGCACGGAGTTTCCGGCCACGGTGTTTGAAGATCTGGGCTATGAAAGCGTGGCTGTGACGCAGAAGACCTACAACGGCGTCGCAATTTTATCGCGCCATCCAATCGAGACGATCAGCACGGCGTTGGACGGTGATGAGGCGGACAGCCATGCGCGATATTTGGAGACGAGGATCATGGGTATCCGCGTCGTCAATATTTATCTTCCAAATGGCAATCCGGTTGGGAGCGACAAATTCGCGTACAAGCTGGCATGGATGGATCGCCTGATTGAGAAAATGAGCGACTGGCAAAGAGAAAACATGCCGGTGCTAGTTGGCGGCGACTTCAACGTCATTCCAGAGGACATTGACTGCCACAAGCCTTCATCGTGGATACATGACGCGCTGTTCCAGCCGGAGCCGCGAGCGCGATACCGGGAACTACTCAGCCTCGGCTACACGGATGCCTTCCGGTCGCTGCATCCCGGGGAGGGCGGACAATTCACCTTCTGGGATTACTTTCGGCAGGCGTTCGAGCATAATCGCGGTATTCGCATCGACCATTTCCTACTGTCTCCAGAGTTGGCCGAGCGGTTAAGAAGCTGCGAGATCGATAAAGATCCGCGGGCACAGGAAAAGCCGTCGGATCATACGCCGATCATCGTCGAATTGCAGTAGGGAGGCAGAAGAGTTGATGGTGCGCGGAGCCTCGGAGTAGACGAGCAATTCCCGTTGTGGGATAGGTGGACGAAAGGCCTGTTTTATCCAACAATCCTTGCTGCGTGATCGCGATTCCGCTAACGTGAGTCCTATGAAACGTCTGGCAGCATTATTGGCGGTGTGATTTCATTGAGGTACGAGGCACTGAAATGTTTGAGCGTTACACGCGGGCGGCGAGAGATGTAGTCTTTTCCGCCCAGCAGGAGGCTAGTCGGTTCCGCGCCCAACAGATCGAGGTAGAGCATCTTCTTCTTGCTCTGGTGAGAGACACCACTGTTAAGCGCATAATCGGCGAGAGTTCCGTTGAAGATATACGGGACGACCTTCTGAATCTTCTTGGTCCTTACTCAAACGAGCCGGAACTTCGCGACATTCGCCTAGGCAAAAGCGCAAAGATGGCACTTGCTTATGCTGCTGCTGAAGCTGACAGGCTCGATCACGAGCACATTGGCAGTGAACACCTGCTTCTCGGATTGTTAAACGTTGAGAGAGGTGACGCAGCAAGCCTGTTAAACAAGAGCGGTCTAACGCTGGCTGCGGTCCGGGCTGAAATTGAGTCGCTCTTACCCAAAGATAAGAAAGTAAAAGCTCCTGTGAGGTCTTGGTTCTCATCTTGCTATCTCTCTTTGCTAGGACGTTTCTCGAGTCGTGGCGATGAAGAAATGATGTTCTTGCATCGATGGGCCAATCTGGTGGGTCGAGGGAAGCATGAAAAGGCGTTTAAGTTGCTCGACAGCTTCCTGGCTGGGGGCGGCGATAACAGAATCGGGCGAATTAGGGCTTACGCATCCCACGGAGCAGTGGTCGTGTTAACAATTGGTGATCTTCCGTCCGCCAGAAAATACTGCGAGCAAAGCCTTTCTGTAAACCCCGATGACATGACGTCCTTGTTATTCATGGCCACTGTTCTAGATCGGCAAGGAGCGCGCACCGAGGCTAAACAATATGCGCTTCACTGCTATCAGTTCGCAGCGGCACGCAACGACTCGCTTAGCCGAAATATGCTGGATGCTCTCGACAAGCGATTTTCGCACCTAGGTCCGTTTAGGTAGCGTTGGCCAACATGAAGATTCCTGGCGATAAATCGCCAATGCGCTCACTATCTTCGCCGGTACACAATAGCCCATCCTGAATCAACGCATCATTGAGCTGAGCGGCAGGATTGCACCGCCGGCAGCATAGAGCTGCCACCGACACTCACATGATTGCGGACAAGCCTTTCGCCTTCACCAGGCACAGTAGCTTGAGGGATGGCCCATTCGGACGTTTCTCTCCGCGCTCCCATTGGCTGACAAGGCTCGGAGGAATATTAAGATATCGCGCAAAGACTGCCTGGCTCGCCCGTTCACGCTTCCGAAGACTCATAATTACGGATGGCGTCATCTCCTGAATGGGGGTCAGACACTGATCGTCAAAATGACGCATTGTCACTTTGTCGACTACTCCAGCTTCATGCAGGTCAGACATCATCTCGCGCAAGGCCGCCATTGCAGGACTGCGGTATTTCTTGGACATGTTTTCGACCTCCTTCTTTTACTTCCTTTCAGCGGGCTCCTGCTTTGGCACCTCAATAAAAGCGCCCGCCTTGATCGCCGTTGCTAATTTCTCGTCGCTCAGATTCAGGACGATCTTGGACGCGTCTTTGAAGGCTTTCAGTTCCCTGGGACTGACATTCTCGCGCGCGCTCTTTTCAAAACCATACACAAACACACCTTTTATGCCGGCCTTATAGAAGACGATCGACCGAAACCCACCAGATTTACCCTCGCCATCCCGGGCAATCCGCTGTTTAATGACCTTACCGCCAAGGTCGGCGTCAATCAGGCCCCTCTCTGCCCGTTCGACAGCCTCCCAGAGATCAGCGTCTGTGATGTCATTGCTCCGAGCAAAGCGACCGAACGCTTTGCTCATTAATAGACGCATTCCCACCTCCATAGTGTAGCACAGAGTGCTATAGATGTCTTCTCATTGCGCATTGCATTAACGAAGCATTCAGGGTAGCAGAATCGGATTCCGGTTTACCGACGCCATCATGCGTGCCCTTCCGCGGTCCCGCCGGAGTGTAGAACTCCCGGCGGGCAGCTTCAGCAGACTTGCAAAGCGAAAACGGGGCGGCATTTCAGACGGTTTCCTATCGGCCAGACAGAGACGACGAAATGGGCCGAATGTGGCTGGGGTTGGTCGCCAAGGACGACTGTTGAGCTGAGTTCTGTGGCAGCGCTGCCTTGGTAAACACCATATAGAACTCGGTGCCTGCAGCCAGCGTAACGATTACTCTCTCGTTCGAAATCATCTTGGCAATCTGGGTGTCGGCGGTGTTGCCCATGTTCTGTGAGAGTTGCGAGCGCATCATGTCCTGGCCGCTCAATGCCGTGCTTGTGTTGTTCCCAAGCATCATAGCCGTTGTTTGGCCGATTCCAGAGAGCGTGGCAACGAGCATGGCTTTGCCGCGGCTGCTGCCGGTCACCTGCCCCTTCAGCGAGCGCAGATTTGTATCGACCGCCACGGCGCTGATAGGCACGGTGGAGCCGTTTGGTAGATCGACGGAATCAAACGAGATTGCCATGTTGCCGTGCGCATCGGCGCTGTTAATGCGCCCAATCGCACGGCTCCCCGCCGGCAGGACAATTTGCCCGTTGCGCCCATAGTTGTACTCGATCACGGCGGTGACGGGAGCCGCGACTGACGTAGTAGCCGAGGCTTCAAGCCGGGCGGCAACGTGGAAGCCAGGCTCCAGACCAAAGTTCGTGATCGCGGGTCCGAGATATTGTGTTGCATCAACTGCGGCAGGCACACTCTTGCGCGAGAAGACGATGCGTGTTTTGGTGACCTCATCGTTCCATGCGCGCATTGACTCGCTATGGGTAGTTCCGGGTTGATAATGCGTACCGGTCGCCGCAGGCCCACCGGAAAGTTGAACAGGCGTGGAGGCGCCGTTGTATGCCGGTGGCTGGAACGGAGCAATAGCGCCGATCGTGTTCGGTGGCACATTGAGTTGCTTTGAAGTTTGCGAAGGAGAGCCAGCGGGCAGCCGCGCGGAGCCCTGCCCCGTTCCAGCCGGTTTGACTGCGGCATCTACAGCCGCCTCTTTCGCGTGGCGTTTCTGTGCTTCAAGACTGTTTTTGGTCGCGAGAATTCCGCTTGGCGTGATGCTATCGGGATTGTTAGCCGTTGGGGTGCTCGGAGTGTCGTTTTCGTCGGCTGGCATCACGCCGGCAGTCGCAGCGGTCTGCTGCTGTTGAGCTGGTGTCCGCTTGGGCGGTTGACTATGTGATTTTGTTGACGACATCTTGTGGGAGAAGATGAGCACCACGGCCAACAAGGCCAGGAGCAGTCCGAGGCCAGCGAAGATCAGTTTGTCCATTCCTGCCGGAACGTGACTTTTCTTCGGCGGCCGCGTGAATGGTGTAGCGTCCGTTTCGGGTGCAGGAGAAATGAGCGTCGGTTCTTCCGGTGTCGTCTGGGCCATTGGGTCTTTCCTCCTAAATTCCTGGTGCAACAAACGGTAGCGGAATCATTACAGGGTGATCGACAGCATCGGCCGTGGCGAGTTGCAGAAGCAGCGTTTCCCGGCTCTGCTTGAATCCCGGACGCAAGAACTGCACCACTCCGTCTAAACGTTCGCCTGGTGCTAGTTTCACGACATTCTGGCGAAAGTCCTGGATCGAAACCGGCGCGGCGAGGATTCCTTTCTTGCTGGGTTTCTTTTGAACCGGATTGCCGAGTTGAATCTGTGGTGTCAGAACCTGAACCCAATCTCTGCTGACGTTCAAAACGGAGTAGGACACCATCATGGTGTCGCCAACCTGCACCGCATGTCCGAGTGATGCGGCGATGGATCTGGTCGCGGTGGTGTTTGCCTTGTCCAGCTTTACGAGATCGTCGGCAGTGATCCAGTGGGGCGTTGCAAGCTCTGCCTCAGCCGCGAGCGCAGCGTCAATCACGGAAACAGGTTGCACGGTGCGCGCAGAAGATCGCACCGGATAGCTTGTCACGTGCGGCGCTGAGAGCGCTGCCGCCGTCGCAGGATGCGGCATGCCGGTCTCCAGAGGACCTGCAAAAGCCAACAGAGACTTGTCCGGTCGGTAGTCCAGCACAAAATCGACGTCATACTGTGCAGCGGAATTTCCCGGCGAAATCAATTTCAGACTGATGGTTTCACCGCTGGCCAAGGCGACCAGCAGATTGCTCTCCGCAACGTCGTGGGTGAGTGGACTCACGTAAACCAACTTCGGCTCGTTTTCGACATGTTCGGCAGTGAACAACGTAGGAGCACCGACAGCAATCGAGGTAACCGCTTCAGGGAGATGGATCGTGCTGATATAGAGTGGCCTGCAACGGACCTCGCCAACGATGGTGCTATCGACCGCGCGGCTTTCTATGCGAGGTTCGAATGAACGGGGCGGCGCGCTCGCCTGGATCTGCTGTTTTGCTGGCGCGGCCGATGGAGCTGGCGCAGGGGCAACGGACGTAGATGTGTTCGTGGCAATTCCTAGGGCAACAGGCGCAGTCGATTCGGCGGGGAGTTGAGGCTTAACGCTGTCAATACCCTGCTTGGAAAGGTAATTGGCGTCGGATGGAGGCGCAGTTGCGGGTGAAGTCGGCAATGTTGACTGAGCTGATACTGCCGCGGTGGATAAAGAAAGAGCTAAAGATAGGACAAATAGCCTCATTATTATTAGTCGCCTCCAGGGACGAGGTTAGCTGTGAATTTGTGGAGAGAGAACTCCGCAAGGTAGAGACGTCGAATGGAAGCCACGTATGCACACACATCGGCGTCGGAGTAGTGGAGCCCTCGACGTAGGATTGGGCGGCTGCCCCGGTAATACGCCGCCAATACAAGACGGAAGTCTCCGTCGAACTCCTGCATCAAATCGGCCAGGTATCGAACCCCGCCGGAGAGATTCTCTGAAATATCAAAAGGGTCGTGCACGCCGTATGTAGCCGCAGTAGCCGGCATCAGCTGCATTAGCCCCATGGCACCCTTACGAGAAACTGCTCTTGTATTCCACCCGGACTCCTGGGTGATGAGCGCGTGGACTAGCTCTTTAGGAATCGCATAATGAGCGGCGTACGCATCGGCGTAATAAACCACTTCATCGTGGCCAGTCTCCGGCAACCTGCCTGCCACTGCTGAGGAGGAGAGCGCCAACCAAAGGAACAATCCGGCGCGGAGTTGATTCATGGAGTGACGCTCCCCATAAGAGCCGCAGCGGGCTGCTGTGTGGTTTCGTCCGGCCAGATCGGAATGCCTGGCACTACCGGTGGTCTCTGATTGTTGTCGTTCCGCAGTCTCTGGTTAGCCGTCTGAGCTGCCAATGTCTGAATGTCGCGCTGACACATGTCGTTCGCAAGAATGCGCGCATTGTCCATGAAGCTTTCGAATCGGCCAGGGACTAACAAGCTGGCTCGATCCTTCTCAGTCTTGGCAATGAACGGCAGCATCACGGCTTTATGGTCGTCTCTAATCTCTCTTAGGTTTAATTTGTCGAGCGCGAGAGCAAGCGTGATCATCTCCGAAATCGAAGGCGGTTTTTCCATCTTGAAAGCGCGCAACGTCTTCGCGAAGCCAGCGATGAAGTAGTGGATAGCTTTTGCACAACGCGGTGTACGGCTTGCGACAATAGCTGCTTCCTGCTCAGGTGTCGGATGATCTATGTAGATCCTGGCACAGCGCCGTAAAAGAGGATAGCCAAGTTGCCGTTCGTCGTTGGCCGTGACAATGGTAAAGGGCGGGCGCTTCGCCTTGATCTCACCGAGGCCTGGGATCGTTAGCTGCCATTCGCCCAGAAACTCAAGCAGTTGAGCCTCGAAAGCGTGGCTGATCTTGTCGATCTCGTCGACCAATAGAATGCATCGAGCTGGCGTCTCAAGCGCGCTTAAAAGCGGTCCGCCTAAATAGAATGATCGGTCTGAAACTTTTCGCGCGGCTTCGTCAAAAGTTCCCTCATGAAAGCGCACATACAGTTGACGTAGTTCATCACTGAAACAGCCGATCGCCTCTTTGTCGGTGAGGCCTTCGTAGCACTGCAGACGTATGAGCTTCATACCCGTTGCGCGATTGATTGCGAGGGCCATCTCTGTTTTTCCGGCACCCGCAGGGCCTTCAAGGAGAATCGGCCGATTGAGCTCCCCGGCGAGGTAGATCGTGTTGGCTATTTCACGAGTGGTGAAGTAACCAACCTCCTCAAGCGATGCGACGGTGTCATCAGTGCTTGCGAACATAACATATCGATCATAGTATAACTATTATCAAATGTCTATCTAAGAAGACTTCTGGCCGGCCAGATGCAGGGAGGCGATAAAGGTAGAGTCACGCCGTTACGCAGTCGTGCGGGGATGATCGACCGGCGCGAGATGAGGCAGCTATATTTTGCGATCGCGTGGTTCCTTAGAAACGCTTTCGCACGTCGGAGTAGTCCCCAGAAGATACTTAAGCAAATCGTACCGGTTTCGAACGCCGAGTTTGTCGTAAATCAGAGCGATCCTGTTCTTGATGACTTGGCATGTCGTACCGAGTTGAACCGCGATCTCCTTGCTCTGCAATCCTTCCAGCATGAAGGCCGTCAGCCGCCTTTCCTTTGGCGTCAGCAAGCCCCACTTCTCGTGCCGTGACGATGCGGCGGAGGGACCGTCGAGTGACTGTACCCAAGTACGCCGCTCCCGCAGAGCGGCAACGCACTCGGCCAGATCAGCAGGTTTCGCCGTGCGGAACATGATTCCGCGAATCGCAGGCTGTGTAAGTAGGGGCAGATACTCATCTCTGCGCTCGGCGATCCAGACCACAGCGCAAGACAACCGCTGCGCGAGCTTCATGGTCTCTGACTGCAGCGATACCTGCCCCAGAAACAGAGTTGCTCCTGGATTGTTCGCTATGCGGCGGGCAAGCTCGGCCTCGGTGGCGCAGTCTGATATCTCTGTGGATTCTGGAAGAAGTCGGCTAAGGCGGTTTGACAACGACGCCTGATATATCGATTGGCGGTCGAATATTAGGATGGTGACCACGGAAAAACCTCACGAAGGATACTTAGAATGTGCAATCTACAAAAAGCCAAGGTTCTCCCATAGACGAAGAGGACGGCGAGCGGTAGGTGATCACATCAATTCCAATGATGTCAGCAGAATAGAGCACTAGAGGAAAAAAGGACAGGTCATAGGGCGTTTCACTGAGACAGCCCATCTCTATAGCATTCCGGATTCATTGTTCTGTCCACTGTGCCCGCGTCAGAGTGACTACAGTGCTCACGTTAGGGTTGAGCACTGTGCTCCTGGCTGGCCCGCTTCCACTTGGCGAGCCGTAGTACCATTTTCAGTGATCCTTTAATAGGCCCATAGATGGCATTCAAACCCGCAGGAACAGAGAGCCAGCCGCGGCTGCCGTGACTAACGCCCATACCGTATTCAGCTTGGCAGCGCCGCTATGAGTGCTCCAGTGGCTATCAATGCTTCTGGCCATGATCGCACGACCTTGCGACCGATAGACCACCCGGCCGTCAGGATCAGGGCGACGACCGGGCCGAATCCGGCGACAGCGCCCTGTAATGCCGGGATCGAATGATAACGAAAATACAGACGAGATAGGAGGATCACCAGGGCCACGGACGGCGCCAGGAATGCGCCAGCCGAGAGGAGGCCACCAATAGCGCCGAACAAGCGGTAGCCAATGAAGAACGACGTGTTCACGGCAAATGGTCCCAGAATCTGTGCCAGCCCTACGCCATGGACAAATTCCTCCGCTTCGATTATCCGGCGATTCCGCACGAATTCCTCTTCCATCAGCGCAATCACGGCCATACCACCGCCAAAACCGATGCTTCCAAGTTTCAATAAGTTCACCAACAACCGTCCAAGGGTGATGCTGCCTGGCGCCGAGGAAGTGTTTTAAGCTCGCATGTCTGCGGTTACCATCAATATCTGCCCTCTAATCCGCACATCCGCGCGCGCGTGGTCTCCACAAGTGGTGCATGGTAGTTAGCAGCTCCGGAAGTACGTTGACATTGCGGGAGCCCAACCGAACCTTGGCACGGCAAATTGAAGGACGCAGGGGCACTGATGGCGTTTACTCGCCCAAAGACTTGTTGAGCGGCTTCGATGGCTACTCTCTCGATCAAGCTGCGTTCAGCCTGCATACCCAACACACGTAAGGTGACCATGAAATCACGATGGATGCGCCGTTGGCGATACTTGGGCTCACGTAACGGATGACGTAGAACTTTCTCAGCGAGATCAAAGTCGAAGTCCACCAACAGTGTGCCGTGCACGAGTAGCGACTTCCATCGGCGGGCCTGCGCATTGCCGGAGATTTTCTGATCTCCAACCGTCACGTCCGACGTACCTTCAAGTTTCCCAACCACCCCGAATGTCGCGAGGATTGCACAGACAACATCCGTGCCTTGCCGAAAACCGGCCTTCAAGTTGAGGTGATCGGGTGCGGGCATCGTCAGCGAATAGTTCAGCACGCCGACGGTCTGGAGCACTGTGCGCCTCCGGTACATCGCCTGATGACGTCGACTCCACGCGTTGCGCATGCAGCAGCATCCACTATCTGTTCCAAACGCTCACCAGAGCCCATCACGACGGCGGCAGGGCCTCCCCACCAGAAGCGGAGCAGACGCCGCCCCGTAGTCCAAGCCGATCTCGCCAGAGCCTCATCAAGCGCGAGGTTCTCGTCCACCGTCGGAGCCGTCCAGCACATGACATCCATCATTTCGCCGGCTTAAGACCGCTCTTGAACTCCTGAAATGCCGCAACCAGTGCGGTTCGATATTCCGCTTCATCTTCGGGTGCGACACAGTGATAGATCTTCACCGAGTCGAGCAGGATCGCGCCCTCGTCGGCATGGGCCGGGATGCCCCGTTCGGCACATTGTTCGAAGATCAACGGCAACCCAGGAATGCTGAGTGTCTTCCCTTTGATACTGAGTTTGCTGCCCGGCAGCGGACTTGAGCAGGCGCATTGAGCTGTACTGATTTCAGCTACTCCGGTATCACGCGGCGCTACCTCCGCTAGAACGGCATCTACCTCGGCAGCAATCCGTTCGGCAACGGCCCAAACGGCCTCTTTGTCCACGGGGGACGCATCGCGAGAAGAGCGGTGGCACCCTGAACTTTCGGTTCCGAGAATGTCAGACACAACGAGCGCGCCACTCACCGGACCGCTGTGCTTTTCGGTGCCCCACCTGGCACACTGTTTAGAGCAGCCGTCGATGGTTATCGTCGGATGGGTGCGGGCAAAATTCCGTTCACCGTCATTGCCGGACAGAAATAAAGGAAGGCAAAGCGTCACGGTTACGTCCGGGCGCAGTAGTTCCAGCACCCGGCGCGTCGCCAGGCGCGAGATGGTTCCTTCCGCAATCGCTTCGCCGCTGCATGAGATGATGCCAATCTTGGTAATTTCCGTGCTCATCGAATCAGCTCCGCATCAGCGCGCAAGCGCGCCGATGCGCATGCCACGTCTCCGGCAATATCACGAGTGATGGCCCAGCCTTCGTCTGTTAGCGCGGTTGCGTTGCCCGGCTTCGCACCGCGGTAATTCTTTAATGACTCCGCCACCTGGATTGCTTTCGCGACTCGCCCGCCAGCAATCTCCACGTTCTTCTGCGCGCAAGCCTTGGCACACCCGTCGATCGTGATGCAGGTGTGACTTCGCACGGCGGCGACCGCCTCGGAGTCGCCCTTCACCAATAGCGCCAGGCACAGGGTGTCGGTGTGCTTCGGCGCCAGTTCGTCCGTCACAAGGTAAGCAGATTCACGGCTAATCAGACCGTGTACTTTGCCGATCCCGCTGCACGGGATAACCAGCGCTGGATTTGCTCTAAGTTCATTTGTCATTTGACTCTCACTCCTCCTCTGCCTTACGCTTCACGACTTCGGCATACGCCGCTGGGTCAATGAGCAATTCAAGATCTTGCGACCAGTTGGTTAAATTCATTTCTACAAGCCACCCGCCACCGTAGGGGTCTTCATTGATGAGTCCTGGATTGGCGATGACTGCTGGATTGACGGAGGCAACCGTGCCGCTGGCGGGTGAAATTACCTCAAACACGGCTTTAGACGACTCAAGACTGCCCAACTCGCCAAACTGTTGCACGGTCCCATCCGCCTTGGGCGGGTCGAAGTAGCTGATATCGGTCAGTTTCTGCTGCATGTAGTCGGAAATACCCACGCGCGCCACGTCGTCCGACACACGCACCCAGACATCGTTCTCGTTGAACAGGTAGTCCACCACCGGAATGCGGAACTCAAACTTGTCGTGCGTCACTGTCAAGAATTCCGTTGGCTGTTCGAAAACAGTTGCCGGTTCAGGCGTTGTCGCGGGTGTATTCAGATTGCGCACCAGTTCGTCGACAATCGTCTGAGCTAGGACCAAGCCGCCTGCTCCGAGGTTGAGCGTGGAGTCCAAGGGACGGCCGGAGGCTTTTACGGCATCCGAAACCAGAATCTTGCGATCCACCCTTGCCGCAACCTGGGCAGCGACTTTGCTAGCGCAGCGCGTCGAACAGCCATCGACGACGATGAGCGAGTTTTCGCCGAGCAGCTTCTTGTAGCGTGCAGGTGCGCGATTCAGCAGCACCGGGCAGACAATCTCACCGCCGGTAGCACCGGCTGCGCGAATCGCCACCTCGCGCGCCACCGATCCCTCAGGTTTGTCCAAGCCATTGCAGGAGAGAATTGCGCGCTTCATTTGGCTGCCTCCCCATCGCGAATCTGCTTGATGAGTGCGATGATCTCCGGCTTGCTCGGAAAAGACAGCGCATCCGGGCCGCAGGTCTTCGAGCAGGCGCGGCAAAAGACCACGCAATGGTTCGGGCTGGCCACCACCAGTTTGTGGTCACCCTCCCGCCGCTCGAAAACGTGGTGCGGACAGAACGTATCGCACTCCATGCAGAAGTTGCATTTCTCGTAATTGATAGTCGGAAACCACGGGATTTTGACTCGCGGCACTCCCATAAAAGTTGTGTCAGACATCTTCCTTTACTCCCATCTCGCGGAGCGCCGAAGCCACCTTCTCGACGGCCTCTTCGGTCGACATGTCAC
>Ga0364922_10585_pt1 | contig 15722 bp, 11 predicted proteins | sample ExccelJu500001D4_2_FD_206955 | JGI IMG/M metagenome (GOLD analysis project Ga0364922, IMG submission 206955) | Enriched cells from Trout Bog Lake Hypolimnion, Wisconsin, USA - BchlTB.June20.5000.01.D4 | ecosystem: Environmental > Aquatic > Freshwater > Lake > Hypolimnion/Profundal zone | place...
AATTCGAGACGATGCTGAAACAACGCGAGGATTGGAAATTCGACTGGCGCGGCCGCAATCGCCGTCCGCCACGCGACCCGGTCAACGCGCTGCTATCACTCGGCTATTCCATGCTGGCGAAGGAATTGACGGGCGTTTGCCATTCGGTCGGGCTGGATCCGTTTCTTGGCTTCATGCACCAGCCCCGCTATGGCCGCCCTGCCCTCGCGCTGGATTTGATGGAGGAATTTCGCCCGCTGGTCGCCGACAGCGTGGCCATCAGCCTCATTAACCGCGGCGAGCTTGGCCCGGAGGATTTCATCAGGAGCGCAAACGGAACTTTTTTGACCGACAAAGGCCGCCGGCCTTTCTGGGAAGCCTGGTTTCGGCGCCTGGACGCGGAAGTCAGCCACCCGGAATTCAGCTACAAGATGGCGTATCGCCGGATGCTGGAAGTGCAGGCGCGGCAGTTGTGGCGCTTTGTGCGCGGCGAAGCGTTGACCTACCACGGTTTCACCACCCGCTGAACCCTCAACTCTCAATCTTCTTCATGAGCCGGCTTCGTTATCTGGTAAGCTACGACATCAGCGACCCGAAACGGCTGCGGAAAGTGGCGCGCTCGCTGGAAGGTTTCGGCGTGCGGCTGCAATACTCGGTGTTTGAATGCCCGCTGGACGACTTGCGTCTGGCCAAGCTGAAGGCTGAGCTTCACGAGTTGCTGAATCACGATGAAGACCAGGTTTTGTTCGTGTCCTTGGGTGCCAATTCCAAGGATGCCAGCTTGATCATTGAGGCCATGGGCTTGCCCTACGAAATCCGCTCCCGCGTGACCATCATCTGAATTTGGGGGTGCGCCGGTTTCCCGCCCCGGCTCGACGAACGTCGCCCGTGGCGATTTTCTGTTTTTCTGGCTGAATTTTGGGCTGAATTTTGGGCTTGCAAGTTTTCCAGAAAAGCGTTGAATGAATCCCGGCTACGGCCACCGACCACCTTTCTTCCGCCATTGGAAAGGCATGATTTTTGAAATCGCGACGACTGCGCCTGTGTGCGGCGGCGCGGCGCGAGCGCAGCAGTGCTGGCGCCCGCCCGCAAAGACGCTCGCAAATGATAAGTGACTGAATATAAGCGACTCACGAATGAAACGTCGTGAACAAATCCTCCTGGCTGGTACCACCTGTATTGCCGCTCGCAAGCAGCAGCAATTCAGGGCGCAACATCAGGCTGGAAACGAGGGTGAGGTTCAGTCGGCGCGAATCCAGAAATCGTGAGGCGGCACCATAGAAGACGACAACATCCGCATGTCCCCCGGTTCAGTCGGCGCGAATCCAGAAATCGTGAGGCGGAACAATGTGTTGCCACGCTCAAATCTCGCTGGTCGGTTCAGTCGGCGCGAATCCAGAAATCGTGAGGCGGCGAAACCTGATCCAATTCAGTCATTTTGAGTCTGAAGGTTCAGTCGGCGCGAATCCAGAAATCGTGAGGCGGATGGATGGGGGAAAGCTGACCAAATGGAGGTGGTGGTTCAGTCGGCGCGAATCCAGAAATCGTGAGGCGGTTGTATGGCAATATACAATGGTGCCTTGCGCCGAGGTTCAGTCGGCGCGAATCCAGAAATCGTGAGGCGGAAAGCGGCGGACCTGATCTCCGCGCAGCTCACCGGGTTCAGTCGGCGCGAATCCAGAAATCGTGAGGCGGCATTACGCGTCCAACAAAATAGCCAGCGCGACCGGGGTTCAGTCGGCGCGAATCCAGAAATCGTGAGGCGGTGGCGGATGCGCTGGGGGCAATCGGTGATGATTCGGTGGGTTCAGTCGGCGCGAATCCAGAAATCGTGAGGCGGAAACGGTGCTGCGCCAGGCCGGGCGCGAAAGCGGGTTCAGTCGGCGCGAATCCAGAAATCGTGAGGCGGCACTTGTTAAAACAAGCGTTGCATGCCTGGTAACGGTTCAGTCGGCGCGAATCCAGAAATCGTGAGGCGGCTTCTCCATCCTTGGAATGTTCGCCACGCCAGAGAGGTTCAGTCGGCGCGAATCCAGAAATCGTGAGGCGGGCCGTAACTAAGAACGGGTGCGCTCGCGCCCTACGGGTTCAGTCGGCGCGAATCCAGAAATCGTGAGGCGGATGAACCCAGAACAAAAAGAAAATTTCCGGCTCGCTGGTTCAGTCGGCGCGAATCCAGAAATCGTGAGGCGGCGCCGAACAAAATTGAATCCGGCGCCGGACTGCTCGGTTCAGTCGGCGCGAATCCAGAAATCGTGAGGCGGGCCCTTGCTCCGCGTCTCACAGTACAACGGCGGCTTGGTTCAGTCGGCGCGAATCCAGAAATCGTGAGGCGGGGCACAACGCTTTCGGACGATCAGCGCGCACAGATGGTTCAGTCGGCGCGAATCCAGAAATCGTGAGGCGGCTGCCTCCCTAGTCATCGCCCTTAGTCATCGCCATGAGGGTTCAGTCGGCGCGAATCCAGAAATCGTGAGGCGGGCGTTTAGGTTGGTTGACGATGACGTCTGATTCAGAGGTTCAGTCGGCGCGAATCCAGAAATCGTGAGGCGGCAGAAGCGTCAGGACGCCCTGCATGTGGAATTAAAGGTTCAGTCGGCGCGAATCCAGAAATCGTGAGGCGGTTCCCGCGTCGCTCGCCACGCCCGCGCCGGACGGGGTTCATTCGGCGCGAATCCAGAAATCGTGAGGCGGGCCTTGCTTTTCTCGGTGATGCTGTTGTCATCGTGGTTCAGTCGGCGCGAATCCAGAAATCGTGAGGCGGCAACTACCCATGACAGTTGGGTCAGACAACTCTTCGGTTCAGTCGGCGCGAATCCAGAAATCGTGAGGCGGGTCGCCGCGCTTAGAACATTATTGGAACATATTCCGGTTCAGTCGGCGCGAATCCAGAAATCGTGAGGCGGCCACGAGTTGATTGCCGCCAACCAGTGATTGCAAGGTTCAGTCGGCGCGAATCCAGAAATCGTGAGGCGGTGGCGGTAATAAGCCGTCTTGAGTTCAATCCCGATGGTTCAGTCGGCGCGAATCCAGAAATCGTGAGGCGGCCGGCGGACATGCAAAGGGAGCTAGACAAGGTTGCGGTTCAGTCGGCGCGAATCCAGAAATCGTGAGGCGGTCGTTTGTGGTTTTATGTTGATTCATCATTTTTTCGGTTCAGTCGGCGCGAATCCAGAAATCGTGAGGCGGAAATCCACCTCCGGCGGAATCGCCGCGATTTCCTCGGTTCAGTCGGCGCGAATCCAGAAATCGTGAGGCGGCTCCGTAGTGAATCAATTCCTTGTGCCGATTCGGGGTTCAGTCGGCGCGAATCCAGAAATCGTGAGGCGGCAGAACCATCATTTCCGTAAAACGCTTTCGTCACCGGGTTCAGTCGGCGCGAATCCAGAAATCGTGAGGCGGGCACGCGGTTGGTTGCGAGTTCACGTCTTTGGCGGGTTCAGTCGGCGCGAATCCAGAAATCGTGAGGCGGGCCAAATCTCCGCGTTTACGTCCATCTGTTTCTAGGGTTCAGTCGGCGCGAATCCAGAAATCGTGAGGCGGCACCTTCGCGGCGAATTCCTTGTGCAGTTCCTGGCTGGTTCAGTCGGCGCGAATCCAGAAATCGTGAGGCGGGGTTTGTCGCCGCAAGGCCAGCCATGTCAACGGCAGGTTCAGTCGGCGCGAATCCAGAAATCGTGAGGCGGTGACAGAAACCATTAGCGTGAGCACAACCCGCCGGGTTCAGTCGGCGCGAATCCAGAAATCGTGAGGCGGGCTATGCCGCGACGGGGAGCAAGTTGAGCTTCAAGGGTTCCCATTAGCTTCGCGCTAAAACTCCAGCAGTCACAATAAACCGCATGGAAAATTTATGAACACATCTACCAAGGGGACCTTTAAAGGGGACCTTTAAAGTTGACTTCTGGAACCCAAGAAAGGATATTCAGTCGCACGATATGAAGACTGCGAACAAAAACGGCAAATCCCGCACGAACGGGTCATCGTTCACGCGCAAGGAATTGTTGGCGGCCCATGATCGCGCGCTTGACCGCGCGAGTAGAATGACCGCACAGCAGGGGTTCGCATCTCTTGTAAAGGCCGGCATCTACACAACTGCTGGCACGCTGACCAGGCGATACGGCGGCTGACATCCTCGGTCAGCCATCGCTCCGGTATTCAGATGGCTTGGGCTGAAAGATTTGAACAATACAAGCCGGGTCTCTCACGGCTATTTGGATGTGCGATTTCAGGGCGATCTTTGACCCGGGGAACGCTGGTCTGCCCTCCAGAAAAACGCCTCTCACGGTTTGATACCTGACCTCCTCGCTTGCCGCGAGGCTACTCAAAGTATAGTCAACAACCGCACGATCCCTGTAGCGCAGCACCCTATCGCCGTGCCGACTTCCGACAGCGTCCCGATTCTCCGGCATAGCAACCCCCATTTGCCGGACGAACCGCCGGAATTCTGCGTACCATTTGCCCAGCAACCGGGTGTTTGCCGTGTCCAGCAGGTCTAGGCACACTCCCAGGTCAATTCTGGCCGCCAGTACTGACGGGTTCTTCACCTTGGCCCCGGCTAGCCTTGCCTGCTCAACAGCCCACTCATGCGCCCTTCGAGGTCCGTGCTCCCAAAAGTAGATTCCCTGACCAAGCCAATCGTACGTATTGGTGCTAAGCTTAAGTTGGGCTTTTCCTGTGAGCACTTTTTCAGCCACAGCGGCGTCGCAGCCATGGTAGCCAACGACGATCCGTTGATATGTCTCCTGTGCCATGTGGCGTTAAACTACAGGTTGCGAGCCTTCCCTCGATTCAAAATATGCTTCACGCCGGAGTTCTTTACGAACGCCACCGCCGCCCGAAAAACAGTCCATCTGCCGTCAGAAAGGTGCCCGATCAGGAGGTCTCCCAACCGCTTTTCGTCGTCTGGGTGGTGAACAAGCGAAATCATGCAGCCATCTTTTACCGTTTCCCTGTCTCATTATCAAAATAAAAACGAACTTCGCCACCCTCCTCACTCGCTTCACATCACGGAAAAATGGCTGGAAAGGCCGTCATTGCTGTTCTTCAGTTGGCGCGAATCCAGAAATCGTGAGGCGGTTTTTTGGACAGGATGAACAGGATGAACAGGATAGGCTCAGTCGGCGCGAATCCAGAAATCGTGAAGCGGTTTTTTGGACAGGATGAACAGGATGAACAGGATAGGCTCAGTCGGCGCGAATCCAGAAATCGTGAGGCGGGGCACGTCAACCGTCAGCCTGTGGTCTTCCAGTCCGTTGTCTCGTGATCCAAATATAATTGGCGGCGGACGCCAGTCCGCCGCTACGGCACAGCCGTACGCTGCTGGTTCCCCCACGTGCTGCGCGCCGGGACGGTGCGCGGTCCGTATTTTCAATCCCTCAATCCGCCCCTGGTGTTCACCTCAAAATCCGTGCCATACCCGTAATCCGTGGTCAAAAAAAAACGTCATTTCGTGTTAGCGGCTAACAAACCTCCCGCCCCCACCCCTGCTATGCTTTTCCCCGTGCTGCCAAATTACGGCAACCTGGCCGCTGGAAAAGACGGACCACGGAACGACGCCCTGCTGAACTGCGGGACTCGCGGTCAGTGGTCCCGCTGTCCCGTGGTCCTGTCTTTGCGCCTTCGCGTCTTGGTGGTTCAAAATCCGTGTTGCCAGGATGCGCAAAACCCCCAATGAATCCGCAACCATCCAGCCTAATCCAGCCTAATCCAGGGCATTTTTCTTCGCTCCCTTGGTTTCCTTCTGTCGAAACCCAGGCTTTTTCATTTTGGTTTGCCCAACAAACCCCTGTGCCTCCGTGGCTCTGTGGTTCGCGCTTTCCCGCTTTCCGCTTCGGTCTGCGTCCGCTCTTCTCTCTCCGCTATCCGCTCTCCTACCCCCGCCTGCCCTGCAAAACCATTTTGCCCGGATGCAAACTTGCTTTACACATCCATTCGTTGGGGCGCCGAATATTCCCGCCCAAACCCCGTTTTGCACGGCCTTTGCCGCCTCGCGCACACGGGGACATTGGCACGTCAGATGCACTACAGAAAACGCATGAAAACGAAACTGCCTGCCAGACTATGTCCGGGCCGGCCGCGAATGGTTCATAGGAGCGCGGACATTTCTGTCCGCGTTTTTCTGCTGCCAGGCTATGCCAGGAACGGCGGCGAATGGTTCTGGCATGGCAAGGCCGTGGCTGGGTGCGGATGGGCGGGCATCGGTCGCTGCCGCCGTATCCGCATGCGGTTTGGATTGCCGGAGGAGCCTGGCACGATCATTATGGCGGACATCATGAACGCGGATATTGGCTTTAGCCTATGACCTCCGGGGTAAAACTTCGCCTGGCCGCCTTGGGGACGGCCATCGCCATCATGGGCGGACTGATCGCTTTCGTCACGCTCTATTCCCTGCGCCAGTTTGCGGACCTGCGCGTCAAGATCAATGAAGTGAACGCGCAAAGTTCCAGCATGGCCGAGCATTTCAAGGACAAGCTCCGCGAGGGGAGCGACAAGCTGACCCACCTGCGCAATACGGGCGATGCCTCCGCCTGGGCCGATTTCCTCAAGGCCAGCGACGAATTGAAGGCCTGGATTCAAAATCAGATTGCCGGCCCGGTCACGCCGCACGAAAGCGAAATCCTGCACCAAATGATCGCCCTGTACCCGGATTACCTCCAGGTGGCCGGCGAGGTCCAGCAAGCCATCCAGACTGCCGGGCCGGACAAAAACCTGCCGCCGGACCTCACCGACAAACTGGGCCAGACGCGGCGGCGGCTGTTTGACTTGAGCGAGGATTTGTCGAAGGCGCACCTGGATTTGAAGAACCAGCTTGGGGCCGAGGCGCATCGCCTGCTCTGGCGATTGGGCGCGACCATTCTCGGCGCGCTGGCGTTGCTCTTTTTGTCCGGCATTGCGCTGGCGGTCTTCGTTTATCGGGACATGATCGCCCCGCTGCGGAGCAAGCTGGTGGCCACCCATGCCATGGTGGAGCAACAGGAAAAACTGGCTTCGCTCGGGCTGCTGGCCGCCGGCGTCGCCCACGAAATCCGCAATCCGCTCACCGCCATCAAGGCCGCCCTGTTCACCCAGCAAAAAAAATTCGCCCCCGGCTCGCCGGAACATTCGGATGTCAAAGTGGTGGAGCGCGAAATCACGCGCCTGGAACGGATCGTCAACGATTTTCTCCAGTTCGCCCGGCCCGCCGAGCCGGAGCCGGTGGTCATGGCCGCCGACCTGCTGCTGCTGGAGACCAAGCTGTTCTTCGCGCCCCAACTGGAAAGCCGCCGGATTCAAATGATTTTGGAGCCGTCCGCGCCCATGCATGTCAACGTGGACCCGGCGCAGATGAAACAGGTGCTGATCAACCTCGTCCAAAACGCGGCCGATAGCATCGGCCAGGATGGCGCCATCACCTTGCGCGCCTGCCCATCCCGCAAGCCCCTGCTCAACGGCGGGCATAGCGCTGTGCTCCTTGAGGTTGCCGACACCGGCCGGGGCATTCCGGCCGAGGCGCAGAAACGGCTGTTTGATCCCTTCTTCACCACCAAGGAAAACGGGACCGGCCTGGGCCTGTCCATCGCGGCGCGGATCGTGCAAAAGCACGGCGGCATCCTGCAATATAAAACGCAGGTGAATCACGGCACGACTTTTGGTATCCTGCTGCCCCAGGCAAACACATGAACCCATGAATACCGCCGCCCGGATTTTGCTCATAGACGACGACCCCGGCATCGTGGACACCTTGTCCCGCGTGCTGACCGACGAGGGCTACGAAGTGGCCGTGGAGAAACGCGGCGACGAAGGCATTGCCCGCGCCGCCAAAGATCCCTTCAACGTCGTCATCACGGATTTGAAGCTGCCCGGCCTGAACGGCCTGGACCTGGTGCGCCAGTTGCACGCGGCCCGGCCCCGGCTGCCGATCATTCTCGTCACCGCTTTTGGCACCACGCAGACCGCCATCGAAGCGACCAAATTCGGCGCTTACGATTATTTGCTCAAGCCTTTTGAAATCCCGAAGCTGCTGGACCTGCTTCACCGCGCCGTCAACAGCAACCGGATCATGTCCGAGCCGGTCACCCTGGGTGAGCCCGGCGCGGCCCGCGACGCCATCGTCGGCCAGAGCCAGGCCATGCAATCCATCTACAAAGAGATTGGCCGCATCGCCGCCAAGCCGGTCAACGTGCTCATCCGCGGCGAAACCGGCACCGGCAAGGACCTGATCGCCCGCGCCATTTACCAGAACAGCGACCGCGCCAACGCGCCGTTCGTGGCCATCAATTGCGCGGCCATCCCGGAAACGCTGCTGGAAAGCGAATTGTTCGGCCACGAGCGCGGCGCCTTCACCGGCGCCACCGGCCAGCGCATCGGACGGTTCGAGCAGGCCAGCCACGGCACCATTTTTCTGGACGAAATCGGCGACATGACTCCCGGCACGCAGGTGAAGCTGCTCCGCGTCTTGCAGGAAAAGTGCATCCAGCGGCTCGGGGGCCGCGACACCATTCCCGTGGATACGCGCGTGCTGGCCGCCACGCATCACGATTTGGAATCCGCCATCCGGGAAAAGCTGTTCCGGGAGGACTTATATTACCGGCTCAACGTGGTGGTGATCACCCTGCCCGCGCTGCGCCAGCGCCGGGAGGATATTCCCGCGCTGGTCAACTATTTCCTCAGCAAATACGGACCGGAACTCGGCCATCCCAATCCGTCCATTCATGCCGGCGCCATGGAATTTCTTCAAGCCCATGCCTGGCCCGGCAATGTGCGCGAGTTGGAAAACGCCGTGCGCAAGGCCTTGCTGCTGGCCCAAGGCTACACGGTCAATGTGGACCACGTCCGCGCGGCCCTGCACAAGGAATCCAGCCAGGCCGGCCCCGCCGGCCAGTCCCTGGTGGAATACATTGGCGAATTGCTGGCGGCCGCCCAGCGCGGTGAAGCGGCGGAGGTCCATGCGCGCGTGCTCGCATCCGCCGAGCGGGAATTGTTCCGCCAGGCCATCGAACTGGCGCACGGCAATCAAGCCAAAGCCGCCCGCTGGCTGGGGGTTTCGCGCATCACCATGAAAGCCAAGCTCGTCCAGTTCGGATTTCATCCGGGAACGGATAACGAGCCGGGAGCGTGAAGCTTGCCGGGGGGGGGTGCCTGACGTGCCACCGCGATGTGCCGACGCGGATGGCGTTAAGGCCACCCGGAGCGTGGCAGCGTGGCAGCATGGAAAAGTTGAACCGTTAGAACGTCATGGGGCTGCTCCGCAAGCACTGAACCCGAAATCCGAAGCTGCCAGTGGCACAGCCGAGGCAACGTGTTGTAGCGCAGACATTCCTGTCTGCGGGTTCACGGGACTTTCCAGTCCCGTGTTTCCGTGCGGGAACTGGCGACTGGAAAGAGTACCGCACTAAACGCTTTTCGTGCCCTTGCTGATCCTCGTCTGCTCATGGACAACCGCAGTGTCGGTGCGCCCAACTCAGCATCTGTACTTCCTTGATCTCTTTCGCGAACATCCGGAAGAAATTGTCATCGCAGAAAAAGTCGGGTTGGAAGCCAGATTTTCCCGTCTTTCTGACCGGAATGATCTGGAGGAGATTCTTGGCGATGCTCCCTTGAGCGAGGTGTGGTATAGCGGCGTGCTGGGTGGCGTGCCGGTGGGAACATGAAGGTCGCCTACTTTGCGCATTTTGTATCGGCTCTGCTCAATCTGACCCATTGCGCACGAGGCGCACATAGTTGTAAATGCGGATGACGTCCCCTTGCGGGCCGCGGCCATGCGGGAACATGGCGGGATTGCCGGCCTTGGGGTCGCTGCGCTGGGCGCCGGCGCCGTGAACGTCCACATAATGGTAGTCGCCAGCGGCACCGGTTGTTGCTCCTCGTTCGGATGCGCCGGGGGCATCCGGACCTCGCGGCGCATCAGCGGCAAAATCCGGCGGCCCGCCTGGGCCGAAAGGGGGTGGCCCATCGGGACCGGGGCCGGAACCAAAACCGCCGCGCCGGTCAGGCGGTCCACCCGCCATCGCGCGCGGCGACATCCAACCCGCCGCCCGCCCAAAGGCGACGTACATCGCGGCGCCACCGCCCAAGAACCCGGCATGGGTCGTCGCCGACCAGTAGAACGGATAGTCGGCTTGGTGCGCATCATTGGTGATGGTGGTGCAGGTGAAGACCGGATCCATGGCCGGCGAATGCGATGTGTCGGGCGACCGAGTGTAATCCACGAGGCTCTGCAATTCCTTCACGCTCGGCAGCCGCCAGTCGTCGTGTCCGAGATATTTCTCGCCGTTTTTCTTTTGCACCCAAGCCAGGGCGTCCTGCCAGTTCAGGCCCTGGCCGCTGTCGGACTTGGACCACATCAAACCAGTCGCGCGATCCGCGATGGTGCCGTCGCTGCGGTCCTGAAAGTCGTTCTGGCCGTAGCCCGGATTGCCGCGCACGCACAGCACGAAGAAGGTTTTCTCCACACCGCCGCCCGGCATGAGCAGGTCGTAGCCCTTGATCCGGCCATCGGCGAAATTGACGCCGAAAAGCTTGCCGAAGCCGCGCACGGATTTGCCCACATATTTGGTGCTGGAGGCGTATTGCGAATCAATCACGCGCTCGCCGGTGCGCGGGTCGCCATAGGCAAATTGGAAGTAATTCGTATCAATGAAAGGGGTTAGTTTTGAAGTGTCGTTACCGCCAGGTCCGCTCGGGTCGGTGCCGCGCGCGTCGAACAGGGAATACAGTTCTTTGATGGACGGGAGCCGCCAGTCGGTGAAGCCGCCGAACTTGGCGGCGTTGAGTTTGCCGGGGAGCGCCTGGGCTTGGGCCAGGGTTAGCTTGTCGCTCCGGTTGAGCACGCCGTTGCCATCCGTATCCGGGCTGCGCTGCCAGGTGAGACCGGTGTTGTTGTCGCGCACCGTCCGGCGGTCGGCGCTCAAGGTGTAACTTGGCGGATGGTGGTGGAACTGGGCGTCCTGGCCATAGAATGGCTGGCCGGGTTTGGGCGGGGCGATTTCATTCCGGTTGTCGTAGCACTTCGACTGGCCCGTGTCCACGATGGTGTAGGGTTGGCTGGCGCCGAGGCAAGAGGCGGAAAGGCCGGCCAGCAACACCGCGAAAAAACTTTTGATTTTCATAGGCTCATTTTACACCCAGCGACCTTAAGAAGACATGAAGCGGGAGAGAAATTTGCCTGGATTAGCCTTTATTAGGCTGGATTTTTGCGCATTCATTGAGGAATTATTCAAAAAAACAGAAATTGGGAAAGCAGAAAGCTGAAATTCCGACCAGACATGTTCTTGCCGCAAAAGAGCACAGTGGGCACAAAAGGGAACACGGATCAAAGGGAATGGACCACGAGACGACCGACGACGGGACAACACACTCCAAGACCTGTGGTCCTGTAGTCCGTCGTCCCGTCGTCCCGTTCTGCGTGTCGCAGTCACGCAGCGAGTATGGCACAGGTTTGGGAATTTGGTGTGTTAGCCGCTAACACGAAATGTCGTTTTTTTGACCACGGATTACGCGGATGGCACGGATTTTTCACCACAGAGAAAAGAGGCATGGCAACCGGGCCGTTTTCATGGTCATGGTTCTGGCCGCTCTTTCGCGTTGACCGCGTTGACCGTGAGATGAATATTGACATGAAAACCATGAAAATACCGGGCCAAGAGCCGCGCCCATTTACAGTCTCGACATCAATTCGAACGCGTTAGTGCCAATGACGCTGGGCACCGCCCGCGACAATTATTGGCTCGCGGTTTGCCGATGAGCACTTTCGCTGTGATGCCCAGCCCCTCGACCAGGTTGCGGATCATGGCCAGGCTCAACGCGCGCCGGCCGGAAAGCACTTCGGAAACCTTGCTGGCGCTGCCGATATACGGGACGAGATCCTTGCTTCGCAATCCCTGCTGCTCCATGCGGAACTTGATGGCGGATACGGGGTCGGGCAAATCCATGGGATAATGCTCGTCCTCGTAGCGTTCCACCAAAAGGCTGAAAAGCTCCAATTCCTCGCCTTTGGGAGAGGTGGGGTCGGGATCGGTTTCCATCAACGCAGCAATGCGTTGAAGCGCCGCCTCGTACTCGGCTTCCGTCCGTATGACTTTCGGCTTCATGGTCGTCTCTCTCAAATGGTTTTGGCGTTAATCTGGTCGTATTCACTGTGGGTTCCCACAAATCGGACGTAAACTATCTGGCATTGGTAAGCGATTTTCACCACCAGCCGGTATTTGTTCCCGCCAATGTCAAAAATCACGCGGTTGCCCGCCACCACGTCGGCGCTGCCGTAGGCGGCTTTGACATCGGCGAACTTGGTCCACCGGGCCCGCCTGACTTCAGCAAACCAAGCATCCAGCGGCGTCTTCGCCGGCGGGTGCTTCAGGACAAACTCACGTAGCGGCTTGCGACTGATGACGTGCATAATATCCCCAATTCACTTTAAGCTGTCAACCCCTAATTCCCATTTTGGGAACTTAGCGTGATCGTGATCATAAATTCAGTTTGTCGAAACATCTTGAAATGCTCCGAACGCCAGACGATGGGCAAACTCCGCGCGACTACGATGGGCCTGAATGTCTTTGGCCCGCAAAAGCTCGTCCAATTTAAGCAGATTCAACGGACGCAACACAACCTGGGCTTTCGCCGTGCCGCGCAACGGATCATTGACGAAGATGACCTGCTGCCGCGACGCTTCGTCCAAAGTCGGATAGATAATCGTGGCCCGGCGCTCAAGACTTTCCTGCCCCATTGCGTAGAGGGCGAGCTGATACAACATCTCACGCGGCAGGTTATTTTCCCAGAGGTCGCGGTATTTGGCGTCCAGCACGGCCACAACCCGCTGGCTTCGCAGCACCAGAAAATCCGGGCGAAGCTTTGGCGGCAAACAGTGGCGCGGATTGTTGGCCGGGTCGTAGGCGAATACGCCGCGCATGATCTTTTCATCCTGAACCACGCAACCAGCGAGGTTTTCACCAAGAAATCGCAACAGCAACGCCTGAAAGAAACGGTTCATGTCGAACAGGAAGCCGGCAGCCGCAAGGTTAGGCGTATCCTCGTTCAAGGCTGCGCCCTGGGTATTCAGGAGCAAATTAATCAAGGTCAACGCGGGCCGGTACGCGGTGGTGCGGCGGTCAAGCGAGTGCCACGCCTCGTCGAAACTGGGGGCATCAAGCTTTCTGGGCGTGATGCTGGCAGCAAAGCTCTTGGCCAAGCGGCGGATACGCCCTCGCAGTTCGTGGTCTTGCGTCATGCCTGCAGCCAATTCCAATCCGCCATGCAAAGCCCGATTGATGCTGGTGTCTTCGCTGCGTGGATGGTGGATGCACGGCAAAGCCACGCCGGCGCGACTGGCCACTTGCAAATAGTTGCCAAAATCAACCCGCCCGCGCGGACTGGTGAGCATGGATTCCGTGCGAAGATAATCGCGATGCAAGCCACGAGTGATCAGTTCGGACGCCTCGGCAGCCAACTGGTGAATCAGCAAATCCTCAAAACTGGACGATGACGCCGCATAGCCCACTTCGGCAAACAAATCCAAATGGCGGAGCCGGTAGGCGTAACGAAGCAAATTCATCAGTGGTATCCCCGAAATTTTCGGGCGAATGGTGACCATGAGATCACCCAGAAAAAACCGACCGACGAACGACGATGCCCGGAGTTCCAGCCCGCGCGCGAGTTCAAGAATTTCAATGCGTCCGTCTTTGGTCAGCGTCTCGGCCAACTGTTGGGCCGCCGGATTGCCAGCCAAAACCGGTCCCGCCAACGCGCTATCGTCCTTTGGTTCACGCGTCTCCCACTCCGTCAAATTGATTGGCTGGGTGGTCATTTGGCTGGCTCATCCGATTCTTCTTCCGGCTCCGGGGTCGGAATAGACTGGGCAACCGCCTCAAGAGTGGTGGACAAATCCGGTGTCGGTGCCAGCAATGCCTGAATCAAGTCTTGTCGCCGTCCCGGCGCAAACAGTTCCTCCCGCACGCGCTGGCGGTCACGGTCCACCATCGCCTCTCCCAAAATTTCGGAAAGCGCGGCGTAGTCTTCGTAACAATACTCCTCCAGAAGCGGGATGATGTCCTCGGCGATGATGCGCGAGAATTTTGCAAAATCCGTGACTGGATTGCCATTTTCATCCATCAGGTAGGCGTGGCCGATTTGCAGATTGCGGGCATCTTTGCCGATGTGCTTGCGGATGCGGGAATTCAGTTCGTCCAGCCATAGCCCCAAGGGGATGGTTTCGCCAACGATTGCGCCGGCCAGCGTGGTCGAATCCGGCATCAACTCGACAAATCCAAAACGACGACGCAGCGCGGTATCGAGCAAGGCGATGGAACGGTCTGCCGTATTCATCGTACCGATGACCAGCACATTGGCCGGCACGGAAAAAGTTTCGCCTGACAGCGGCAGAATGACTTTCTGTCCGCGTTTGTTCTTTTCGAGCAGCGTCAACAACTCGCCAAAAATGCGCGGGATGTCGCCACGATTGATCTCGTCAATGAGCAGAATAAATTTCCGGTCAGAATCTGCTGCGTCACGACAGAGTTTTTTGAAGATGCCGTCGCGTTGGGTAAATACCAATTGACCACCTGCGCCTTGCTGGGGCCGGTAGCCTTCAATGAAATCTTCATACCCGTAAGCGGGATGAAACGTGCAACAGCGCAACAAGCCGGAAGTGGTGCCATCGCCCGTGACCGCCAATTTCTGTTCGGGTGAAAGGTTGCCATAAAGGCTGCCGTAGGCTCCAATCGCTGCCAAATCCAGCGCCGTTAATTTCCCCCAATGCGTTTTGCCCGTGCCCGGCGGGCCGTAGAGGATGGCCTGGCCTTTGCGGTCCAAGATCGTCTGCAATTTGCCGGAAATTATGCCTTCTAAACGTACTTTGCGGATGGGAGCGGGTGCCGGAGCAGAAACCAGACCCGGTTTCACGGGCGTTGATGTTATGGCTGCCGATGCTTCCAATAAATGCCGCTCCGCCTCCACCTGATTTCTTTCATCCTTGCGCAAGCCCCAGATGGTGGTTTGCAATCCCTCCGTCACGGGAAGTTTCCACTCGCCACACGTCACCCATTCAACATCGCGACGATGCGGCGCGTCGGCCGGATTTGAAGGGTCAAAGCGATAATTCCCCTTGAGGCGACCAATACCAATAATTTTTTCGCCGTCCGCAGCCAAAAGCACGTCGTTTTCCGCCATCGTTTTTCCAAAGTGGCGGATTTCTCCTCCCTTACGGACAGCAACCCTGGGATCAGTCTGGTATTTCTCCACGAGCATGGCGGCAATTTTTTCCCTTACGTCGGCACCAGCGAGCACCTGGGACAAATCGCCCAGACGCGCCCAACCAATCGCGGCGTAACCACCCGCCTTCATGTCCGGCCAGATGTCTTGTTCGTTTTCCTCCCCGCGCAATTTTGTGCCTACTCGCCAATATTTCACTGGTTCACCGTTTCGAACATTGAGCACATTGGTCAGGTGATTCAACGGCCAACCCATCTGTTTCGCCACTTGGACGAATCTTCCGGCGGAGACATAAAGGCCTGATTCCGAAGGAGGCAGTTGGAGCAATTTAATTAGATGGTGTCTCTGAATGGACTCGGCGTGGAAATCATCCAACTTGTCCGGGAAAATGAGACTCAAATACTTGTGGCCCCAAGCCAAACGAGACACATCCGGTGCAACTTCCTCCAACTTCCTCTGCATGGCCAGATATTCTTGGTCGCCAGAGTCGGCGGGAAGATTCTGCATGACCGATACTGCGGCGACCAACTGTTCACGGTGTTTGCGAGCTCGAGTCACCGCCT
>Ga0364922_10592_pt1 | contig 15581 bp, 24 predicted proteins | sample ExccelJu500001D4_2_FD_206955 | JGI IMG/M metagenome (GOLD analysis project Ga0364922, IMG submission 206955) | Enriched cells from Trout Bog Lake Hypolimnion, Wisconsin, USA - BchlTB.June20.5000.01.D4 | ecosystem: Environmental > Aquatic > Freshwater > Lake > Hypolimnion/Profundal zone | place...
ATTCTTCTTGGTGAAGACCCACGCTTGGGCACCCGCCATCCGGGCCATGAGGGGTTCCGTGTAGTCATCCGCGTAGTGAAATGAATGCCATAGGCGAAAGCGTCTGGGGGCACACGGAGAAGGAGACGACTGACTACGGAATACTGACGGGTGCACATTGGTAAAGGCGCGTGAGGCACGCCAGGCACGCCAAAGGAGCGTGATATAGGGCCTCGGCAATACGGTGAACGGTGTTTCCAGGAATGGAATCCCCATCGCCTCTACTTCCCGGTCCAAATCACCGCCTTTGCGGGCGACGCAGACGCCCGGCGCGAAACGGGTGCGATCCAAGCGCGCGATGAGGTTCAGCAGGGCGCGGCCGGAGCCGGCGGTGATGAAATTCGGGATCGTAAACAAAATGGCATGCGGAGCGGGCATATTGATTTAGCCGTATCAGCGCCATCGGAATTCAGGGCAAGGGGAAAGGGGGAAACCACAGAGACACAGAGGCATAGATGGGGGAATTAATTCCCATGGTCATCCTCGCTTTTGTTTTCTCTGTGGCCTCGCCGCGCTGGCGCTGGCGCAGCGGGTCTGTGCCTCAGTGGTTCAAATTCATGGAGCTTCGGAAGAGCCTTGATTCGATTTTCCGGCGCAGGCTCAAACCTGGCTTTTCGATCAGCGCGTAGGAGAGGAAAGCCGCGCCCAGGGCCAAACCGACGTTCCACGGAAAGGAGCAGATCAAGCTCTTCGAATAATGGTTCAAGAATAATTGCTGCCAGAGATAAAGCGAATAGCTGAGCACGCCCAGCCAGACCAAAGGACGCTGATTCAGCACCCGGCTGGACCATGATTGGGGATGGCGGAGGCAATGCTGAATAAACAGCGCCAGGCCGAGGTTCAGGCCGGACTGGCCTACGGCGAAATTCAAACGTGGATGCCCAGCGACCCACGAGTTCAGCGAAATCAGCAACACAGGAAGCCACAGCATATAGTTGGAGGCGATCACTTGGTTGAAGCGATTCTGGCCCGCGAGCCAGCCTTGCAATCCCGCCAGCAGGCAACCAGTGGCCAATGAGTCACAGACCGTTTGAAACTGCCATTTGAGGCCAGGTAACTCCTCGGGAAAATAGCGCCACGTGGCCAGGCGAATCAGTGGCACCAGCACCAGCACCGCCGCGGCGAGAGCGAGCCCCTTCCGCTTGCCCAACAGCCAGAGCGCGGCCGGCCACAGCAGATAAAACTGTTCCTCCACAGCCAGCGACCAGAGATGACCCACATTCCAGGAGCGCTCGACGGCGGTGCGATAGTTAATTGTGTAAGTGCCGGCGGAGAGCAGGTCATAGCGATTCAATTTCAAGAGATTCAGCAAGTTCAGCAGGGCCAGACAACCCAGACACACGTAAAACGCGGGGAAAATGCGAAAGGCCCGGCGCAGATAAAAATGCTTGAGCGAGATCGCGCCCGTGCGCTCGAGTTCCCGCAGCAGCAGGGTGGTGATCAAAAAGCCGGAGATGACAAAAAAACCGCGCACGCCGAGGTTACCCAGATCACCGGTGACGCGCAGCCAATCCCGCGTGGGAAAATTCCGCGTGCCGAGCAGATGGGAAAACAGGACCAGTAAGATGGAAACCGCGCGCAAACCATCCAGCGAGGGGATGCGCAGGGGATCATTGGCGGCGGGAAAGAGCGGGTTCACGAGTGCCAGGATTCGTCGAAGTGGCTTCCGGATGGAAAGTCAGGCGTGGCGGTTGAGGCCACGATGCGTGTAGAAAGCCAATCGAATAGCTCACGGCGTGCCCACCAATACGGACATGATCGCCGTGATGCTCACTGGATAACTCCCCGCCACGAGGAGAAACCTGTGGTGCGCGTAGCGTCGTGCGCCCCGAGCGTTCAGCCCAATACGGAATCAGGGTGCAATGGGCAGAGCCCATCACCAGGTCTTCGGGAACACCTGCGCGAGGAGCAAAGAATCGCGAAACAAAATATATGGGAGGCTCATGGATTTGTTACGGGTGGCACGAAGCGACGCCTAGACTTTTACCTCAGCCGCTTCGGACCAGTGGCGTTGACCGCGTAGCGGGACCGGTGGCACCACGGCGGCTGGCGCCGAGGAATGGTTAGCCCGGAGGGTCATATTTCGTAGCGATGATCAAGCCAGTCGCCCAGCATAATTTTGTGACTCTCAAATCAGTGCGGCTCTCCAGGTCAGTAATCAGTCGCGGCACTTTCGGAGCATGGCCTTCCGGCCAGCCGGGCTGCGGTAAAAGATCGTCGATAATGTAGAAGCCGCCGAGGGCGAGCACGGCCAATGCCTCGGGCAAATGGGTGAACTTGCCCGGCCAAGTGTCGGCGTAGATAAAATCAAACAACTGGCCCTGCGACCGCTGCAAAAATGCCGCAGCGTCGTCGTGGTGGAAGGTCACTCGCCGGTCGTGGGCTAGATGCCGCTGCGCCACAGCCAGCAGGGTGGAATCGCGCTCCACAGAATCGAGTACTGACTTGGCATCCATTCCGGCTAGAATCGAAGCGGTGCCGAAACCCGTACCGGTGCCAAGTTCTAGGAACTTGCCGCGCGGCTTGGATGCTGCGAGCGTGCAAAGCAAGGAACCGGTCAGTGGCTCGGAAGCCAGCTTGAAGCCGAGAGTCTGCGTCTCCGCCAAAATCGTGTCCAGAATGCCTGGCCGACGAGAAATATCATGGTCATTCATGGCTAAATGCGATAGGAGCCTAACCTGTAACTGGCCCGCAATGGTCACCGGGCCAGTCCATCGGCGCCTACGGCGGCTGGCATCTCATCACCAAGTTTGCTTAGCCGTTTCGATGGTCACGGCCACGGTGGCGCGCAGCCAACTGAACTTTTCCTTCATGAATTCAAAATCCGGGCCGGAGGTCACGAACTGCGCCTTTCCCTTGATCAAGAAGCCGGCCCCCAATCCATGTAGGCCCTCCACTTTACTGCTCCCCAAGGTAAGCAACACATTCGGATTGTGAGCCACGTTGGCCTCCGTCTGGTGCATATAACCGGCAGGGATAAATAGCCGGCCATCGGGCGCCACTTTGACGTAGCTATTCCACGTGTTGACCAGGTGGGGTCCATCCGGCCCCACGGTGGCGATCGCAACGACGCCGTCCTGCTTCATGATGGCCTGTAGTTTGTCTGGGATCATTGTGTTGTTCCTATTGGTCTGTCTCATCGTCCAGTCTTGGAAAACTCCTCGATTCTTTCCTTTGCCTCTGCCAGGCCAACTCCAGGATGCTCTTGTCGGTAGTGCCTGATGGCGGCAATTTTCTGGTTTGGCTCCTTGGCCATCACCTGAAGCTCCGGCGACAAGTCGGATGTCGGGGACGGCATTTCAATGCCCTGATGCTTGAGGAGTGCGTCCAGCTTTTTCTGTAGGTCACTCACTTGGAGGGCCAGTCGCTTCACATGGAGATCCACCTTTCCGCAACCACTGCCCCCGGCCATGGAAAAGAAGCCAACCACGGCACCGATGACGGCGCCAATCGCGAGGTTATTGAAGTCCAGAGCTGCAAATAGTGTTGTCATAAATACGCGGGAACCGCCCAACTGTGATTGAACGACTGGGGGGGCACAAGGTTGTGCCAAGGTGACTCTCGCATTCCGGCGGGTGCCATCTATTCATAAAAGCGGACTGCAGAATATTAGGCATCGGTGCTGTCCGCGGCGGTGATGCCGTGAGCCGCCAGGAAAACCCTGGCAATCTCATAATGCTCCGACGTAATCCAAACCGCGGAATACAAGTCGGCGCTGCTGATATGCAAGGAGAGCAATCGCCACGGCTGATCGCGTTTCGTGGTATCAATCTCCCGAAATTTGTCTTGGGTGCGACCGGAACGCACCTCAAACAAGGCGCCCGGCGGCGGCTGCCAAAACAAGTAGCGGGTCAAATGTTCGGGCGAACACTCGGTGTAAACCGGAACCAGCCCAAGATTCCGGCAGAAATCCACTGCGGCCTGGGTGAGATCGGGAGACATCCAGCGTGTGAGCGTGTGCTGACGTAGAACGGAACCATCTCCAGTGAGCAGCTTGGAAGGGTTGTAGGTTCTCATAGCGCGTGATAATGCCAATTTTCCTGGAAGTGAGCCACCGCAAACCGCTGGCGTGGACCGCGCCGCGGGAGCGAGGCACCCACGGCGGAAGGCTCCGGGCAAAGATCAGGCAGCTCGGTCATTATCTAAAAATCCTCAACATTTCATTCCCGCCGCGCTGCAACTCATAATCCACACGCACAACCTCACTGGTCAGGCCGCGCGCACGGACCGCAGCCCGGACTGCGGCCACGTGCGGCGAAGGTTTGCGAGCCAGTGTCAGCAGCGGAAAAATACGCACCTCGTCGGCCACCCGGCACAACTCAGTCACCGCCTGAATGTGAAAATCCTCGCTGAGCAAATCGGAATAAAGAAACAGCAGATGCGAACAAACTGCCAGGCCAAAGGAACCCGCCTTGAATGGCAAGGCAGGCAATTCGCCGGCGATATAGCGACGGGCGCGCACTCCCGGCTCGTAGTCCGCGAGAAACCCCTCCAGCGCGGCGCGACGATTGGCGCAAAGATCATCCGGGTCACGGTGGTAGCTCCAAACCCAATCCGCTGGCGTGGCGCGCACCTGTGCGATCATGGACTGCGCGATCTTCTCAAACCTAGACTGAATCTCCAAACCAGAAAAAGCGTAAATCGGATCAACGGAAACGGCGCCAAGTCCCGCTGCCGCCATCTCGGCGGTAAAGCTGGCCGGACCGCCGCCGCAATCCAGTATGCCCCGAGACAAATCACCCAAGGACAAGCTAAACATCAGCTCATACTCCTTTCGGGAACGTCCCCAGGGCACAATCTGGTCAAATGAAACGGCCATAACTGGTCATAAAGGATCGAATCTGGTCACAGTCGGTCAGGGCGCGTCTGAAGGTCTTGACTGCGGCGTCTGGCGAGGGATTTTTTTCTTCGACCAGAGAAACCAAACCGCGGCTCCCGTCGGCACCAACGCAGCCGCACCGAAGCTGGCGACGAACAGCACTAAATCGCCGAAGGCAGACATGCCCCCGGAAGCCTGATTGCCCGACTCCTGGGTCAGGGCGAGGTGGAGAGCAACCGCAGCCGCGGCAATCAGGAAGGCCAACAGATAGCCACCGGCTACAATCGCGAGTTTGAGGACTGGCTTCATGGTTTAGTTTAATTTGGCTTTGTGCCTAGACCATGCAGTGAGCCGACGCCGACTCGCGACGTGAACCACGACCGCGGAACGGCAAGCGCCAACAGCGATGGCTCCGGCGAGTTGAAGGCCGCGTCATTTTATGCTCCTCGCCATCCGGCCACCCCAGTCTTCCACGGCAACATCAGCCACGGACTGAGTAAACGTCCAACGGTGACCGCCGAGGTCTTTGACGGTAAACTGGCGCTCCCCAAATGGGTGCGTCTTAGGCGCACAGAAAGTATGGGCGTTTCGCAGCTTGACGCGCTGATAAAGACGGTCCACGTCTTCAACGTGAACGCAGATGCTATGGGAAACCTGCTCCGAACCAGGCGCTCGAAGGACGGCTCGATCCTCCCAATCAGGCGACTGCCCAACCCGCGAAGAGGAAAGTAACACAGAGCCATCGCCGACGGCAAGCAGCGCACCGTTGGGGTGATCTTCTGCTCCATACCGGAAACGTTCCACAAATTCAAGCGCGTCGCACAGCCACTCAATCGCTTTTCCGACATCATCATAAACTAGCACCGGCACAACTGGCCCTGGTGCTGCCGAACGGTTTGTTGTCATAAAAGAGTAAGCGGCTTAACGTCCCGGCTCAGGCACCCGGGCCAATGGTACTCGGTTGTCAACCAGGACGAGCCCCGGCGTGGCCTGCAGCCGGCAGGTTGGCGGCCGGGAATGTGGCCATTCATCGCGCAAACAACCCATGATCAAAATGTCATCCCCGGCGCCATCCAGGAACCGCGCGAACCGCTTTCGTCCCTCAATCACAAATCCCTCTCGCTCGTAAAGTGCCACCGCGATCTGGTTTGAAACAAATACCTCCAATTCGACGCGCTGGCAGCTTTTGGCAAAAACCTGGCTCAGGGCTTCACGAACCAGTCGGCGTCCCAGACCCTGGCCACGAAAAGACGGCAGCAGCCCCATGCCCAAGCGGCCCACATGGCTCATCCCCTCAAAGGGAAACGGGGTGACATCGCACCACCCTACAATCTTAGCGTCGGCGACCACTACAATCTGAATCCCACCGCGGTCCAAGAGGGAGGCGATGAACGCACGAGTTTGATCTGCGCTGAATCCAGAGGTATTCCCCAAATACCGCCGCTCTCGCGAAACAGCATCGACACAAGCAGAGACCGCCTCAGCATCCTCCGGAGTACTGGAGCGCGTTGTAATCATCGTCATGACAGAGAATGGTCCCACTGCCAACGGTGATCGAACAGAATGTCAGGCGGCGTTTTCACAAAACTTCAAAAAGCGAGTGTGCCACGCGTCGTAGTCTGAGACTGTCTCAAACCGCGGCCTGCTTTCGCACTCGCGCAACAAGCTCTCGAAATGGCGAAACCCAAACAAGCCGGCAATCTCTCGCAAGGTTTCATCAGACTCCTCGTCTTCCCACAGGAGAATCAATAAGGCTGCGGCGACAGCTTGAAAAGATGATCCAAGCACGGTGATGCGCTCACGATCCTCGAGGCTGAACGTGATAAAGCGTCCTTGGGGGTCGGAATGCTGAAAAGCCGTGACGCCGATGCCGCACTCCCACAGGGGCGTGATGTGAATACCGGCTGGCTCAACTGGTGTCGAAAAAACGTAGTGCGGGTCTTGGCAGCGGTAAGCAAGTGATGGATGCGGCGACTGGCCATCGAAGATCGCCAGAACGGCGGCTGGGAGCTGCAATGCCAACAATTCCTTGCGGCTGTCATGGCGTGTCAGTGGCATGAGCGTGGGTAGCCGTCTAACGAGCCGAGCCACCGCCGACTCGCGACGTGAATCCCGACTTGTCGGGAACCTGAAGCGTCCCGATTCGGAATCGGGATTGGCTCCGGCGACTTGCTGTTAGGCCACGGTGTCGTCATCTTTTCCATCTTTCTGGGGCCCCTAAATCGCAGTGGAGTTCGGCGAGATATGTATCCAGCGATGAATGTCGGCGGCTTGCTTCGTGTGACTCGTGAGACCAGAACCACAACCCTGGGTCACAACCGCTCCGCATGACGAAATAGAAGTCGCCCCCTCCATTTGTGCCAACAATAAAGTAATCTTCGGGCCAAGGCTTCTCGTCGTCGCCTCCCTCCACAATCGTCATCATTTCCGCATAATGCCGAGCAGCGTGGTTCTCCTTGATGATCGCGTCACCGCTCGTGAGAATAGCGGCACGAAGAGGCAGTCTCGACTTAATGTCTGCAATCTCGTCGCCGTAACGAAGCATGAACTCTCGGTAATGGCTCGGAAGCGAATAGCCGAGTGATGCGTCGATAAATGCAACCTCTTCTGTCTTCATGTGTCGCGTCGCCTAACTGTGATTGACCAACTGGGCGTGCACGAGGGCGTGCACCGGCGGCTTCTGCTGACGGGCGGCGGCCATGCATTGATCAAAGCGCACTGGCGCATTTCTGTCAAAGCATTTTAGCGTAAGCAAAAGACATTGAACGCGAGGACGAGTACGAGGACGACCCACGAAATCCTTGGGACATTCGCAAACAACCTCCCGGTCGGGGTTGCTGCGGGTTCACATCTCAAGGCTTCCGCAGATGGACGTAAATGACCAGGCCAAAGGCGGCAACCGCACCGAGCAGGCACAACAAAACACCCGCTGGACTTTCCATGTCGAATGCTTTGACAATGCCCACTGCGCCAGCGATCAAGCAACCCAGCGCTGCCCAATCTAAAGCGGTCGTGGATTTCCGTCCCCCGAATGCCACGTCAAATGGATCGTATCCTTCAGGTCTCGCCTTTGGTTTCTCTTCTTGATTTTGTGGGGGCATAAATTAGGTGAGGTGCAAGTGGCCTGGACCAGGAGCTGAGCCGAGATGGAACTATTGCTCACGCCAACCCGATTCATCTCGATCCACTCAGGTGTCCGTCCGGCGACGACTCCGGCGAGTTTAGGCAGCAGGTATGGCATTTTGAAATTTAGCGCTCCGCACAGCACACGCCGGCAATGCGCCAGCCCACCCTGGTCTTGTTCGGTGCGTCTTGCTTCGAGCGACCGTGAGCCGAGCACCGCTGAATTTCTGGTGTGAACCGCGACAGCGGACGGACAGGCGCACGCGGCGGGCGCTCCGGAGAAAGGTGCGGCTGTGTTTCTGGGATCACGATTGGCAAAAGATAATGCGGTCAGCGATATCCCACTGGTCTGCCTCACTGCACCAATATCCACGCAACCAGAGAGTTCCCTTGATGCGACGCAAATAGAAACCTTTGGGAAATGCGTCGTCATCTGACAATGGTGCGGAGGCTACCGCGATAGAGCCAGGCGGTGCCCGATGTTCTGTGACCGGGAAGCCCACGTAGCCTTCTGGCTGATCCACATACTGAAGCCGAAGGTGCGGTCCTAACTCTATCGGCGCCAGACGCAGACCTAGTGCAACTGCCTTGCCATGCATTTCCGACGTGGTTACACCCTGCGCGAACCCTAATTGCTGAATCGTCAATTCTACCGTGACCAATGATTGACGGGCGCTCAAGGTAGTGAATTTGTCACTTGAGAACAAAATGCGCGCAGCCTCATTTAATTCGACTCCCGCTTCCGCAAGTTGGGCAAGCAGCTGATGCTTGCTCTGGCCACCAACAGACACAGTCCTCCTCACAAAGTCGCCATTGGGATCCGTCATATCCACAGCATTAAAAGGTGAGAGGGAGGTGTCGTGCAAGGAGGTTGAGGTGTTCGAACGGTACCGTCTGACAGTGATTGAACGTTTGCCTGTGCACGAGGCTGTGCCCACGTGGCTTTTGCATTCTGGCGACTACCATGCATTGATCAAAGCGCACTGGTGCATTTCTGTCAAAGCATTTAAACGAACTACAAAGCTCAAAGAACGTGAGGAGTACGCGGCTCACAGAATTACGTTTTGCCCGCGAGGACGACCCACGAATATTCTGGGGCACTCGCAAACAACCTCCCGGTCGGAGCGGCTGGGGGTCACACACGCGCGCTCCGGACGCGAGGGGCAACCGGAAGGGTCTGGGACTGCGAGCCGCAGCCACGTCTGAAACTCAAGACGTCTTGAAACATTGCACCGGCTTCTGAGTGGCGGAGTTGCTGCGGGTCACACACCCGCGCTCCGTCTGGGACGGGGGCTGAACCGAGCCGAGTCGGCGGCGGAACCTCCGCTTGGCGCCGGCGCTCCGGCGGGGGCCGGGCGCAGCTTGACTCGGTTCTTGAGGATGCGAACGCTTCGCGGGGACACAGGCGACTGGAAAGTCGCCTGAACCCGCAGGCTGGAAAGCCTGCGCCACGCGTAGGGCCGACATTCCTGTCGGCGGGTTCGGGCGGCGTCTCGCCCCGCGAAGCCGGCCCCGGAGCAGAAACTCGCAGCGAGACGCGGCGAGAACCCGCAGCCGGGACGGCTGCGGTACGAGCACGGGTCCGGACGACGGAGAAAAAGTGGATTTTTGGGCTGGACTGTGCGCGGCGGCGAGTGCAGCGTCAGCACAGGGAAAATAGTCGTGCCAGGCCAGGCCGGCCCGTTGTCCCCGCCGAGTTGGCAGGAGGGCGGTGATGCCTCGTGGCCGCTCCCGATGGGCGCCGGGCTGGCCGACCCAAGAATCAGAAACGCATCGTGGCGCTGCATGCTCCCAAAGTTTCGTTGGTGGACCGTGGGCAACTGGTATTTGGCCAGTGGTCCAAGTGGCTGGCTTTGGGGGCGTTTGCTTTGGCCAGCCTGATGTTGCTCCTGGCGGGCGCGATCTACTGGAATGTGCCGCGGGAAAAACCTTCCCCGCCAGCCGCGCTGGCGCTCAACCCGGCCGCCCACCGGCCACTGATGGCGCGGGTTAATCTTGCAGCGACCATCCCACAAACGGACGCCGGACCGGCGACGCTTCGCGGGACGGCCCTTCTGCCAGCGGTCGAATGTGAGGATCCACCGGTGCCCGCAGCCTGGCTCTCGGGACCGCTGGCCAGTCCAGCCACCACGGTGGCGATTTCCGCCTCCGCCTCCGCGCCCGCGCCCGCGCAGGCGCATGCGCTCGCGCTCAGCCCCCAGGCGAGGGCGCCACTGCCAGTGTCCACGAACCGGAGTCCGACGGCGGTTGGGCCGGCTGGGGTGAAGACCAAACCCAAGAGCGACGGAACCCATGGCTTGCTGGCGTGCTTGAAAGCGCGCTCGCCGGTGCTGCACGAGGCGCGGTTGCGCGATGGCACCCAGGAACGGAATCTGCTGGATCTGCCGGGGGCCCTTTGCCCCCACAGCGAGTTTGTGGAGCGCAAGATCTCGCCCTGCCTGGCCCTTTGGAGTTTGCAAACGAATGCAAACAACGGCTCGAGCCAGCTCACGATTCTGGCCGGTCTGTATCGCGAGGCGATCCGGTGCGACCAGCGCCGCATCTCGTTCCTGGGCGATCTGGTGGTGGTGGGCGAAACGCCAAACGGGTCAAATACGGTCCAATTATTTTGGAGATCGCGGTGAACCTCGATGCCGCAATGGGAATGGCCGCAAAAAGGCCCAGCGCGGTTGACGCCGCAACCAAAAAGACTAACCACGGATGACACGGATGTCACGGATGGACAAAATAAAGATCCCCTGAGGCAGGCTGGCGCGGAATCGGCTTTAAGCTACCAATTAAAGTCAAGGCCAGGAGCAAAAGCCGTGTTCGGGCTAGTGTTTATACGCCTTCTGCGCGTTCTTGCGGACTGTTAACTGCGGCCTTTGGGTTGAACCCGGTGCCATTGGCCACCGAAAGGAGTAAGGTTGATTTTGTTCCACCGTGCCCCGGCGACTGATTAGGCAGCACGTCTCTCATCACTCTATAAACTTCAATACAACCTGTCCGCCGTCTGGAACGTCACGAATCTGGCGAGCTATGTCTGCGTGGAAAAGAATAACCTCGCTGGCAGGCACCGGCCTCAATGCGGCGCCTGCTCCTGACCCTTGAAGGCAAAACGGAGGGTGAGCCAGGAGAAGCTGCCCCGGCTGCATCGTGTGCCGCAATCCGACATTCAGAAATCCCTCGATGTCCTTTAGCCTGCGGATAAAATCCTCAAGACTATCTGCGAGTGGCTCAACCTCTCCGACCTCGGCGGATAATCGGAGAACTGCTCCGTCACGAAGTAAGAACTGGTCGCCAACCTGATCCTGCGCAAATGGAATGTCTGTGGTGCGAATGCGATCGTAAAGCGTGTGAAACGCGCTCTCACCGTGCAATGCTGCGCGAAGCGAATGCCACTCTGGCGTCAGGCTCGCGCCGCGAAAGTGAAGTGCGCCATCGTGAAGAATAAAACCGTTCGTCTCGGCAAGGATGCGAACAAGTTCGGGCGGAAGCTCGCGCAAAACCTCAATATCATCAACGCTCTTGCCTCGCCATGTAATGCTCGAAATGTTCATGCGCGTAGTGCTGCCTAAAGACCATGCAGTGAGCCGACGCCGATTCCCGGTGTGGACCGCAGCAGCGGAACGGCATGTGGCATCAGCGGACTGCTCCGGCGAATGCTAGGCCACTTGTTTATGCATTGACCATCCATACTTTTGTATCAAAACGTGAAACTGCCCTAAACTCCGCGTCGACGTGTAATCCTGCTCCTCAAAATCTAATCCGAACTTCTGTGAGAGGCCGCGTGAAAAAATGTTCGCCGCTTCATCAGCCTCGTCAATACGAACGCTGGCACGATGCAACTTCTCCTTCGTGCCATCTCGAAAAGCACGAACCAAAACCAACTCAACTTGATCATCAATCTCATCACGAACCGACAAAATCTTGTAGCAAAAACCCGCTGGATAAGTCTCGTCTGTCGCCCAATCAGAAACCCACGACTTGTGGGGAAAGAAACGTTCAAAATCGTAAGTCACCAATCCAGAAGAGATGTCGGAATGTTTCATGCACCCGAAGTGACTTAGCGTCCGTGACCCGAGCACCGCCGGATTTGGGGTGTGACCCGCGAATGCGGACGGACAAGCGCAATCGGCGGGTGCTCCGGGGGGTTAGGCCACGTCGTCATGGTCGTCCCCATTCTAAATCACGAATGCGAAGCTCTCCGTCCTGCTGGGCGACAATGATGGTGGCCGCCTCGCTAAAGCCATCTCCGGTAAGCGCAATATAAATACTCGCGACATCATGTTCTCGCTTGGCTGGCCAATCTTGGAGAATAAATTCCTCCGTCACCTGCATGTCTGTGAACGGGCCGGGAGCGTATCTGCGCATCCTCTCCGACCGTCGTTGAATCTCCTGCGCTGGCCAATCAATCTGTGCCTCTCGCGTGAGAAGTGCACGCGCTGCCAAGTAGTCTTCTTTAACGATTAAGCTGCCGAACTGCTTTGCAAACTGGACATGGTCTGACATATGCAAGTGGCCTAACTGTGATTGAACAATTGGCTGTGCATGAGGCCATGCACAGATGACTTTTGTAGTCCGGTTCCTACCATGAGTTTATGAAAGCGCACTGGCTAATTCCTGTCAAAGTATTTTAGCGAAAGGAAAAGGGTCGATGACCTCGAGGTCGAGAACGAGGAGGATCCACGAAAATTCTGCGGCCTTCGCAAACAATCTCTCGGGCGAAGCGGCTGCGGATCACAGATACGTCCATCCTCCGCCTGGCTTCCACCTTCGCCTGGCTTCGGCGGACAGGACGGGGGAGGCGGGCGCTGAAACGAACCGGGCGAAGTCGACCCGAGGCCGGAAACTCGCAGCGAGACCCTGCGAGAACCCGCAGCCGGGCCGGCTGCAATACAGGATCGGCGTAAAGTTGACTTTGTTCCGCCCATGCAGGGCCGGAATTTCTTCTGGGGCTACGGGTCACTGGGCGTTGCCCAGGGCTGTCCTGTTTTGGCGCCCTCCGCGGTAACGGCGGAGGGCTCCAGAAATTCGATGGCGTCATTTTTTTGGCGGACTTCCAAGAAGAGCTACCTTATCCAGCGACTTCCGAAATCGCTTGAGTGATTCTTGGACTTCCGGAACCGATCCAAACTCATTGACTAATTTTCCCACGCCTGCCGGAACCGCAGCGTAGTCGGTTTTAACCCGCATGACTTTGCCAAAGGTCGCCACAAACTCCGGCGGAGGTGTGGGCAGGCGGTAAACTTCAGGATAATTCGCGGCAAAATGCTCGCCCGCCACCGATAACTTCTCATTGGCCTTTGACCACGCATCAATTACCTGAACGGTCCCCGTCGCGCTGTTAATGGACGGCAGCGTGTTCAAGATGGCATCCAGCGACACAAAATAATTCGTAAACGCTTGATGCATTTCTGAATAGTCGGGGTTTGCCAGCGCAGCCCCATCGGCGAGAAGCAGTAGCAGTGACGCAAGAGCAATGATTCGTTTCATTTGGTTAATTTCATGATCATTTTCCGAACTGCACGGGGCCGTCTAACGGTGATGGAACAACCGGGGGCACGCGGTTGGGCACCAGTGCCTTTGGCAGTCCGGTTGTTACCATGGGTGGATGAAAGCGCACTGGTTGATTTCTGTCAAAGGCTTTTAACGAATAAAGATTGGTCGTCATGGCGTTTACGGAGGGGTGCCTAGGACTAACCTTTTTCAGGCGCAAACTTCCTGGCAGGCAAAGCGGCGGCGTGCCGCAATGGGAATGGCCGCAAAAAGGCACAAGCGGCACAAAACAAAACAGGCCGGAGGGATGCTGGCACTGAATCGGCATTCGCCTGCCCGGCAGTGTCAAGGCGAGGTGCAAAAGCCGGATTCGGGGAAGTGCTTAAAGGCCTGCTGTGCATTTTTGCGAACTATTAACTGCGGCCTTGGGGCGGACCCGCAGGCGGAACTGGAACGGCCATCCCGCGTTGCCTGCAGCGATTTGTTGGAACGTTTCATCAATCATAGGCATTGAGAAGTGCCAGGATCGCAGCCCCAAGCCATACCACCAAGCCAATAAACCAGGTCACAACCCGAAAGGTCGTCGCACCGCGTTTAAACGGCAACGGCAGAACCTGGCACAGCAGTGCAAACACAAGAAATGGGGCGGAATATGGGAACAGCAGCCGCGCAGTGCCCCAAGGATCTGGCTCCTCGGGTCTGGCGAGCCCTCCTGCAAACGGGCCAGATAAAATCCCCAACGTAACCACGACGGTATGACCCACACTCTGTCTTGGCACGGACTCCACCAAGCAGCAAAGAACCGACAACAGAACAAAAATTGCGAGTAATCCACCGGTGACATATCCGTGGATACGAGTAAAGTTTTCAAACAGGCGCGGCACAATCGCCTAACCGTGATTGAATAGCTGGTTGGGCACGCGGTTGGGCACAAGTGCCTTTGGCAGTCCGGTGGTTGCCCTGGGTGGATCAAAGCGCACTGGGTAATTTCTGTCAAAGTATTTTAACGGCATAAACAGCTTGGAGGCACATCGCGCCACGGTCCTAAACTGGGGACTGGCCGCCGTCGCGCCGGAGCGCCGCTTTCGCGCGCCGCGAAGGCGGAAAAGTCCCCAGAACCCGTCCACCCTCCGCAGTAATGCTACGAAGGACGGGCCGACAGGAATGTCGGGGCTACGCGTGGCGCAGGCTTTCCAGCCTGCGGGTTCAGGCGACTTTCTAGTCGCCAATTTCTTCGCGATCCAATCACCCAATTGACATCACCACCAAGGCCACCATTCAAGAATCCAACGCCACAACGAATCACCCCAATACCCAACTGCCAGAGCGAAAATCAAGGCAATACCAGCCGCACAACCGATAAAAGCCAGGCGACTGTCAAATAGGTCCCAACTCACCCGCACACCCAAGAAACCGCCGACTACCAAGCCAATCCAAAAATGCGTCCAGAAGTGCCGCCCTTGCATGTAGTCATCGCCTTTCATAGGAGGTGCGAACAGTGCCATATCAACGTCCAAAGCTGAACCGCCCCGCTCTGCTGGGGAGGCTCGCAACGGGCGTTCTCGATTGACCAAAAGTGGCAATCGGGGTCGGCTCCGGCGAATAGTTGGGCCACTGGTCTCTCAGGCAATCAGAAACTCTTTCTGTGGACCTTTCGGCCAAATCACAGTGTAGTCCTCACCCTCGACTTCGCGGTAAGCTGCCGTGACTGTCTGCAAATGCTGTCTGCGTTCCAAAACTTCTCTCGCTCGGTCAAAGGTAGCAACCGGGTCAGAAGTGAAAATAAAAATATTCGACTCGCCTGAACCAACATCGTGACCGTCAACGTCTGCCAAATCTCCAAGCAACTCAATCAGTTCATCCTCAAGGATAACAATCGCATCTAAATCTTGCAATGCATCGCCGTCGAACTGAAGAACAAGCTGATAACTTTTCGTGGTGTCGAGCCGTTTTTTCTGAGCTGACTTGAGTGGTTTGTATGCTCTTTTCTGGGGAAGCTTGGCACTACGGCGCAACTCACGCATTGCTAACATCGTGAGCTGGTGCAGCGGATAATCATCCAATCGGCCATCACACCAAGGACAAACAAACCGCCTCGCTTGAAGCCAAGGAAAATTCTGTG
>Ga0364922_10595_pt1 | contig 15459 bp, 9 predicted proteins | sample ExccelJu500001D4_2_FD_206955 | JGI IMG/M metagenome (GOLD analysis project Ga0364922, IMG submission 206955) | Enriched cells from Trout Bog Lake Hypolimnion, Wisconsin, USA - BchlTB.June20.5000.01.D4 | ecosystem: Environmental > Aquatic > Freshwater > Lake > Hypolimnion/Profundal zone | place...
TCACCGGTTCCGGCCGGCCGAGCGGGAAGTGGTGCAGGCCCGGTTGCAGGCCGTGGCTGGCGAGCTGGCCAAATTGAAATAGTTACCAAGCAATGAAATTCATCCAGCGAATTCGATATTTGGTTTTGCTCCTCGGCCTGGGGTGGTTAGGGGGTGCCACCGGCTGGACCCAGTCGCTGGCGGTGCTTCATCCGGAACCGTTTGCCCACTACGTGGAGCGATTCAACGCGACGGAGGACGAAAACATCACGAATGAAATACCCAATGCCGCGGCTTGGAGTTGGATGCAACGGGAGGTGCCGTTTTTTGCCTGTCCGGACGCGGAAGTGGAGGAAATGTATTACTTTCGTTGGTGGTCGTTTCGCAAACATTTGGTGCAGTCAACCAACGGCATCGTGATCACGGAATTCCTTACTCCGATCCGCCATGCGGGCGCGTTCAACACGATTAGCTGCGCGACGGGCTTTCATATCGCCGAGGGGCGCTGGCTGCAGGACACGACGGTGCTGGACGATTACATTCACTTTTGGCTGCGGGGCAATGCTGGCCAGCCCGAGCCGCATTTCCACAAGTTTAGCAGTTGGTTTGCCGCGGCTGTTTATGACCGTTACTTGGTGACGGGGGACCGGAATTTCACCACGAACTTGCTGACCGATCTGGCGGCTGATTACCGGGCTTGGGAAGCGGAGCATCTGATGACCAATGGCCTGTTCTGGCAGTTTGACGTGCGGGATGGCATGGAGGAATCCATCAGCGGCTCGCGCACGGTGAAAAATTTGCGCCCGACCATCAACAGCTATATGTACGGCAACGCCCGGGCCATTGCGGCAATTGCGCGGCTGGCGGGAAAATCAAACCTGGCCGACGAGTTTGACGGTCGGGCCATGGCCCTGAAGCAGTTGGTGCAGGAGAACCTCTGGAACGCTGACGCCAGCTTTTTTGAAGTGCGCCGACCGGAGGGCGGCTTTTCCAACGCGCGCGAGGCAATTGGGTTTATCCCATGGATGTTTGAGCTGCCAGCGGATGAGCCGAAGTATCAAGCCGCCTGGGGGCAGTTGATGGATCCCCGGGGATTCTCCGCCCCGTATGGCATTGCCACGGCGGAGCGCCGGCATCCGCAATTCCGCACGCATGGCTATGGCAAGTGCGAGTGGGACGGGGCGCTCTGGCCGTTTGCCACCAGTCAGACGCTGGTGGCGCTGGCCAATGATCTGCGGGATTACCATGCCGATGGGGTGACCCGGAACGATTATTTTGAAGCCTTCCTGACTTACGTTCACAGCCAGCATGCGGACGGAAGGCCGTATATTGGAGAGTACGCCGATGAGACAACCGGGCAGTGGATTAATGGCGTCGGCGGGCGCAGCCGCTATTACAACCATTCCACCTTCGCGGACTTGTTGATCACCGGCGTGGCGGGCTTGCGACCCCGGGCTGACAACCAGGTGGAAATTGATCCGTTGCTGCCGGAGCCGGTCTGGAACTGGTTTTGTCTGGATGGGGTAAAATATCACGGTCATCAGCTCACCATAGTCTGGGATCGCGAGGGCAAGCATTTTGGGCTTGGAACGGGGCTGGTTGTCCTGGTGGATGGCCGGGAGACCGCCCGCCGGCCCGGATTGGGAACCCTGACGGGAACGCTGCGATGAAAACTTTTTTCACCCTGATACTGTGCGCGCTGGCCCTGACGATTTCCGCCGCGCCGAAGAAACTTGCTCCCGTCATTTCAACCGAGGCGGGCGGGCGGCTGGTCTATGATATGGACGAGGCGGGCGACCGGGTGCCGGATTTTTCCACGTGCGGTTATGCCGGGCAGGAGCGGGCGGTGCCGAATGCACTGGTGCGGGTAGTGGTGGCACCGGTGGCCGGGGATGAAACCGCACGCATCCAGGATGCCCTAGATTATGTGGGCGGTTTGCCGCCGGATGCGAGTGGGCTGCGCGGGGCGGTTTTATTGCTCAAAGGCGAACATCACATTTTGGGGCAACTGCGGTTGACGCAGTCGGGGGTGGTCTTGCGCGGGCAGGGGATGGGGGACGATGGCACCGTCTTGGTAGCCGACGGTTTGGATCGGCGAACGTTGATTCGCATTCTGGGACGGGATGATGACAGCACGATTTCCAACGCCAACTGGGTCATTGGCGAGCCACGTGTGCCGGTGGGATCCGTCGGGCTACCGCTGCGTGACACCAGCGGATTGAGGGTTGGCGACAGCATCGAAGTGGTTCGCCCCAGCACCAAGGAATGGATCAATCTTCTGGGCATGACGGAGTTTGGTGGCGGCATTGGGGACTGGCGGCTGGCGTGGAAGCCGGGCAGCCGGGATCTGGTCTGGAACCGCGTCATCCAAAAAATCGAGACCAATATGCTGACCCTGGACGCACCGCTCACCACCGCTCTGGAAGCCACCTATGGTGGTGGCTATGTGCGAATGGTTGCGTGGCCGGGACAGATTAGTAATGTGGGGGTGGAAAGCCTGCGCCTAGGGTCGGCCTATGATGCGCAAAATCCCAAGGATGAGAATCACGCGTGGTTTGCCATCACCCTGGAAAATACGAGGGATGCCTGGGTGCGGCAGGTTGCCTTCCAGCATTTTGCGGGCTCGGCGGTGGCCGTTTATGAAAGCTGCCAGCGGGTGACGGTGGAGGATTGCCTGTCCACTGCGCCGACTTCGGAGGACGCCGGCTGGCGGCGGAACACCTTTTACACGATGGGCCAGCAGACCCTGTTTCTGCGCTGTTTGGCGGAACAGGGACGGCATGATTTTGCCGTGGGGCATGGGGCGGCCGGGCCAAATGCCTTTGTGGACTGTGAAGCCGATCAACCGACAGCGGACAGCGGAGCGATTGGCAGTTGGTCTTCCGGCACGCTGTTCGACAATGTGCGCATTGACGGCGGGGGATTGGATTTGGGGAACCGTGGCAGTGCGGGCGAGGGGGCCGGTTGGTCGGCCGCGAATTCAATGCTATGGCAGTGCAATGCCTCGGTTATTACGTGTGAAAACCCGCCGGGCGCGCGGAATTTTGCCTTTGGCTGCTGGGGTGAATTTGCTGGTGATGGCCTCTGGCGCAGTGCCAACAACTCCGTCCGCCCGGTCAGCCTTTTTGCGCGCCAGGTGGCCGAGCGTTTGGGTGGCGATGCTGCGGGCAGGGTGTTACTGATGCCCCAGTCGCTGGAAGAATATAGCAACCCCACGCCGGAACAGGCGGCTAAATTGATCGCCGATTCCCGGCAGCCAGCGCCCTCGTTAAAAGATTTCATCCTCGCCGCCGGCGCGCGGGAGCTGATTCCAGCCAGTGTGGATGGTGCCAAATCCGTGGATGAACTTCCTACCACACCCGCTGCGCCACCCGCCGCACACAGGTATATTGCGGTCACCAATGGCTGGATCACCTGTAATGGACGTTTGCTGACCGGTGCAACCCTGGGCATCAACTGGTGGCGCGGCAATATGCTGCCAAGTGACGCGCCCAATTACGGGGTGAATGTCAGCCGCTTTGCCCCCGGCTGCGAAGGGGCTGGCTTCACTGACGATCTGGAGGCCGTTGCGGATGCCCTGCAGGCCGCCCACTTCGCCGCACTCGACCATCATTACGGCCTATGGTACGACCGCCGCCGGGAGGATCATGAACGGGTTAGGCGCATCAATGGGGATGTTTGGGCGCCATTTTATGAGCAGCCATTCGCACGCAGTGGCGAAGGCACGGCCTGGGATGGCCTCAGCAAATATGACCTGACCCACTTCAACCCGTGGTACTGGTCACGGCTGAGCCAATTTGCGGAAATTTGCGACCAGCGCGGCCTGGTGCTATTTAATGAAAATTATTTCCAGCACAATATTCTGGAAGCCGGGGCGCATTGGGTGGACTGTCCCTGGCGGTCGGCGAACAATATCAATGTCACCGGCTTTCCTGAGCCACCACCGTTTGCTGGTGATAAACGCATTTTCATGGCCGAGCAGTTTTATGATGTGACCAATCCCGCCCGGCGAGCTTTGCATCGCCGGTTTATCCGGCAGAACCTGGATAATTTCACCAATCAGGTGAATGTCATCCAATTTACGAGCGCGGAATTCACGGGACCGCTGGCCTTTGAGCAATTCTGGCTAGATACCGTGGGCGAGTGGGCGGCGGAAACGGGCCGCCAGCCGTTGGTGGCCCTGAGTGCCCCCAAAAATGTACAGGACGCCATTTTGGCCGATGCGCCGCGCCGCGCCGTGGTAAAAGTGATTTGTTTCCGGTATTGGTGGAATACGGAAGATGACACGTTCGCGCCGGACGGCGGCCAGAATCTCTCGCCGCGCCAGTCCGAGCGGCAGTGGAAGGGCGGCACGCCCACGGATGAGGATCTGGCCGGCATGGCGGCGGAGTACCGCTTGAAATACGCGGACAAGGCGGTCCTGGCCTCGGGTGAGGATGAGAATTTGAGCCGCGGCGCCTGGGCCTATTTATGTGCCGGTGGTTCGCTGCCAAATTTGCCAGTGACGACGGATGCCGATTTGCTGGCCGCCATTCCGCGTATGAGCCCCTCGCCGCAGGCTGAATCCAATGCCGTGCGCGTGCTGCGTGAGCCCGGCCGGCAACTGCTTGTTTTCATCGCCGGGAACAACGTGGCCCCCTTCGATTTTTCCTCGGAATCCGGTTCGTTTGCCATGGGGATCGTGGACAAAGAAACCGGCTGTGTAAGGTGGCTGCGGGACAATCTGCAGGCCGGTGGCACCGTGGCCCTGCCGGCGGGAATCATCTGGCTTAAACACTTATGAAACCAGCGCGCTTGTTTGGGACGTTGTGGCTGGTACTTATGGCAATACTGCCGACCGCCTTGGCAGATACCGTGGAGCAATGGGGTGTCTATGAGATAAAGCTCACCGGTCCGGCCACCGGCAATCCATTTGCGGAAGTGCAAGTCTCGGCCCAATTCACCCAGGCGGGCACCACGGTGGAGGCAAAAGGTTTTTATGATGGTAACGGGGTTTATCGCGTGCGGTTCATGCCCGGGAATACTGGCGACTGGGGTTGGCAGACCCGCAGCAATGCCAGGGAACTGGACGGACGCCAGGGAACATTCAGCGTAGCTCCGGCGGGACCGGGCAATCACGGTCCCGTGAGAGTGGCGCATACGTACCATTTTGCCTATGCGGACGGGACCGCCTACAAACCAATCGGTACGACTTGTTACGCCTGGGCTTTGCAAGGGCCGGAATTGGAGGCCGAGACCCTGGCCACGCTGGCCATTTCGCCCTTTAACAAAATCCGCATGTGTGTTTTCCCAAAGCGTTACGATTGGAACACGAACGAGCCGCCGCTTTATCCTTATGCCGGCATGCCCACAACGAATTGGGATTTCACCCGGTTCAATCCGGCCTATTTCCAGCACCTGGAGCAGCGAATCATGGATTTACAAAAACTGGGCATTGAGGCCGATGTGATTTTATTTCATCCGTATGACGGCGGGCATTGGGGCTTTGACCGGATGCCCGCCGCCGCTGATGACCAGTATTTGCAGTATGTCACCGCCCGGTTTGCGGCCTACCATAATATCTGGTGGTCGCTGGCTAATGAATGGGATTATATGAAGGAAAAGAAAGAGTCGGATTTTTTGCGGTTTGGCGAAATCGTTGCCGCGAGTGATCCATATCATCATTTGCTGTCCATCCACAATGCCGCGCTGATGTTCAACCATACACTGCCTTTTATCACGCATGTCAGCATTCAGAATGGTTCGGCGGTGGAGGATGCCGGGCGCGCGGAACTGTTCCGGGATGTCTATCGCAAGCCGGTTGTCTTCGACGAAGTGAAATATGAGGGCGACCTTCCGCGCCGCTGGGGCAATCTTTCGCCGGAAGAACTGGTGTTTCGCTTTTGGGAGGGCACCGTGGCGGGGACGTATGTCGGCCATGGCGAAACCTATTTGAGCCCGGATAATATCCTGTGGTGGTCCAAAGGCGGAGTTCTGAAGGGCCAGAGCCCGGCCCGGCTGGCCTTTCTTAAAAGGGTTCTGGATGACAGTCCCGCCGAGGGCATTGATCCGACTGACAAATGGCAGAACCCGGAATACGGCGGACGCGCGCCGAATTACTATCTGGTTTATCTGGGCAAAGCAGCGCCGAAATCTTGGCGGTTTCTGCTGCCCAAGCCGCCCATGGGCGCCGGCCAGCCACCGGCCGAGGGCATGCGGTTTGCCGTGGAAGTACTCGACACGTGGAACATGACAGTAACGCCGGTGTCCGGCTTTTTCACCCTGCACAAGACCGACAACTATTTTTATGGCGACAAGGACGGTCGCGCCATCGAGTTGCCAGGTAGGCCTTATATGGCACTTCGCATCAAGCGCGTGATCGAATAGCCGCCCACTCTAATTATGACGCCACTTCGCTTCTTCCGAGCCTGCTTGCTCGTCGTCATTTTACTGGTTGGCCTCGTGCTGCACGCCGATACCGTGATCCTCGCCCCCGATCAGCCGGCCTCACCACGGGTGGCCTTTGGCGTGGAAAAGTTGACTGCGGCGTTGCAGGGAATTGGTGACACTGTGGCCAGTGGCGCCCAGCCACGCAATCCCACGATTACCTTGCGGGAAAGCAGTTCGCTGGGTAAAGAGGGGTTTGCCCTGACGACTCTTTCGCCGCCGCAGATTGATATCAGTGGGGGAGATGATTCCGGTCTGTTATATGGCTGCCTTGAACTGGCGGATCGCATTCACCAGACCGGCAAGTTACCGGCTTCTCTGTCATTCACGGATCATCCCGCCATGACCTTGCGTGGCACTTGCATCGGGATGCAAAAGACGTTCATCCTGCCGGGACGGAAGGTTTACGAATATCCCTACACTCCGGACCTGTTTCCATGGTTTTACGACAAGGCCCTCTGGCGCGAGTATCTGGATTTCCTCCTGGCGAACCGGATGAACACGCTTTACCTCTGGAGCGGACATCCCTTTGCTTCGTTGATCCGGCTGCCGGATTATCCTTACGCGGTGGAGGTGCCGCCGGAGATTTTTCAACAGAACACTGAAATGTACCGCTGGCTGGCCCAGGAATGCGACCGGCGCGGCATCTGGCTCGTGCAGATGTTTTATAACATCCTAGTCTCGCAACCTTTTGCGGCGACCAACGGCATCGCCACCCAACTATCCGCACCGACCCCGCTCGTGGCGGATTACACGCGCAAATCCCTGGCGGAATTCGTGCGGCAATATCCCAATGTGGGTTTGATGGTGTGTCTCGGCGAGGCGCTGCAAGGCACCTCCAACCAACTGGATTGGTGCACGCATGCCATTTTGCCCGGCATTTTGGATGGCATGCGGGAGGCCGGATTGAAGGAAGAGCCGCCCGTGGTCATTCGCACACATGCCATGGATGCCGATGCCATCATGCCGCCCGCCTATGCGATTTACACCAACATCTACACGGAATCGAAATACAACGGCGAGTCACTGACCACCTGGGCGCCGCGCGGCAAGGACGCCGACATTCATCGCGCCATGAGCCGGCTGGGACCGCATATGGTGAACATCCATATTCTGTCGAATTTGGAACCCTTCCGTTACGGCGACCAGCAGTTCATCAAAAAATGCGTGCAGGCTTCGCGCGACCGTCTGGGGGCCACTGGCGTGCATCTGTATCCGTTATCCTATTGGAACTGGCCGGCTTCCCCGGACCTCACCGCCACCCCGCTCAAACAGTGGGACCGCGATTGGATCTGGTTCACGGCTTGGGCGCGCTACTCCTGGAATCCGGACGTGCCCGACGCGGAAGACCGGGCCTACTGGGTGGGCCGCTTGGCGGAAATGTACGGCAACACCAATGCGGCATCCCACATTCTGGACGCTTACAATGCTTCGGGGGAAGTCGCCCCGCAATTGGTCCGGCGCTTCGGCATCACCGAGGGCAACCGGCAGACGCTGTCGCTGGGCATGACCCTGGACCAGTTGGTCAAGCCCGACAAATACAATGCCATCGACGATTTATGGCTGTCCCAAGCCCCGCCCGGAGAGCGCCTGGATGAATACGAGCGAAAAGAATGGGCACACCAATCGCACCTTGGTGAGACACCCGAGAGTGTGATCGCCAGTGTCCTCGCATCCTCCCGCCAGGCGGTCGCGGCCATCGCTGCCGCCGCTCCCTGGGTGACGAAAAATCAGGCAGAATTTCACCGCCTCGCCAACGATGTTTTGTGCATTCAAAAAATGGCTGAGTTTTATGCCGCCAAAGCCCGGGCCGCCGAGGCAGTCCTTCGTCATGGTTACAGTGGCGAGCTGGCGGACATGCAACAGGCCGAAACCAATCTGGCCGCCAGCGTGAAGGCCTATGAAGGCTTGGTTGCCTTGACGCAACCCGCCTACCGTTTCGCCAATGGCATGCAAACGTCGCAGCGGAAAATTCCCGTGTCGGGCGGCGCGCATGGTCATGGCACGAACTATCTCTGGTCACAGCTTCTGCCGATGTACCAAACGGAACTGGCGGCGTTTCAGTCCAAAGTAGCCGCCATGTCCTCCCCCCCAACCGCCGGTGCCTCCACGGCCGGCCTTAAAATAACTCCCTGGACACCCGTCACCTTCAAGCTCATCAGTACCAACGCTGAGCAATATACAGTGAAAGTTGGTGCCCGGGTGTTTGCCGATCGCACCTTTGCCATCAACCGGCTCGCCGGCGAATTGCGGGGCCTCACCGGTATTCGTTTTTCGCACGAGGCCGCGAAAAAGGGACGCTATCAACCGGTGGAACTGGAACTCAGCCAGCCGGCGCGTGTCCTCGTTGGCTTTTTCAAAAATGAAGGCAAAGGCTGGCTGCCCGTGCCGGGCCTGGAAACCGACGCGCGGGCCGATGAGCGCGGTGGTGTGGAAACCGTTCTGGAACACGCCGCCACCGTGGAGCAATGTCCGGACTTGGATGTGCATGCGTTTCTTTACGATGCCGGCCGGCAGAAACTCGAATTTTCGGGCAAAGGCAGTTTCGTGATTCTAGGTGTGGTTTCAGCGGAGCAGGAATTGAAAGCGCGCGATGCGCAGGGCGGGGAGCATCCGTGATGAAAGCTGTCACCTTGCTCCTCGTCCTGGCCATGGGTCTCGCCCTGGTGATAAACCACGCCTGCGCGGCGGATCAACCCGTGGTGGATGACCAGCATAGCCCCTTTGCCCAGGTCCGCTCGGTGGGCTTGTCCGACGCCCGCTGGACCGGTGGGTTTTGGGCGGACCGGTACGAGCTGTGCCGCACCGTCATGATTCCCACCCTGGAACGGTTGCTGCAGGGCACCAACCATTCGCAGTTTTACCGCAATTTCCAAATCGCCGCCGGGCTGTTGCCGGGCGGTTCCCGCGGCGCGTCCTTCAATGATGGCGAATGCTACAAACTGCTGGAGGCGGCGAGCGCCACGCTGGCGGTCACCAATGACCCGGTGCTGCGCCAGGAATTGGACCAGCAAATTGCCGTCATCGGTCAGGCCCAGCGCCCCAATGGTTACCTCGATACTTGGGTGCAATTACATGCAGCGGATACCAATTCCCCCGCCGTTCCGTTTCGCGACCGCAACAATTTCGAAGTCTACAACCTTGGTCAGCTCTTCACCGCGGCGGTGATCCACTATCGCGCGACCGGTCAGACGAATCTACTCGCCATCGCCTGCAAGGCGGCGGATTGCCTGGACGCAACCTTTCAACACCCCACGCCGGAACTGGCGGCCAATGTGGTTTGTCCGTCCCATTACATGGGCTTGGTGGAACTTTATCGGGCCACTGGCGAACAGCGCTATTTGGATCTGGCCAGAAAACTGCTGGCCATGCGCGCGCTCGATCAGGACGGTGGCAGCGACAATCAGGAACGAATCCCGCTGGCCGGCCAGGCGGAGGCCGAGGGCCACGCGGTGCGCGCCAATTACCTGTATGCCGGCGCGGCCGATTTGTATTTGGAGACCGGGGACGCCAGTCTGCTCAAGCCCCTGGAAACCATCTGGACCAATGTGGTCACCGAAAAAATGTATATCACCGGCGGTTGTGGTGCGCTGTATGATGGCGCGGCTCCGGACGGTGCCAAAGACCAGAAAATCATCACCCGCGTCCACCAGGCCTACGGCCGGAATTATCAACTGCCCAATCTCACCGCGCACAATGAGACCTGCGCCAACATTGGCAATGCCCTCTGGAACTGGCGCATGTTTCTCGCCACCGGCGCGGCCCGGTACCTGGATGTGGTGGAGCTGGAATTATACAACAGCGTGCTCTCCGGGGTGTCCCTGGATGGCACCAATTTCTTCTACACCAATCCGCTCCGCGTCACCGACCCCATGCCCGTGGCGCTTCGCTGGCCGCGCGTGCGGGTGCCCTATGTCTCCTCGTTTTGCTGCCCGCCCAACCTGGTGCGGACCATCGCGGAATCGGCCGACTACGCCTACGCGAAATCCGATGGTACCGTGTGGGTGAACCTCTACGGTGACAGTTCCCTGAAAACGGAAATCAACGGCGCGTCGATCCAGCTCACGCAGGAAACCGATTATCCTTGGAACGGCCGGGTACGCCTTGAACTCATGTCCGCAGGCGCCCAGCCACTGGCTTTGAAGCTGCGCATTCCCGGCTGGTCAGCCGGCGCCAGCGTGCGGGTCAACTTGGGGCCGGCCGTGGATTGCGGCCAGCCCGGAAATTATTTTGAAATCCACCGCGTCTGGCGTGCCGGTGACATAGTGGACCTGGACATCCCCATGCCCGTGCGTTTGATGGCGGCCAATCCCAATGTGGAGGAGGACGTCAATCAATTGGCGGTTCAACGCGGGCCGGTGGTTTACTGTTTGGAATCCCCGGATTTGCCCGCCGGCGTGAAGCTGGCTGATGTCTTGATTCCTGGCGACGGCCAATGGATCGTGCGCTATGACCAGCATTTACTGGATGGCGTCGTGGTATTGCAAGGCAGCCTGCTGGCCCGCCCGGCACAATCGTGGAGCGGCAAGCTGTACCAGGAATATCAGTCCGCCGACCTGAAACCCTTCAAGACCAGGTTGATTCCCTACAGTGTCTGGCAAAATCGCGGGCCCTCGGAAATGTCCGTGTGGCTGCCCCGCGCTGAATGACGTGAACCTCATTATTTCAAATCCATAATAATTACCCAGTCGCTGCTCGACGGCTTGTTGTCATCCACCCATTTAACCAACCAATCCCACCTATGAAAATATTCCTCTCACTCCTCTCGCTTGCCCTGTTGACCGCGCTCACCGCACTGGCACAGGACACCTCCCCGAACGCTCTCAACCTGCCGCCGGGTGAGACCCTGACCAATTATAGCAAAACCATCGAGCTTCGCACCGCTGACATCCTGAAACTGCTCCCGCTCACCGACCCGGACAAGCAGGCACGCGTGCATGACCTCATCGTGGCGCAGTATCGGGCCTTGAAAACCTGGCACGCCGCCAACGATGCCAAATTGAAAGCTTCCGCCCGGGACACCAATGCCGTGGCCGAAATCCGCGCCTCCCTCAAAGTCATCCACCACGATTTTCTCGCCAAACTGGCCGTCGAATTGACCCCCGACCAGGTCGACATTGTCAAAGACAAAATGGTCTACAACAAGGTGCAGGTGACTTTCAAAGCCTACTGCGATATTATTTCCACCCTGACGGATGCGCAAAAGGCCTTCATTCTGGCCACGTTGAAGGACGCCCGCGAGGAGGCGATGGATGGCGCCACCGTGAATGAGAAATCCGCCATTTTCAAGAAGTACAAGGGCCGCATCGCCAATTACCTGGCCAAGCAGGGCGTGAACGAGGCCCAGTTCCGCAAAGAATGGTATCAAAAGTACCAGAGCCAGCATGCCACCAATTCCGTTGCCGAATAATCTTTGTTCATATGAAAAAACTGGGATTGGGCGTGCTGGGACTGGGCGAGGGCCGCAGCATTATTTCCGCCGCGTTGCGCAGCGAGCTCTGGGACGTGGTGCAGTTGTGCGACCTGAACGAGCCGCTCGGCCGCGAACGCAGCCATGAGTTCAGCCTCGATTGTTTCACCACCTCCCTGGATGAGCTTCTCGCCAACCCGCGGGTGGACGTGGTGGGCATCTACACCCCGGACCATCTGCACGCCGAGCACGTGGTGCGCGCGCTAAACGCCGGCAAGCACGTCATCTGCACCAAGCCATTCTTTGACGACCTGGCCCAGGCCGGAAAAATTCTCGCGGCGCAACAGGCCGGCGGCAAAGCCGTGATGATCGGGCAAAGCTCCCGCTTCTTCGCCCCGTTTGCCCGGCAGCGGCAGCATTTCGAAACCGGCGCGTTCGGCGAGATCATCACTGTTGAGGCTTACTACAACGCCGATCACCGCTGGTTCTTGAAAAAAGAATGGGCCAAAAAAGACGCCTTCAAATGGCTCTATCAGCCTGTTGATATAATCAGATTATCCGGATCGCGCCTGTCCCAACTCAAAAATTGGCGCACCGTATTTTTTGCCCAGCGCCCTAACATCGGTTGGGACGTCCCCCATGAGCGAAGAAAATCCGCACTTATGCCCAAGCATTCCTGGCCGCGCATTACCAGCCAATGACAAAGCATGCCAAAAAAGGCTTTCGCCCCGGCCGCAAACTGCTTTGGCGTCCCAAAGCCGAACAGTTGCCGCATCAATTGCGACAAGTTGTAAATGGCCGCCGATACTTTGAACCGTTTGTTCAAGTTGGCCAGACCCCGCAGCGTTGTCCGCCGCGCCCCGCCCGCATCCAATAGATGGGCGAAGCTTCGCTCCAAGTGCATTCCCCGCCGCCGCAACAAATCCTTGCCCGATTTGCTCTTGGCACTCCGCCGGGCCGAGCGCAACGCCGCCAGTTTCTCTTGGTCCAGTTTTTCCAGCTTCCGATTTCGCACCGGATCGGAAATCACGGTCCGAATCTCTTCGTCCTGCAACCGCTGGAGTTCGGGCAGGGCATGGTACCCTTTGTCGGCGGTGAGACTCTCGATGGTCAGGCGGTCTGCCGCCTGGCCTTGCGCCTGATTAATGTTCAGCTGCGCTTGCAACACATGCGTGCTCAAGTCTTTTTGATCCGCCTCATCGCCCAAGCGCACCTCGGCCTGCACGATGGCTCCGGTATCCAAATCCACCGTGTGCTCCGGCTTGTAGATCATGTCCGTCGCGCCAGCCTTGGTCGGTCCAATCTTGGCGTCCGGATCATACGGATTGACCCACTCCGTATTGCTCATCTTTTTGGGCCGCCGCCGGTCAAACCGCCGCACCGCCTCCGGGTCCTGGGCATCAATCCCGGCGGCGGCGGCCAACTGTTGGACATATTCCCAATACGCCTCCTGGGTATTGCGGTTGACCAGGTTCTTCAGGGAGGCATTGGCTTCGATGACGGAGGCGTCAATGCCCACGTTTTTGCCTTTGAGCAAGCCATGGGCTTGCAAGGCGCTCAAGATCAGCAAAAAGATCTCATCGTAAATCTCCGCCCCCAACCGCGAGCGAATGACCGACAACGTGGAATGATCCGGCGTGGTCTGGGTCAGACTGTAGCCCAGAAAAGCCCGGAGGGAGATGGAATCGCTGCACCGCGCGGCGATGCCGCGCTCGCTGCCAAGATCCTCGAAGAAACCCACCATGAGCATTTTAAAATAGACGACCGGGTCAACCCCGGGGCGGCCCCGTCCGCTATCGGAATAAGCGGCGGCACAAAGGCTGCGGGCCTTCTCAGCGAAGCCAAAGGATTCCAGCGTCTCGTCCAGTCGGGCATAGAAGGGGGTCGTCGTCGGGCGCACCAGTTCGGAGGCTGGAATGAAAAACTCGGGCTGGGGCGGCAACTGCGGTTTAAACATGTACTTATTATACCTAATGCGATGTATAATACAAATGTATTATTAATAATTTGCCGATTATTTCAACAGGCTGCTATGGTGGATTGAGCCATCCCGTGGATCTGGTGCGCTGGTACCTGCCCGACATCGCCGAGGTCATGGGCTATTCCAGCCTGAGCTATAACGGTCGCGAGCTGGGCTTGAAGCACGACGACACCTTTCAGTTTATCTACAAATCCGCCAGCGGCGTCCCGGCGCGGGTGAGTGGCACCTACACCAGCCCGGTCATTCCGCTGGCGCGCGACAGCAACATGAGCTGTATTCTCCGGTGCGCCAATGGCGCCAGCCAGGGGGATTATTACGACCTGCGTTACGCCTGGAAACTGGGCGGCCAGTCCGTGGTGGAGACCTTCGAGGACTCGGACGATTATTATTTCCGGTTCGGCGGCCACTCCCACCACGCGGGCGAATATCAGAACTATATCGAATATTTTGCGCGTTGCCTCGCCGTCAGCCAGCCCCCCCGGCCCGGCGTGCGCGAGGGCATCATCACCGTCGCCCTCATGCAGGCGATGGAGGAATCCTGCGCCACCGGTTTGCCCGTGAAATTGGCCGCTTTACTCGTCCGCCACGGTTTGGATCACTTGCTTAAGGTCTGACATGACCTATCTGAAGCGCCTCAGCTACGCCTCCAGCGACACCGCCGGGCAACTGGTGTTCTGCGTCATCTCCTTCTACCTGCTGAAGTTCTACACCGATGTCTATGGCATCCCGGCCGCGACCGCCGGCACCATCCTGCTGGTCGCCCGGCTGGTGGATGCCGTGGACGCCCCGGTCTGGGGCATCATCTTTGACAAAACCCACAATCGCTGGGGCAAGAGCCGCCCGTGGTTTCTGTGGTTGTGCGGACCCTTCGCCATTTTCGGCGTGTTGACGTTCCTTACGCCCCATCTCGGTCACAACGCCAAAATTGCCTACGCCGCCGTCACCTATGTGGTGTGCAGCGTTTTATACACTGGCATCAACACCCCCGTCACCTCCATCCTGTCCGCGCTCACTGGCGACCCGCGCGAGCGCGTCACGCTGACCTGCTTTCGCATGTTCGGTTCCAAGCTGGGCGTCCTCATCGTCAACCTCTCCGTGATTCCAGTCGTTGGCTGGCTGGGGCAGGGGGATGATCGCAAGGGCTTCATGCTCCTTATGCCCATCTATGCCACCGGCTCGGTGCTGTTGTATCTATTCGCCTTTCGCAATCTCGTGGAAGTCATTCACGAAAAACGCCGCACCATGCCCATCCGCGACAGCCTCGGCGCCCTCCGGGGCAATTGGCCCTGGCTCATCATTTTCACCAGCAGCCTCCTGTTTTGGATCGGTTTCATCTCCCGGATTTGCATGGCCCCGTATTTCTTCCAATACACCTTGGGACGGAAAGACCTCATCTCGGTGGCGAACAGCCTGGATTTCATCTCCCTCGCCACCGTCTTTTGCCTGCCGTTTCTGTGCCGGTGGACCTCCAAGCGCAATCTCTGGCTGGCCGGACTCCTCGGCATGGTCATGGGCCAGTTGATCCTCTTTGCCGGCATCCGCCAGGGTGAAAACCTCGTGCTGATCATGACCGGCTGGAGCGTGGGTTTCCTGGCCAGTGGCATCGCCATGGCCATGCCCTTCAGTTTGTTGTCCGACAGCGTGGATTACGGCGAATGGAAAA
>Ga0364922_10599_pt1 | contig 15341 bp, 26 predicted proteins | sample ExccelJu500001D4_2_FD_206955 | JGI IMG/M metagenome (GOLD analysis project Ga0364922, IMG submission 206955) | Enriched cells from Trout Bog Lake Hypolimnion, Wisconsin, USA - BchlTB.June20.5000.01.D4 | ecosystem: Environmental > Aquatic > Freshwater > Lake > Hypolimnion/Profundal zone | place...
ACGGATTGATCCTGGTCTGCGACGCCGACGTGCGCGTGCCGCCGGATTTTCTCGCCAATTTTGTCGCGCCGCTCCGCGACGAAAAAATCGCGCTGGTGAACTGCTTTTACCGTCTCGCCAATCCCACAACCGCCGCGATGCGCTGGGAGGCCGTCGCCGTCAACGCCGATTTCTGGAGCCAGGTGCTGCAATCCGCCGCGCTCAAGCCGCTCGACTTCGCCCTCGGCGCGGCAATTCTCCTGCGCCGCGCGGCGCTCGCGGAAATCGGCAACTTTGCCGCGCTGGCCGACTGTCTCGCCGACGATTACCAGCTCGGCCACCGCCTCGCGAAAAACGGCGGCGGCATCGCGCTCTGCCTCGTCGTCGTGGAATGCTGGGACGCGCCGACGGGCTGGCGGCAGGTCTGGAAGCACCAGCTCCGCTGGGCGCGCACCATCCGCGTCTGCCAGCCCCTGCCCTACTTTTTCAGCATCCTGGCGAACGCCTCGCTCTGGCCGCTGCTCTGGCTGCCCGTCTCAATCGTTGCCACGAAAACTTTCTGCGCGCCGCTGGCGGCAATGATTTTTTTGCTGGTGCGAATTTTTGTCGCGCAAAGTTTGCAGCGCCGGTTCACGCCGGAACGAAAATTAATTTCGCCCGCGTGGCTGGTGCTGTTGAAAGATGTGCTGGGCGCGGCCATCTGGCTGGACGCGTTCGCCGGCAACACGGTGGAATGGCGTGGACGTAAGCTGAAGCTGCGCCGCGACGGAACCTTGATTTTGGAAACCGGCGGACAGTAAGCCGACTGATGGTGGTGCTCCCGCCCGGAATTGAACTGGGATCAACGGTTTAGGAAACCGCTGCTCTATCCATTTGAGCTACGGGAGCAATCTAATAAAATCAATGTGATTACGAGCTTTTAGAATAGTGAATTGATTTTTTGATACTTCTTTTGCATACTGTTTGCATGAAACAGCCAGTAACGACGAATTTACCTGCCGAATCAGTGAAAGATTGGCAGAAAACCCAGTATGCAAATTTAATTCGCTACGTTCCATCGGGCACTTACTATGCCCGGTTGCGCGTGAAGGGCAAGCTCATCCGTAAGAGCCTCAAGACGGATTTGATCACCGTCGCCAAGCTGCGTCTGGGCGACTTTGAAAAGGACGAACGCGAAGCCGCTGAACGGCTAAAGGAGAATTTACAGGGCAAGATGTTTTTCGGACAGGCGTTGAAAATATACGGTGAGCAAACCGAGGCCAGCCCTTTGCTAAAACCCAGAAGCAAAAAATACCGGCAGGAAATGCTGGTGGCGATTTTGAAAACGTGGCCGGGGGTCGAAGCCTTGGATGTCCGCAAAATCACCCAGGCGGATTGCAGGGCTTGGTCGCTACGCTTTGGCAATGACTACTCCCCTTCGCGCTACAATTCGGCGCTGGGCATAATGAAGGGGATTTTTCAGATTGCCGTCGAAGCCGGCGCGCTTTACCGAAATCCCGTTGTGGGCATCAAGCGGGCGCGGGTGCGGGTGAAAACCCTAACCTTGCCGACATTTGAACAGTTTGGAGCATTCGTCAACGAACTGGCGCAAGGCGGCGGGCGTGATTCAAAAAACTGCGCGGATTTGGTTCGTTTTCTCGCCTTTGGCGGCTTCCGCATAAGCGAAGCGGCCAACATCACTTGGGCAGACTGCGATTTTGAGAAAAAGGAAATCACGGTGCGTGGCGATCCGGAAACCGGCACAAAAAACTGGAGCATCCGGCGTGTGCCGATGATTCCTGATATGCGGCGATTATTGGAACGGCTGCGGCAGGAACGGGCGGACGAAATTTCAAGCCAGCCGGTGATGCGGGTGCGCGAATGCCAAAAATCCATCAACCGGGCGTCGGAAAAAATCGGAATGGCCAGAATCACGCATCACGACCTGCGGCATCTTTTTGCGACACTTTGCATCGAATCCGGTGTTGATATACCTACGGTGAGCCGTTGGCTGGGACACAAAGACGGCGGCGCGCTGGCAATGAAAGTTTACGGCCATCTGCGCGACCAGCATTCGGTGGCTATGGCGCAAAAGGTGACATTCAATAAAACCGGGCAGCTTGCGAAGGATGAAAAGAACGAAAGCCAAAAAGGCGCGTAATCTGAAACTTGCCGGCGGGATTAGCCGCCGGGAGCCGACACTATTTGCGCGGATGATGGATATAAATTGCGAGTTGCGAGATGCGATGGGATTGGAGCCATTGCCCGGATGGCAACCCGCCCAAACCCCATCCGAATGGGTCAAAAATATTTGCGTGCGCTATCGGCAAACCATTCTCAAAGCGGTTTTGAAGCTGAAACCCAAGGGAAAAAGCGTGAACTGGCGAAATTATGGGCGGTGCATGGGGCTGATGGAACGATGCAAAACTTTTTACCAGCATGATGTGCCAAAGATTTTGAAACGGGAGGGTCTGCACCGGCTGACCAAAAGCCAGCAGGCCAGATTTGATGAAATCTCCGGTGAGGAGGAAATGCGCCGGTATTTTCTCAAGGTATTAAAACGTCCGCTGGGTGATAAAATATCGCTGGAGGAAATATTGACTTTGCTGGCAACCCAGCAGCTTGAAACTCTGGAGAAGCACCGGCAGGTGGCGCAGTTCCATGTTGCCGGCCAGGACGCCAAGACCTGCAAGCTGTTTTACACCGGGATGAATGAAGGCTATTCGATATTTTTGAACGAGGACGGCGAATTTAGCGGGGATGATCGTCGGACGGGAGTATATGGCGACCTGCTGGCGTTTCAATATGAGGTGGAAAAAATGCGGCGGAGCATTCCCATGAAAACCCGCATCGATTTGCGGCTAGAATTAGCAAAATCACCTGTGTTTCAAGATCGCGGGCAGGATTGGTTCAATGATGTCTGCGATGAAATTAAGCTTTCGCTGAAACCCGCCGGGGCTCCACACAAGTTTTTGAAACCGCTTCCCTCCTTTAGTTAAGCCTGCCGGATTCCTCCCCCTGTAGAACCGGCAATTCATTTGCCCGGGTCTGTTGTTGATTGTAGGCATGACAACGACAGACATAAATACAAATGCCGTCCAGCCGGCGAGGTTGGGACTGAACCGCATCGAGGCGGCCAAGGCCATCGGCGTCAGTCCGGCCACCCTCGACCGGTTGACTGCGCGCGGCCTGCTGCGTCCGTGCCGTGCCACCTACCGGCCAATTTATTGGGTCGGCGAACTGGAACGGTTCCTCAAGGAAAATTCCAAGCCTTCGGAGTGGAGCGCATGAACCTGCACCACTCCAATGGGGAAACCCGTGCAAAGAAATGTGAAGACCGTCAAGGAGGTGGGTGTGGGGCTCAAATCCTGCCGGCAACCGCCGCCAATCTTTCCGACGAACCGACCATCAAGGAATTCATCCCGGCGTCGTGGTTTCATCCGGTCGGCATTTTCAAGGTGCTGGCGCGGTTCTGGGATCGTCTGCCGGATGTCAGCGGCAAGCTGTTCCTGACGTTCACGCTCGACCCGAAAAACTACGCCGACGAAGAAACCGCCTTTGAAGACAGCCGCGACTGGCTGCGAAAACTGTTTTTCCTACTGCGTCACGGCGTCAAGCATGAGGGCAAGATTTACGTCATTGATGCGCCCTACTGCATCAAGGTGGAATTCCACGAATCCGGCTGGGTGCATTACCACGCCATTTTTCTGACGCGCCGGTTTTTGCCGAAAGAATTGCTGGCGGCGTTGTGGGATCGCGGCTGGGTGAAAGTCCAGCGCATCACCACGGATGATTTTCACTACCTGCTCAAGTATGTCACGAAGCCTGACGAACTGCCGGCCTGGGTGCGGAAGCGGAAACGGCTGCGCGTCTTTCAATCCACGAAGGGCTTTTTGAAACCGCTGCCGCCAGAACCCAAAATCATTTCGCTCAAGGAGCCACGCAAGCGCGCCTCCTACACGATGGACGAACGGTTTTGGCGGTGGGCGTGCATGGCGGTGATCCGGCAGAACGGCAAGGCTCGCACCTTCAAATTCCAAATGCCGTATCGGGAAATTTTCGACCAGCTCGTTTTGTCCGCTGCGCTGGCTGGTCGCTACAAAGGCGGCGGAGAAATCATCATTGATCGAAAGGAGGTGTTAAGACCATGGATACAAATGCAAAATCAACTGCTCAAGCCGAAAAGCTGAACGGTCTGTTCGTGCGTGGCATCGTCATGTCCAGTGTCGCCAAGGCGCTCAAGCGCAAGGACGGCACGGGCGTGTTTGTCATCGTGCGTAACGAGATCGCGCTGCAACCCGGCCTGGCGACGTGGGAAGCGTTCCACGACCCGAAGGACGGCAAGGTGAAACTGGATGGCGAAAACGTCGTCGCGTTTCCAAAGCTGCCGGACTTCCAGCAAGTGACGCTGAAAGTCCTGCGCTGGGAAGAGAAGGACAAGCGGTTCGTCATCAAGGATGCCGAACTGGTGGCCTGAACATGGTTGGGGGCGGCGGGGTTGGCGCGCGGAGCGCGCCAGCCCCCCGCCCTTAATCTTGTTTAATACGCTAATAACTGTCCAAAGAAACGAACCGGAAACCAAACGCTTGCCATGTGGCCACAACAGGGCTACATTCACGCCATGAGCAAAACCGCCACCATCCGCACCCGCATCGAGCCGAGCCTGAAGAGCGAGGTTGAGGAAATCCTTTCGCACCTCGGGCTGACCGCCTCGGAAACGGTGCATCTCCTTTACCGGCAGATCAAGCTGCAACGCGGCCTGCCGTTCGATGTGCGGATTCCGAACGCGCTGACAGCGCACACGCTGAACGCGAGCCAGGCCGGCCGGGGTGTCAAACGCTTTGGCAGCAAAAAGGAACTCTACGCCGATCTGGGCTTGTGAGGACATTCAGCCGCACAACGCAGTTTAAGAAGGATGTCAAACTGGCCGGCAAGCGCGGCAAGAATTTGGAAAAGCTCAAGGCCGTGCTGGAACTGCTGATTGCCGGCGATGAACTCCCGGCGCAATTCAAGGATCATCCGCTGCGTGGAAATTTTGCCGGCAGCCGCGATTGCCACATTGAACCGGACTGGCTGCTGATTTACACGCTCACCGAAAACGACGGCCATGTCCGGCTGGAACGCACCGGCACACACAGCGATTTGTTTCGTTGACCCAAATCAGACCGCATCCAGCGGACTCCGCACCCCCAGCCCCGGCTTCTGCATCACATGGGTGTAAATCTGCGTCGTCTTCACATCCTTGTGGCCGAGCAAATCCTGCACCGTGCGGATGTCATAGCCATTTTCCAAAAGATGCGTGGCGAAGGAATGTCTCAGCGTGTGCGGCGTTACATTTTTGGTCAGCCCCGCCTGTTTCGCCGCCTGTTTCACCGCCCGCTGCAAATTGTCCTCCTGCAAATGATGCCGCCGCCAGACGGGTTTGGCTTCGCCGCGCGCCGCATTGGACACACCTGGTGCGGGGAAAACATACTGCCACGGCCATGCCTTCGCCGCCCCCGGATGCTTGTGCTCCACCTCCGGCGGCAACGACGTTTCGCCCCGGCCTGCCGGCAGTTCGCGCTGATGTTCCAGCCGCCACTTTTCCAGGTGCGCCTGCAACTCCGCCCGCAGCGAATCCGGCAGCACCGTCACCCGATCCTCGCCTCCCTTGCCATCCCGCACCACGATTTGCCGCCGCGCAAAATCCACGTCCTTGACCCGCAGCCGCACCAGTTCCATCAGCCGCAGCCCCGTCCCATACATCAGGCGCAGCGGCAACTGATACTCGCGCGCCGTGGCCGCCAGCAGCCGCTGCAATTCCTCCCGCGCCAGCACCTCCGGCAGACGCGGCGGACGCCGTGATCGGCGGAACTCCGGCAACTCCCCCAACGGGTGCAACAGCACCTGGCCATACAAAAACACCAGCGCATTCAACGCCTGCTGCTGCGTCGCCCGCGCCGCCTCGTCCACCGCCGTCAGATGGCTCAAAAACGCGCTCACCTCCGCCGCCCCCATTTCCTTGGGATGCCGCTTGGCATGGAAGAAAATGAACCGGCGAATCCACTGCCAATACGCCTCCTCCGTGCGGCCGGAATAATGATGCCAGCGCATCACCTCCCGCACCTGCTCGCGCAAGCGCGCCTTCGGATTGGGGACAAGTTTCTCCCTCACGTCACGCCGAAATGGGGTGAAGGCGGATGCGGTTTTTCCCACTTTCATATTTTACGCCGCCACAGAGCTAAATAGTTCTGGACAAAATGGAAAGCCTTAAATAAAGTCATTTTTATGGAAAAAATCGTGCCGCACGGTTCACCATAATAATACTGTTAGACGGCACGACACACCACACAACACATCACATATATGGAACAGACACCACCACCAACACTACCACGGAGCAAGTCCTCACCCATCGTTTTGGTTTGGGCTATATTGGCATCGGCAGCAGCGGCTTTCTTTGCGCTCGTTGCATTCGTTTTTTATGTCCAGACCACGAGATTGCAGATACCAGTCTCGGTGACGTTTCGCCACGCGATTGCAGACAACAGCTTGGTCGCACAGATTCACAACAATTCGGGCAGCACCATGAAGATATTGGTTGTGATTCAGGGACAGATGGGTGAGAGCAAGCAAGCAGAGCTTGTGGTAAGCCCAGACCAGCCGGCTGAGATTGGCTGGGCACAAGGTTGGAGATTTGTTTCGGGCGAGAAGCTGCGCATCCACAATCAGCAATACCGAGATTTATGGTTCACAGCTCCATAGTGCCGTCTAACAAGTCGCCGGAGCCAACCGCCGTTGGCGCTGTCAGTTCCGCTATCGCGGTTCACGTCACGAGTCGGCGGTGGCTCAGCTTTTTTCGTTAGGCGGCAACTATTTCGCAAACGCATTGTTTAAGATTTATGCCATACGGTTACATCGTCATATTCGGAGCGATTGGTTTGACGTTGTATTATGTTTTTGCGACCTCGGCATCGCTGGTTTCCAAGGTTTTGGTTCTTGGCGTGATGGGCTTTTGCCTCGCGTGCTTTTACTGGTTGCACCGATTTACTTTGGCAGCTTTGTTTATCATGGTCGGTTTAGCTATTTACATTTCGATTTACCGGATAGTCACACAGGCTCGTTCACCAGACCGGCGAGATTAGCTTTATGAGTATTCACGTTTTGCCGCCTAACCAGTCGCCGGAGCCAACCGCCGTTGGCGCTTGCAGTTCCGCTATCGCGGTTCACGTCGCGAGTCGGCGGTGGCTCAGCTTTTTTCGTTAGGCTGCAAGACGCATGACACTATGAAACCATTCACATTGATACTCTGTTTGGCGGCAGTTGTTGCCATTGGTTGCAAGAAGCAGCCGGCGGCAGATGACAAAGACACGGTTTTGCCGGGGCGGCATTTGTCCGAGCATCAGGTTGTCGAGATTGCATTCCGTCAGTTGCCGCAGAGTTCCGGCTATCGTTGCGAGTTCAAAGATGGCGTGTGGGATATTTTGGAGGTTCAGCCAGGTGTTTGGGGCGTTTCTTCGCGAGCCACGAATGCGGATGGTAAGATTACGGTTGAGTCCACAAATGCTACGCGAGTAGTTTTGCGAGTGAGCGACGCCGATGGAAAGGTTGAGCAGGTCAAGACACCGTGAGATATGACGATTTTGCAGCCTAACAAGACGCCGGAGCCAACAGCCGAGAGCGCATTCAGATTCGCGCCAGAGGTTCGGGTTCGCCATGCCGCTGTTCGGCTGTGGCTCAGCTTTTTTCGTTAGGCCACAGAAGCGCGATTCTGTATGAATGACGACGACACCATAAATAAAGTTTTAAAGCTCCAAACAAGTCTGCCGATAAACAAGTGATAAACAGTCAAATAAATACACAACAAAGCAAACATGAAAACGAACCTCCTAAAATTCACCTGCGGTCTCGCCCTGCTGGGCGCGGCGCTTACCGCACCGGCGCAAGGCACCCTACCGCTGACGCTGGATTATTCGGGATATTTTGGTCCTACTACGACGCTGGACGGCATACCCCTCGGTCAGGTCACTGCCTTCTCCATGACCGCTACGTTCGACGCGGATGCTCCGGTAAACTCAATCAATACCGCGACCGGAAGTGAGACATTTTCAGCCAGCACACTTTCCTTCGTGATTAATAGCACTACCTATACCGCTTCGTCCCCGGCCAGCTTTGACGTTTGGCTTGTGGATTTAACCGCTGGGTATAGGATATATGCAGCGGGACTTTATTCTACAGTTGGGAGTGCCAATATTTCCAGTGCTTTTCAAAATGCCACGCCAACATTCCAACTTGATAGCCCTGCGCCTACTACATTTTCAGGTTCCCTAGGCGGTATTTATAACGGCCTTCATGTCAGTCTCACCGAGGGGAATGGTGACTTGGTCATCCATGACGGTTCCGAAAATGTTACCGCCAGCCTAACCGCCGTCACCCCCACTCCCGAACCATCCACGTTGGCACTGGCTGGATTGGGCGGGTTGGGAATGTTGTGGCGGCTGCGCCGTCTGAAGTAAAAGTTTGATTGGCGGTTGGGCTTTTGAGGCTGTGGCCTAACAAGTCGCCGGAGCCAACCGCCGTTGGCGCTGTCCGTTCCGCTATCGCGGTTCACGCCGCGAGTCGGCGGTGGCTCAGCTTTTTTCGTTAGGTGTCATCGCGTGAGCGTTTTGATTTATGATAAAACTAAACATAAAAGTAGAAGGACTCGACAAGCTCGAAAGCGAGCTTCGTAAAGAAGGCGACAAGCTCATCAAAGAGGAGCTTCGCAAGCAGCAAGCCAAACACCAAGAAATCGGTGATGATGCCGACCCGCTGGATAGCAGCCCGGATGTTGGACGGCTCAATTCGGACGTTGGCCGACTTGATTGCGGACTGGAGATTGAGGCGTTTCCGCCGATTATGCCATCGCCGAAGGTTTCCTCATCACCGAAGATTTCTTCGGACGGTTCTTCACAAAAGAAGCCGTGATGTCCATTCCGATGACGCAGCGACCCCACACCTTGCCACCGATTATGACATTGTGCGCTTTTGGTTCGACGTGGCCGAGTTTGGCTTTGAACGATTTCATTCATAAATAGTAGCGAGTCAAAACAAAGGAAATATATGGCTATGATTAAATGCCCCGAATGTGGCAAGGATATATCATCAAAAGCAGTATCATGTCCCGGCTGCGGCACGCCGATTTCACCGTGTTCTCCATCCCAGCCGTTCAAGAGTCCAGGAACGGCGGCGGTATTGAGTTTTGTAATTCCGGGGCTGGGACAGATATACAACGGCCAGATCGGCGTAGGGATATTTGCCGGCGCTTTAACCGTTATCATGTATTTATTATCGCCCATCACGCTTCCAAATTCATGTTTCAGTATAGTAGTATTTGGCACATTGGGAGTCTTTATGCACATCTTTTGTATTTACAATGCCTACAAGATTGCAACCGGGATGAATGAGTCAGCGAGCAGATGACCATGACACCTAACAAGTCGCCGGAGCCAACCGCCGTTGGCGCGGTCAGTTCCGCTATCGCGGTTCACGCCGTTAGTCGGCGGTGGCTCAGCTTTCATCGTTAGGCCGAGCGGCCACGGTTTTGGTTTTACGGACTATGCTCACAGAGACACAGCCACCACGGAGCGACCTTGCCACCATCAGCGCAACCTTTAGCGGTGATTCGATTTCGGCCTTTTCGTATTCGATGTCGCCTTTCCAGAGGGCTTCGATTTCCCATGTTGATTGGCACCAGCATGGGTTTTCCGGTTTCAAACCGGACATCTTCTTATCGCTTGGCCTAACAAGCGTGCCGGAGCCAACGCGAGTTACGGGTTTCAGTTTGGTCTTTTTCGATTTTGTTGTTCTCATAAAATTTGCGCGTGGCTCATCACGCGCCGTTAGGCAGCATGACACACCACACATATATGAAAAACACACCCATAATTCTGGCTATGAGTTTATTGCTCACAGCTTGCAGCCAGCGCGAGCGAATAGCTGGCACCTGGACTAATGAGTCGTTAGATGGCAAGAAGAACACTATGGCCATCACTCCCGACGGCAGCTTCTTACTCATGGCACCGCAATCAGACCACACCACCAATATTATGACCGGGAGTTGGCAGATTAGTGATGCCGTTTATATTATGACGATTACCAGTGTGACTAGCGCAAGCACACACCATCCATCCGTTGGCCAGATAGCACATTTCAGGGTTCTTCATCTCGATGATCACACGTTTACTTATTACGATGAGGAGAGTCAGCTAACAAATTCATATACTCGATGATGCTGCCTAACAAGTCGCCGGAGCCAACCGCCGTTGGCGCTGGCCGTTCCGCTGTCGCGGTTCACGTCGCGAGTCGGCGGTGGCTCAGCTTTCTACGTTAGGCAGCGTAGCTTTTATGTTTTATGTGTCCACGACCACAATCTAAAAACGGGAAGATGGCAGCCGGAATAGTTCAGATTTTGGCCGGACTATTTGGCGTTTCACTTGGCATTTATTTGGTTGATGGATATGCGAGAGTGATTGCGATGTGCGCATTTTTATGGCTGGTCAGCCTTTATTCTATTATTGGTGGCATCAAATACATTTATGAGTCACGACACGCTGCCTAACCAGTCGCCGGAGCCAACCGCCGTTGCCGCTGCGGTTGCAATCCACGCCGCGAGTCGGCGGTGGCTCAGCTTTCTACGTTAGGCGGCATTACACATCACAACATTATGATAAAAAAACACACCGTTGGTTTCGGAGCCATCATCGGTCTGGTGATTGGCGTCATCACATTCGTGGCCGGCTTGTTCTTGCCACCAGATTCATTTCTCTCCAAAGTCAATCAGGTTAGTCTGTCGCCTTTGGTTCCAGTCATCACTTGGATGCAGAAAGCATCGCAGCATTGGGGCAGCAATACCGACCTTTACAAGTTGTTGTTGGTCATCTTGTGCTATTGGACGCTGCTCGGCCTTTTGGTTGGTCTTGGTTGCAGGCTGATTATTGGCCGGAGGAGTAGCCATGCCGCCTAACCAGTCGCCGGAGCCAACCGCCGTTGGCGCTGTCAGTTCCGCTATCGCGGTTCACGTCGCGGGTCGGCGGTGGCTCAGCTTTCTACGTTAGGCGGCTCGCGCATATGAATATATTCTCCAGACATTTCATTTTGTTGATGAGCGTCATGCTCGTGGGTTGTGCATCTCATTCACAGCACACAGCACAGAGTCAGCCAGACGCCGTGCCCTCGGCTCTCGTCGCCACTTGTGGCACATACACGCCAACATTTCAAAACGTGATGGTCATTTTTCACGACCACGGTATTCATTGGAGCGCGGATATTTCTGGCACGGCTTGGATTCATGTTTATCCAGAGGAGGCAGCTAAAGCCAGAGAGCTTCTTTCCAGTGTGGCGAAGGATGATAAGTTCAAAGGCTTGGAGGTGGTAGAGTGACGCCGCCTAACAAGTCGCCGGAGCCAACCGCCGTTGGCGCGGTCAGTTCCGCTGTCGCGGTTCACGCCGCGAGTCGGCGGTGGCTCAGCTTTTTTCGTTAGGCAGCAAGACACACCACACTATGAAATCATTCACATTGACATTATGTTTAGCGGCAGTTGCAGCCATCGGTTGCAAGAAGCAGACACCAGCCTATGACTACGATAGTGTATTTCCAGGGCATCATTTGTCCGAGCATCAGGCTCTCAATATTGCCGCTAAAGAGTTGGCTGTTGGTGGTTTGCCATTACGATGCGAGTTTACAAATGGTATATGGGAGATTTTAGAGATTCAAAAGACTAACATAGATGGTAAGGCTATGATCACGCCTTCAAGTGCTACGCGAGTGGTATTGAGAGTTCGAGACGTTGATGGCACAGTTGAGCAGGTTAAGACGCCGTGAGATATGACGACTTTGCTGCCTAACAAGTCGCCGGAGCCAACCGCCGTTGGCGCTGTCAGTTCCGCTATCGCGGTTCACGTCGCGGGTCGGCGGTGGCTCAGCTTTTTTCGTTAGGCAGCATTACACTTTTATGAAAAAACTCGTTCCATATATTATCAGCTACCTCATCATCGCGGCTGGCACAGAGACCTATTCACACTTTGCCAGACACGCACGGAATACCCGTCCATATTTTACAGTTTATACCCAACTGTCGCATGACGAGCTTGTTGCCAAGCTACAGCAAGCTGGCATACCAGAGTCAGCCGTGCATTTGACCACCGTGACACCTGCGCCGGTTGCCTCGCTGGTTTATCACTTCGGATTTTATGCGGTTATTTTAGGAGCGTTTTTAGGGCTGGCATATCTTTTTCAGCGTGTTATTTCCAAGTGATGACCATGCTGCCTAACAAGTCGCCGGAGCCAACCGCCGTTGGCGCTGTCCGTTCCGCTGTCGCGGTTCACGTCACAAGTCGGCGGTGGCTCAGCTTTTTTCGTTAGGCATCAAGATCGGTTTGAGGTTTGAGTTGGTTGTTTTGTCTGGCGGAGATTTGAGCAGTTAGATTTAGATGAGAAGATTTCGGCGAGTTAGTTCGGCATCAGCTCGCGCCGGTTTATGCGGCGAGCAAGTGCGGCAGCTTGCCGGTTGGTGAGCGTTTGGATTTGCCTGATTTTATTATGGATTTCACGTCTTTGATGCCTAACAAGTCGCCGGAGCCAACCGCCGTTGGCGCTTGCCGTTCCGCTGTCGCGGTTCGCGTCGCGAGTCGGCGGTGGCTCAGCTTTTTTCGTTAGGCCGACTCGGTTTCGTCTGGTTTCGGCGCATGTTCTTTGGCGAGGTCTTTCCATTCTTGACCCCAGCCGCGTATTTTGTCCGCGTTGTCTCGTATCTTTTCGAGGTCTGGTTCGATGTTGCCGATTATCCACGCTACCGTGTCCAGCACGCTTGCCAGATATTCGGCGTCGTCTTTGTGCCGTTCCCACCGATTCATTTCTCGGTCGCACTTTCGCAGGTCGGCTATCACGGCATCTATCATCGGGCAGGTAGGTTTCGGCTGCTCCGATATTCCGTAGATTTGTTCCGATGTCGGCGTCGGCCTAACAACCGCATCGAGCGAACCGGCGATGGACGTTTCAGTTGCAATCATAGCTTTTGGGTCGCCGGTCGCTCATGCGGAGCGTTAGGCCGAGCGGCCACGGTTTTGGTTTTACGGACTATGCTCACAGAGACACATCCGCCACGGAGCGACCTTGCCACCATCAGCGCAACCTTTAGCGGTGATTCGATTTCGGCCTTTTCATATTCGATTTCGGCCTTTTCATATTCGATGTCGCCTTTCCAGAGCGCTTCGACTTCCCATGCTGATTGGCACCAGCATGGGTTTTCCGGTTTCAAACCGGACATCTTCTTATCGCTTGGCCTAACAAGCGTGCCGGAGCCAACGCGGGTTACGCCTTTCTTTTTTCGATTCGAGTTCTTGGTTTGCATAGATTTAGTTCCCGCGTGGCTCATCACGCGACGTTAGGCGGCTACACACATTTTTATGCCAGACATCCATTTTGATTGTCCGAAGTGCAAGCAGACGCTTGATGCGCCTGAAGAATTGGCTACACAGTTGATTGAGTGTCCGACTTGCAAAGAGACTATTGAGGTTCCGGTTCGGAGCCAGCTTAAGGAAGCTCCGAAGCCGCCAGAGCCACCGAAGCCAGCACCGACACCAGCCGCGCCAGCCGTGCCTCCAAAGTTCACGCTCCCGCAGGTTGAGGATTCAAGCGTTGCGGCAGCACTTACAGTCATAGCGGCATTGGAGCTTATTGCTTCACCAATTGCCGGTCTTGGAGTTGGTTCCGACAACACCGAACTCGGATGGTTAGTGTTTGTCAGTGGAGTTATTAGCGGGTTGATTTTGCTTGGGTTTGCACGAGTCATTGAGAATACTCACGAGTCATCACAGCGGTTGAAGCGTATTGAGATGCTTATTGTAAAAGGATTAGGAGGTTATTGATGACAAGGACGCCGCCTAACAAGTCGCCGGAGCCAACCGCCGTTGGCGCTTGCCGTTCCGCTGTCGCGGTTCACGCCGCGAGTCGGCGGTGGCTCAGCTTTTTTCGTTAGGCCGAGCGGCCACGGTTTTGGTTTTACGGACTATCTCACAGAGACACATCCGCCACGGAGCGACCTTGCCACCATCAGCGCAACCTTTAGCGGTGATTCGATTTCGGCCTTTTCATATTCGATGTCGCCTTTCCAGAGCGCTTCGACTTCCCATGCTGATTGGCACCAGCATGGGTTTTCCGGTTTCAAACCGGACATCTTCTTATCGCTTGGCCTAACAAGCGTGCCGGAGCCAACGCGGGTTACGCCTTTCTTTTTTCGATTCGAGTTCTTGGTTTGCATAGATTTAGTTCCCGCGTGGCTCATCACGCGACGTTAGGCGTTTTAGCGCCGCGTTTAGCACCAAGTCAGAAAGAAACAATATGAGCGAAATGAAGTTTGAGTGTCCAAAGTGCCAGCGACATTTGAGTGGAGATACCAGCTTGTTGCAGGAGCTTGTCACCTGCCCAGATTGCGGTGAGGTGTTTCAGCCACGCCGGACGCCGCCACCACCCACACCGGCACCACAGCGCAGCAATATAGTTGCGAGTATCGGCCAGCAGATAAAAAAAGCGGCACCCGGTTCTGATTCGTCAGCGCGGCAGCGTGCTATTTCGCATCTTACATTTATTCGTGCCAATTCTTGCTATCGGATGCTGCGCAGTCTCATTGACGTTTGCTTCGTTCTTTGCTTGATTGTTGTCATTGGAGCCATTGTCATGTCTTTCGTCGGTATGTTTGCTATCGGTGGCGGGGGCATTCCGGTATTTGGTGCGCTCAGCGCGGGTGTTATGTCCATTTTTGTCGGCCTGCTCGCCATAGCGATTCTCATCGCTGCGCGGCAGTCTGTGCTCATTCTTATTGATATTTCGGATTCGCTTTTGCATGAGCACTCAAAAAACGCCTAACAAGTCGCCGGAGCCGTCCGCTGTTGGTTTATACACAGTTCTTCAGAAGAAGGTAAGCCGCTAAAGGTTATCGCGATTTTCGTCCGGCCATTTTCCCCGTCTTTGAGCTCGATTCTGTAAACGGCGGTTGAAAAGTGCGGCGGGCGGCGCTCGAAAAGTGCTGCACCTTCCGGGCAAAGAAGACTGTTTTTTCAGGGTTTCGTCAAGTTGTTGATTCCGCTTCGAGGTAGAAGCAGCAGGAGGGGGAGCTTCGAGCCTTTAGCTCGCCCCCCTCCTGCGGTCGCAGGTTCGTTTGATTTACTTACGTTTCAGCCGGCGTTTGGCATCCGTCAGCCGGTAGCTCTGGCCGTTGGCTTCCAAGATGTGAACCCGATGGGTCAGACGATCCAGCAATGCACCCGTCAACCGTTCGCTGCCCAGCACTTCGGTCCATTGTTCAAAGGGCAGATTGGTGGTGACGATCAGGCTGGTGCGTTCATACGCTCGGCTGACGACATCA
>Ga0364922_10602_pt1 | contig 15223 bp, 9 predicted proteins | sample ExccelJu500001D4_2_FD_206955 | JGI IMG/M metagenome (GOLD analysis project Ga0364922, IMG submission 206955) | Enriched cells from Trout Bog Lake Hypolimnion, Wisconsin, USA - BchlTB.June20.5000.01.D4 | ecosystem: Environmental > Aquatic > Freshwater > Lake > Hypolimnion/Profundal zone | place...
CCCCGTAGCGGGTCTGGCCTTCGTGACCAGCCGTGAACATGGTCCAAAAGATATCGGCAAACGGGGATTGCAATTCGCGCGTCAGCGCAATGTCACAATCCCGGAACGCACACAGGTTGATGTTCAATTCATCCAGCGTATAGGCGCCGGATTTGGTCCAACTGGGCACTTTGCCCACGCAGCCCGGGGAGCCGAGCACGGCCACCGCCCCGGCGTTCTTGAGGTTGCGGACCACGGCTGAATAATTGTCGGCATACCACTGTTCATTCTCCGAGTCAAACGTGCGATAATGATGGTCGTTCATTCCATAACAAAGCGTGGCGACGGTGGGGTTGAAGCGCAGGCAGTCATTCGTCATGCGATGCAAAAAACCCTCAGCGGTTTCGCCGCTCCAGCCGAATTGCCGGGAGGTGATCTTCAGTTCGGGCACGCAGACCGTCAGGTAAGTCTCCAGGATGCGCGAATACATTCTTTGCTCCGTGATGGAGTCGCCGATGATGGCTAGGCGGTCGCCCTCCTTGAGGATCAACGGCCCCGGCGCGGGCGCCTTGCGCGGATTGAATTTTAGAAAATAGGCGTCGTCCGGTTTGGGTTCGTAATCTGCCGCGCGCAGCGCGCAGGGCAGATTCAAGAGCAGGAGCGCGGCAACCAAGCTGGCTGGCGAAAACAGATTTTGGCGTGAGATTTTCATGGGGTTAAATGCTCAACGATACTAACGCCTTTATCGGGGTTGTCCAAGTTTTTCCAAGCCGGCGGTGGGCAACACCATGTAGCGGCAAGGCATCCTTGCCTGCCGTAGAGCCGGGCTTCCCAGCCCGGCGGAAGGAACCTCGCGCCAACTGAGGGGCACCGCATTTCACGAACGCGATCCAGCCCGCCGCGCCCATTCCGGGTGGCAGGGAGGTCACCCTCTGCCTTACTCGAAATGCGAGCGCATCGACCGGATCTCAAGCCGGATGTGGTCCTGTTCCCGAAAGGCCGGGACGTTAAACCATGCCTTACCGGGAACGTGATGGCGACACGAAACCATACTTGAAGACACAAACTCCCGGAACTCCTCCTTCGAAGCGATCTGTCGTAGCAAGGCCTCGATCTCGCCTGGCTCGATCCGGGGGCCGCAGACATGAAATAGGTTTCTGGCAACCTCAACAATCAGCTTTTCTCCAGGATGGAGGTGCAGTCCATCCGCCCCCTCCACGAGCATAATCTCGAGCAGTGCTGCGAGCGTGTAGATCATCGCAAAAGATCCCGGGCGCGTGGCGTCAGCAACGGTCCGGCCGGCGGCGTTGCTTTAGGGGCCTCGATTCCCAAAAGGCGCCGCGCGCCGCCAATCACGCGGTCCCAATCCAGCGCCGGGCCGGGATCCACCTTGTCCGTCTGGATATGATAGTGGCCGAGCACGCCTTGGTAATTCCTCAGCTCGGCATTCGGCAATTTGTGGGTAATCAAGTTTCCCGCCGCATCCACTGGGTATTGGCATTTCAGCTTGGGAAAAATCCGGCACAGCGAGGCCGTCAATTGGGTTAGTGCGGCGTATTGTTCCCGCGTAAAATCATATTGCACCAAATCCTCATTTTGAATTTTGCCCTGCACCGGTTCATTGCGCGCCGGATGACCGGCAAAATTGGTGGTGCGAAGGCCGCCGCCAGCGAACCGTTCCGGAATGATGATGGTGGTCTGGCCGGCCGCGTTGGTGTGATACCATTCCCCAAGCGGATTTTTCCCGTTGGCCGGATAAGCGCCGAGATTGGCAATTTCCACGCCCACCGAACGATCGTTGGAGGTGGTCGCGTGGAAGGCGCGTTCCTTCAAGTCCAGCGTCTGATAAATAGTGCCGTCCAAGTCCAGCATGAAATGGACGCTCAAACCACGGTCATCCTGCAGCGTCCGGAAACACGTCTGGCTGGTGCCGGCCACGTCGAAATGCAGCACGAACTGATCCACCACCCGCTGGAGTAGTGGCAGATCCCAGCCGCCGCCCCGCACACGTTCCAGTTCATTGCTGCTCAGCGAGGCGCGCCGCAGACCATAACGGTTGGGGGAGTTTAACGTTTTCACATCCTCCTGCGACGCCTCCCAGCCCGATTTCTCGAGCGGTGCAAAGCGCCGCTCGACGCGATAGGCGTCGTACCCGCCGGGGTCCAGCCACAACACCACCCGCGTTCCGGTGTGAAAGAACTGGCCGGCGGCGACGATCTCATCGCCTTGACGCGGCTCAGGTCGGCCGGCGCGCGGCAGAGTATTGCACCCGCAAGCTACAAGCAGGGCCGCGCACAAAAACGAAAGGTGCCAAGCCGGTAACAGGTGACGGGTGAGGTCTCCCCGCAGAACCCGCGCACTGAACCCCTGAATCCGCGCCAATCTGGCGCCATTTCCTGGCCAGGACGCGGGCACAACTTCTCCCTCTCCCCGGGGGAGAGGGCCGGGGTGAGGGCGGGCTATCTTGATGCAAACTACTCGCTCGGGGTTCGTGGGGAGAGACGGCACGGACGTTAAATTTATTGGCGACTGCTTTGCGGGAGTGTGCATTATCATGGCATTATACATCTGTTAAGCTCGCACTATTTGTGCTCAAAATACTCCTCAATTTCTTCCAGGGTTTTCCCCTTGGTTTCCGGGAGGAAGCAGGTGGCGGTGATGAAATAAATCACCGTGCAGCCGGCGAAAATAAAGAACAGTGTGGAGTAACCGTGTTGGCCGACGGTGGGCAGAAACACGGCGGCGATGGTGGTGGAAATGGCCTTGTTGAAGAGCATGGCGACGCTCATGCCGTTGGATCGAATACGCGTGGGCATGAGCTCCGAGAGCGCCAGCCAGACGCACACGCCCGGGCCGATCGCAAAGGCAGCCATGAAACCACAAATCAAACCGGCCGTCAGCCAGCCGTTGGCCGCACTTGGGGCGGGCGTTATCAGCGCGTGAACGATTCTCAGCGGTGCGACTCTTGCGGCGGCGAGGCCGGCAAAGGGATTCTTGAAGAACGCGGCCACTTGGGTGTCCGGCACGCATTGGCTGCGGTTCAGGTTGATCTGCGCGCCGGGGTCATCCGAACGGACCACCTTGGAAGCGGCCTGAAAATCGCCGTAGGCATAGATCACGATCAGCGTGGAAGGGACCGCTGCGCGGTGGTCTGGCGTTGCCATCGGCGGCAGGAGCTGGGTGGCGGTGGGTGGGTCGAATGCGAGGGTGAGCGTTTGATTGGTGGCGACCCGGGCCTGCAACGGGCCCGCGACGTCCACGCGCCGCTTCTCGGTTTGCTGGAACACCAGGCCCACCGCCAGCAGGGAGACGATGACGCCGCCGGAGCCGAGCGAGAGCAGGAATTTGCGGCCCTTGCGGTCCACCAGCACAATGGCCCCGATGGTCATCAAGAAATTGACCAGCGTGAGGAGGACATAGCCGAGATGCGCCTGGTTATCGCTCAAGCCGGCCTGGATTAGAATCGTGGTGTTGTATGCAAGGATGGAATTGATGCCGGTGGCCTGGTTGCACGCCAGGATGATGCAGGCCAGTGCGAACGGCAGGAGGTATTTGCGCCGCAGCACGGAGTCCGAATTGTTCCGGCCGGCGGCGGAACGCTTTTTCTCCGCGGCGGCAACCGCTTCCATTTCCTGCAGTTCCAGGCTGGCCTGCGCGTCGGAACGCGAGCGCCGCAACGCGCGGAGGGCCGCGTCCTTTCTCCCGCGCTGGAACAGCCAGCGCGGAGACTCGGAAACCAAGAGACTGCCGAGCACAAACAAGATGCCCGGCGGCAAGGAGACCCAGAAAATTCCGCGCCACGCCGCATCCTTGAAGACGAACAGTTTTTGCGCGTCCCCGAGTCTGGCCACCTCTGCGACGCGCCCGCTAAAATAAAGGCCAATGACGGCTGCCGCCACGAAACCCAACGTCAGCAGCCATTGGAACACGGCCGTGCCGCGCCCGCGCGAAGCGGCCGACAGACATTCCGCGAGGTAGAGCGGCGAAACCACGCCAATCAGCCCGCCACTGACGCCTTGGAGCAGTCGGCCCAGCACTAGGGCCTCATAGCTGTGCGACAGTGCGATGGCCGGCACGCTGACTACAAACAGCAGGCCACTCAAAATCAGCATCGGTTTGCGGCCCAGCCAGTCCGCCAGCGCGCCGGCGAACAGAGTGGAAACCGCGGCCCCCAGGAGCACGGCGGCTACGATGAAGGAGAGGTGACCTGCGTCCAAACCGGAGGTGGCTTCAAGATACGGCAGCGCGCCGGAGATGATGCCCACGTCCACGCCAAAGAGCAGCCCGCCCAGCCCAGCGACAAACATCAGAAAGCGGTTGTAGCCGGCTGGGCCGGCCGCCATTGCTTGAATTGGCTCTGTGTTCATCGGTGCTTGTATTTCCTTCGCCCATGGTGCTCCGGGGTAGCAGAGTCGGCGCACAGGTTTTTCCGGGAGTCTTTTTGGCGGGAAAACTACTGTCCCGGAACCGGATTTCAAAATCAAAATATGTGGCTTTGATTCTGTTTTTGTAACATATACAGTTTCAACGCGATGATTCAACCGATTAACCCGGCGTGGTGGCCGGCCCGGCAATTGCAGCGGCACCCCATTAAGATAGTGCTGGCCTGCGGTCATCGTTTGCACCCGCCCCTGTTTAGCCATGTCGTCAATTTCCCTCGGCTGGAAATCCCCTTGTACGGCCAGTACCGCAATCAAATTGAACGTGGCGGAGAAATCGCCGATGTCGCGCTGCAACCGGGCACGGCCCTATTCGCCGCCCCCGGATGTTGGAACCTGCCGGAATGGCGGCCGGGCTTGGAATTGTTGAGTCTTTTTTTCGGGCGCACCCGGCTGGGCATCCGGTTGGTGTCGGCGCGCCTGAACCATTATCCGCAACTGGACTGCCAGAAACATTCCCTGCCGCGGCCCGTCAGCGGCCCGCTGCCGCACCTGATCCTGGCTCTCGCCGAAGCCCAGGCCGAGGACGAGGCCAATCCGGCGCTCCCCGATTTGGTCCGCGCCACGGTGCGCTGTGTGGAAAATCTGCTGGCGAAGCCGGTGCTCGCCCGCCCGGGGGGGCGGGCCCAGACGTTGCTGGAAGAGATCCGGGTGTTTTTGCAGAGTCATTACCAGTATGAAATCACCCGCGATTCCGTGGCCGCCCAATTTGATGTGACGCCGAATCACCTGTCGCGTTTATTTCAAACCCATGGCCGCATGACCTTCAGCAATTATCTGACCAGCGTCCGCATTGACCGCGCCAAACACCTCCTGCGCAATTACAACCTCAAGCTCGACGACATTGCTGCCCGCTGCGGCTATCACGACACCCCATATTTCTGGCATGTTTTTAAGAAGCTGACCAAGACCACGCCGATGGCATACCGGCTCAAAAACCGGTCGAGCCGCCCGGCCATGCAGGCTCCCGAGGAAAGTAGTTAAGCCGGTTCAATATTGCCTTGCTCGGGCCGCGTGGATTAAAGTCGCGCTCAGCGAACGTCATGCCCCAATACTGCCGCATATTTTTTCTGGCCAGCCTGCTGTTGCTGGGGGCCGCTGCGGACCTGCGCGCGCAGGCGGCGACGCTCACGCTGTCGCAGTTGCGCACACAAATGGAGGCGTACCTCGGCCAGCCAAAATTCTCAGCGGCCATTTGGGGCGTCAAAATTGTCTCGCTCGACTCCGGCAAAGTCCTGTTCGAGCACCATGCCGACCGCCTGATGAGTCCGGCGTCTAACACCAAGTTATACACCGGCGCGCTCGGGTTGGACCGGTTGGGCGGGGATTATCGCTTCGCCACGCCCGTGTATGCCGCCGGCAAGATCAGCGCCTCGGGCACCCTGCGCGGCGATCTGCTCGTCGTGGGGCAGGGCGACCCCAGTTGGAACCAACGGCGGCTGGGGACGAATTTTTGGACCGCGTTCGAGCCATTCGTGGCCGTTCTCAACCAGGCCGGCGTGCAGCGGGTGGATGGCGACATCATCGTGGACGCCACCTATTTCCGCGGGCCACCGACGGGGTCGGGCTGGCTGATTGACGATCTGCAAGAGGGTGAAACGGGCCTGCTTTCCGCCCTGACGCTGGACGACAATGTGGCCCAACTGCGCGTGGAGCCGGGTTCGCAAATTGGCGCGCCCTGCGCGTATGCGGTGCTGCAACCCGGCACGGGGTTGATGTTCAGCAACCAAACTGTCACGGCGGCCTCCGATGTGCCTGCGCACCTGGAACTCTTCCATCCGCGCGACGGCAACGCGATCTTTCTCCTCGGTGAACTGCCGCGCGACGGCTCCGCCCAGCTTCTCGAGGTGCCGGTGCCGCGTCCGGCGGATTGGTTCGCGGCGGCCTTGAAACTTGCACTGGCGCGACAGGGCATTAAAGTTTCTGGCCAGACGCGGGGCGTGGCCTGGCCGGAGCGTGGCACCAGCGTCCCGCCGGGGAATTTCAATCCCGCCACTTGGGTGGTCACGAATGGGTTTGATGCCCCCGCCCCCACGAAATTGGGCACGGTCTTGTCTCCGCCGCTGCGCGAAGTGGTGCGCGCTTTCATGAAACCATCGCAAAATCTGGAAGCCGATACGCTGTTGGCGGATGTGGGGGAGGCGACGCGCGAGGCTAACGCTCCGCCGGGGCAGACTTCCGAGGACGCCGGCCTGGCGGCGCTGGGGCGGTTTGCCACCCGCGCCGGCGTGGCGCCCGGCGAGGTACGCTTCGATGAAGGCTCGGGCCTGTCGCGCAACAATCTCACCACCGCCAACGCCACCGTGGCGCTGTTGCAATTCATGGCCCACCACCGCGAGGCGCAGGCTTTCCTGGACGCCCTGCCGATTGCGGGGGTGGATGGTACGCTACGGCGACGCTTGCAAAACACCGCTGCCGCAGGCAATGTGCGCGCGAAGACCGGCACGCTGCGGTGGGCGCAGGCGCTTTCAGGGTATGTCACCACTGCTGCGGGCGAGCGACTCGCCTTCAGTCTCATGCTCAACCGCTTTGCCGCCGCGCCCGGGCATAGCGGGCAGGAGGAAATTGATCCCGTGGTGCTTATGCTGGCCAATGTTGCCGGTCGTTCGGACCAGTTGTCGACGGAAGCGCACGCTCCCTGGGGAACGCTATTGGTCACCCAGTTCGTCAGCGCTCCGTTTCCGCATCCGGCCCGGCTCGCCGGTCACAGCTATCACGACGAGTTTTTTTCGGCGGCGGAGCATTACTCGGATAGCACGGTGGCCATGTTCATTCCCAAGGCTTTCCGCCCTGCAGATACCATTGATTTTGTGGTTCATTTTCATGGCTGGCATCACACGGTCGCGGGCACGCTGGCGGAATACCAGTTAATCGAGCAGTTCGCGGCGAGCGGTAAGAACGCCATTCTCATTGTGCCGCAAGGCCCGCGCGACGCGCCGGATTCGTTCGGCGGGAAACTCGAAGACACCAACGGTTTCACAATCTTTATGGCCGAGGCGGTGGATAAACTGCGGGGGAGTGGCGCGTTGAGCCGGACAAACTTTGAGGTCGGCAAGGTGATTCTCTCCGGCCACAGCGGTGGTTATCACGCAATGGCCGCGATTCTTGACCACGGCGGCCGGCCGGATAAAATTCGGGAGGTGTGGCTGTTTGACGCCCTCTACGGTAACACCGAAAACTTTGTCGCCTGGCAGAAAACCCAGGCTGGCCGCTTGCTGGACCTTTATACCGACCACGGCGGCACCAAGGAAGAGTCCCAGAGTTTACTGGCGGCTTATCGCACGCAGGGCGCCAGGCTGTTCACGGCGGAGGACACCAATGCCGTGCCGGACAATTTGCGAACAAATCGGATTGTGTTTCTCCACACAGACCTGGTCCACAACGATGTGGTGGCCAAACGCGGCGCTTTCGGCCAGTTCTTGAAGACCAGTTGCTTGCAAAATGAATGATATGCGCCTCTGGTTGCTTTGCCTCCTGGCCGCATTTGTGGGCGGCTGTCACTCTATGCCTACCGCTGCAAAATCAACCGCCCAACCGCCGGTGAAACTCGGCGACGAGGTGCTGTTTGCAAAGCACTTGGACCTGATTCTCGGCAAACGGGTCGGCCTCATCACGAATCCGACCGGCCTGGACGGCAAACTCGAAAGTGTCATCGATAAATTTCGCGCGCAGCCGGACGTGAAACTCGTGGCGCTCTACGGCCCCGAACACGGGGTGCGCGGCAATGCCCAGGCGGGCGAATATGTGGCCTTTTATTACGACGAACATTTCAAGTTGCCGGTGTTCAGTTTGTACGGGCAGACGCACCAGCCGCCCCCGGACATGCTGACGAACATTGACGCCTACATGCGGACGTTCGACACCCAGCACAGCGGCAAGCTGGTCCAACCGGACATGCTGAATTCCGTGGATGTGATGGTGTTCGATCTGCAGGATGTTGGCACACGCGTCTACACGTACGTTGCCACCCTGGCCTATGCCATGCAGGCGGCCGCCGCCGCAGACATCCCGTTCCTCGTGCTCGACCGGCCCAATCCCCTCGGCGGCGTGGCCATGGATGGACCGATCTTAGAGTACCCGAAATACAGTTCGTTTATCGGCCTGTACCCCATTCCGCTGCGGCATGGCATGACGGTGGGGGAGCTGGCGCAATTGTTTAACGCTCACTATCTCACGAAGCCTGCGAAGCTCACGGTGGTGCCCATGGAGAATTGGTCCCGCACTGAGTGGTTCGATGAAACCTCACTGCCGTGGGTGCTCCCTTCGCCGAATTTGCCCTCGCTAGACAGCGCCACGGTCTATCCCGGCCAAGTTATTTTGGAGGGCACCAATCTGTCCGAAGGCCGCGGCACCACCAAGCCGTTTGAGCTGTTCGGGGCGCCGTGGATTGACGGCTTTGTGCTGGCAAGGGCTTTGAACGCATTGCACCTGCCTGGCGTGCAGTTCCGGGAGGCCTGGTTTACGCCGACGTTCTCGAAGTTTTCCGGCCTGCAATGCGGCGGTTGCCAGTTGCATGTCCAGGACCGCCGTGCCTATCAATCGGTTGCCACCACGCTCGCCATTCTATCGGTGATCAAACAGTACTATGGTGACAAGCTGGAATTTCACGCGGCATATTTTGACAAGGTCCTGGGAACCTCCTCTGTGCGCGAGGCGCTCGAACGTGGCGAACCGGTGGACAAAATCGTGGCCGGTTTCCAACCCGGTCTGGAGGCCTTTGCCCGGCTCCGCCAACCCTATTTATTGTATCGGTGAACCAGTGGGTGTTCCTGCGGAGTATTTGCCCGTACCTGCCATGCAGCTTGCGGATCCGATCCGCGATGGTCCTGGCAATCCCTTTGGGATTCATAAAGATGCTTTGGCTCGTTTGTGGGCGTGTCGCCCGTGCCAAAGCGGTGGAGGACCACCGCAGCCCAAGACGCTGCGCGTACGCGGAGCCGCCGCCATTTGCGCAGCGTCTTGGACTGCGCCGGCGGAGCGGCAGCGGCGACGGCGCTTTCGCCCGCTCGGTTTGCGGTCGAAAGTGGGTAGATATGCCCCCGCACGAAAGCGGTGTCGCCCTGTGCTTGCCACCGCAGTTCAAAACCTTCTGCGCAAGTGGACACATCTGGCAGTCTCGTTATTCCTGGGACTGAAGCGACTTTTTGAATTTTATGAAGACACAATTCCTGACCGGCCTTTTCAGCGTGGCCTGCGCCGCACTCCTTTTATCCGGCTGCGCTACGCATTGGGTCTCCCATCCGGCCTTTCGCCCGGAAAAACTCGCGCAGATGGATGCGGTGATTGAATCGGCCATCGCCAGCAACCAATGTCCCGGCGGCGTGTTGTGGTTGGAGCACGATCGCCACTCTTACCACAAGGCGTTTGGCCAGCGCGCGCTCGTGCCCGTCCGCGAACCGATGACGGAGGACACGATTTTCGACGCGGCATCCCTCACCAAGGTCATGGCCACCACTCCCGCGGTTATGCTATTAATCCAGCGCGGCCAAATCGCCTTGGATGCGACTGTGAACACCTACCTGCCTGAATTCACCGGCGCGGGCCGGGAGTCGGTTACGGTGCGGGAATTGCTGACGCACACCTCGGGCCTGCCGCCGGATATCGAAACGAAAAGCGATTGGCACGGCCAGGCGGAGGCCATCCGGAAAGCGTGCGCGGAGAAATTGGAGAATCCGCCTGGCACCGTATTCAAGTACAGCGACATTAATTTTTTTCTGCTGGGGGAAATCGTCCAGCGCGTCAGTCGGCGACCGTTGGAGGATTTTGCCCAACGTGAGATCTTCAGACCCTTAAAAATGACCGATACTGGCTTTACGCCGTCGTCGGAAAGGCGGTCGCGCGTCGCCCCCACGGAAGTGGTGGCGGGCCAGCCCTGGCGCGGAGTGGTGCACGATCCCACGGCGCGGAAAATGGGGGGCGTGGCCGGACACGCGGGATTATTCACGACTGCGTCCGATTTGGCACGCTACGCGCGCCTGTTGCTGAACCATGGCAAATTGGACGGTGTCCGCCTTTTCCAACCGGAAACAGTGCGACTGATGACGAGCGTGCAAACCCCGCCAGGGATGTCCGCCAAGCGCGGCCTGGGGTGGGACATTGACACCGCCTTCAGCGGGCCGCGCGGGGAGGTGTTCCCAATTGGTTCCTACGGCCACACGGGCTGGACCGGCGGCTCATTGTGGATTGATCCCGGTTCGCGCACCTTCGTGATCTTCCTTTCCAACCGGAACCACCCGACCGAAGCCGGCAACGTGCTGGCCCTCCGGCGCCGGCTAGGCACCCTGGCCGCTGAGGCGGTGGCAGATCACCAGGCTTCGCCGGCTTCGGCCCACTGAGTTCTCCTTCCAACGGAAGGTTGGTTTTTCCGTACGGCCGGCGCGGTTGCATTCGGTGAATTCCCCGCGCGGAGCCCGGCTTAAGATTTTGCCGCAACCAGAGCGGGCCGGCAGTCTGGCGCACGCAGAATGCTTATCGGATTCATTGTTTGCACTTTTGTAACAGGGATTAAGATAATGTAACAATTCAAGTTTTTTTATGCGTCAAATTGCCGATTTTGGTTGCAAAAGGGGGGTGGCTGACGTAATAAAGTTATTCAGGTTTTAAAACCGAAAACCCAAGTATGAAAACCATTAACCATCAATGAGTGGAAAAACCAAAAGAAGAAGAACTATGAAAAAATTCATCGCGTTCGCGACTGGTCCAACCTTGCTGCTGGCCGCCGCCCTGTCCGTGGCGTTATGCCCAACGAGTCTGCAAGCCACACCGTATGCGTCCAGTGTGACGAATAATGCCGGCACCATTCAATTCTATCTCAATGAATCAAATGCCACAATTACAGTCACTTACGAAGATGGTTCCACCAACACCAATTTTAACGGCGTCAGTACCGGCACCAATATTCCGGCGGGCCCGCAGAGCTTTGCCCTCGGTTCGCACAGTTCCTATGCCATTAGCGTGACCAAGATCGGTAGCGGCGCCCCCAGCTTGATCCGCTCCCTGGGCATCGGGACCGCGCGCGGTGTGGACGTTAACAAAAACCCGACCTCGCCTTATTTCGGCAGGGTTTATGAAGTCAGTGGCGGAACCGGGGTGTATCTGCTGAATCCTGACCTTTCGTATGTGACGACCACGGCCGTCAAGGCGGGGGTGACCACTTGGGGCAGTGGTGGCACGGGCACGGGCACAAGTCCGTATCGCCTCAGTGTGGCGGGGGATGATTCCGTGATTGTCGGGGACGCCAGTGAGTTGGGCTGCTCGGTTTATCAAATCGACCCCAATTTTGTCACCAATCAGCTGGTGCTGGGGCCAGTGGGTCTCATCCCGAGCGGCACGAGTTATGTGCCACAAGTGTCCCACGGGACCATCCAATCGCGCCCGCTCATCACGGGCTCGTTGGCGAATAGCAACCTGATGCTTTACGATATTGATGGTGAATTGGGACCGAATTATAATTCGATTCAGATTTACAACATTGGCGCCGGCCCGCTCCCGTGGACGAATGCGCCCACGAGCACGGGCTTTCCGGTTGGCTTAAGTTCCTTTGACTCCATTGCCCTCGGCGGCAATGAATACACCGGCTTGACCATGGGCCCCAACGGCTACCTTTACGCGAGCACCTACCGGAACAATTTGTCCAACCCATCGCTCCAGATTTATGATCCCACCGGCCAAACCAATCTCTGGAATTCCTGGGAGCCCAATGGAACCACGTACGATCCGTTGAACCTTACTACTGGAAATGGCACACCGACCGGTGACTATTTTTATAGCACCTATACCGTCGGCGCCAATACCGGCACCTCCGCGTTGATTGATTCGGCCGTCACTGCTGATGGCAGATATGTGATCGGTGAGAGCATTTATAACGGCGTGACAATTTGTCCGCTGACTAATGGCATCCCCAACGTAGCCAACCTATTCATTGCCAATCCGACTTCACTCTCAGGCAACGGGCGTGGTGTGGCTTGGGACGCGGCCGATAACTACTATGTCAGCAGTTCTGGTCTTGGGGCGGTTCAAGAATGGTCCATGGGGCTCACCGCCACGGCGGTCACCTCGGGCAATGCCCGCGGCCAGACCAATTTTGCGCTGCTGCTCCCCGCCACCTCCGTAAGCGTGGTGGCCACCACGCCCTTCGCCTCCCAAAATGGACCGACTCCCGGGGTGTTCACCATTACCCGCACCGACGGCAACGGCAACTACAATTCCCCCATCACCGTGAATTACACTCTGACTGGCGCAGCCGTCAATGGCGCCTCCTATACCGTTGCTCCCACCAACGCCACCAAATCAATTGTGATCGCCGCCGGCATGACTTCCACCAATATCACCATCAATCCGGTGACGGACGGAGTGTCCCGGCCGACGACGACGGTCACCCTGTCGCTGTTGGGTGGCAGCGCCTATACGACGGCGGCTCCGTTTTCGGACACCGTTTCCATTCAGAACACGGGTCCCCAGGTGCTCTTGATCTCGTCGGTCAACTCTCCGACCATCTACAAGGGACTGACGAATGACCCGGGCTTTTTTGTTGTCACCCGCTATGGCGACACCAACGCGGCAACCTACATGACGTCTGCGAACGGCTTCACCTACGGAGGCACTGCCACGGCTCAAGAATATGTTCCAGCGGGCACGATGGAGTTTGACCCCGGCACCGTGAGCGTTACCAATTTCATCACCCCGTTGATTGACACGACCAGTTATGTGGGAACCAGGACCGTGGCCATCAGCCTCTTGGCGGGCAGCGGCTACACGGTCTCGAACAATGTGGGAACCATTGCGATTCTCGACAACCAATATCCGCCCGCCACGGTAATCTATTCCAATCCCTTGACGGATCCAAATGACGCGAAAAACTGGGGCGTCACGTCGGCCAACAACAACATGCCGAACAACCCCATTGACAACACCATCAATTTTGGTTATGATCTTACGGCCAGCAATCCCAATGCTGGCAACGTAGGCTTGATCAGCCTGCCTCCGAGCGGCGCCACCAGTGCCTTGCGAGTTACCGTCAACAAAACCCCTGGCCAAGGATCCGGGGCGGCGGCGGGTGTCAATTTGTATCTCACCAATATGCCGCCACTTTCAGGCGATTATGCCGTTCGCTTCAGCATGAACCTGGCGGAAGGGTATGAAGCCTCCTACACCACGGAAGGTGCGCTCTTCGGCATCAACCATTCTGGCCAGGACACCAACTGGTGGTCGGGCAGTGGCCTGGTTTCGGGCGCCACTCCGAGTGTCTGGTCCAGTGATGGCATTTGGTATTGGCTCAGCGTGGACGGCGGAGCGAGTGCGGGCGACTATCTTGAATTCACCGGCCTGGGTGGGACCAACGCCAACACGGGCTGGACCCAATTGGGCACCGAGACTGCCGCCCTTTACACTGGTGTGTTTGAGAACCCGGCACCCTATAGCGGCTCCGACCCGGGTTTGCCGGCCAATGGTTCGCCGTACAACGCCTATCCCAATGCTTATACGAATAGCTGGGCCGATGTGGAAATCAAGACGGCCCACAGCATTGTGACTCTGTCCATTAACAAGACCGTGATTTACACGTACACCAATACCACGGCCTTCACCAACGGCTACCTTATGCTGGGCTATGAAGATCCGTTCTCGTCGGTGGGCGGGCCTGACGCCGCGGTCTATTATTCTGGTCTCACCGTGGTGCAACTGACCGCCCCGACGATCACCCAGCAACCCACTAATTTTATTGCCGGGGTGGGCTCCATCGCCACCTTCACCGTGGTGCCCTCGTTCCCCACCACCTCCTACAACACTACTGGCCAGTGGCTGTTCAATGGAGCCCCCATTGCCGGAGCGACGAATACCACCTACTCCTTCACGGTCACCAAGACTAGTTTCGGCAGCTATTCATGGACCATCAACGACGGTAACTACTCGCTGGTCAGTTCCAATGCCACGCTCACCCCGCCGCCGCCGTTCGTGATCACTCCGCCCGCCACCATTTATGGCGTCCTCGGCGGTTCGGCCACTTTCAAGGCGCTGGGCGGTACGTTCTCCGGTGTGACCAATTATCAATGGTACACCAATTCTGTGAAGTTGACCGGTGCCACCACGTCCGCGCTGACATTGTCCGGTATTACCACCGGCCAATTCGGACTCAACTACACGGTTGCGGTCAATGACGGGTTCAACACCGTGACCAGCACTCCGCCGGCTACCTTGCTCGCGGCTTCGCTGCCCGTCCTCGCCGCCCCAACCGTTTCTGGCTCAAAGTTCAACTTGAGTATTAGCTCCCAAGTGGGCCCGGGCTATGTGCTGGACTACAAGTCCAACCTGGTCCAGTCGGCTTGGGTTCCGCTCCAGACCAATGCGGGCACGGGTGGAACCATCACCTTCACCCCAGCGGCTACCAATTCGCAAGGATTCTATATTATTAAGGTCCAATAAACCCCACGGCAGGGGCATCCGCCGAGGGCGGCGGATGCCCCTGCTCGCTTTCATCAAATGACTGTGGCTATGCATAAAAGACAATTGAATACCCGAACAAACAAACCGCTGGCGGCCAGGTTCGACCAGACCCAATTTGGATCTTCAGCGTTTACTTTGATTGAATTGTTGGTTGTCATTGCCATCATTGCCATTCTGGCGGCCATGTTGCTGCCCGCCCTCGCCAATGCCAAGATCAAGGCGCAGGTCATGCAAAGTCTGGATAATATCAAGCAGGTGCAAATCGGCTGGCAATTGTACGCCGGCGATTTCAACGATTCGGTGCTGCCCAATGCTCCCTTGGGCGCTGGCGATGCGACCTCTTGGTGCGGCGGAACCGGGGAGAA
>Ga0364922_10576_pt3 | contig 15123 bp, 9 predicted proteins | sample ExccelJu500001D4_2_FD_206955 | JGI IMG/M metagenome (GOLD analysis project Ga0364922, IMG submission 206955) | Enriched cells from Trout Bog Lake Hypolimnion, Wisconsin, USA - BchlTB.June20.5000.01.D4 | ecosystem: Environmental > Aquatic > Freshwater > Lake > Hypolimnion/Profundal zone | place...
GGTCTGCGCGCAGGCGGGACTATGTTCGACTGTCGAAGTGCATTGGTTCTGAGGAAACCGCCCCTCGGAGGTGGGCTGTGAGGCATGTGTTGCACGACAGAACACGTGACCCGCAAATTTTTTTATAAAAAACACAAAGATTTCGTTGACTGCCAATTCATTTCGTATATGTTTTTCACTCCCGCACGAGACACCAGTCAAACGATGTGGGAATGTTCTTCACCGGTCTGCTTCAGTCACTCGAACAAGTGAGAAGTGGTGCCGTCGACCCAAGAAGCTTTTGTCACGAACGAAAGCAACAAGGGTTGACTCACCCCTCCAGCAGCCACCGGCAACGATCTTTGACAGCGCAGGTCCGGTTTCGCATGGCATAAGGAAACCGGATGGATCATATACAAAAACAGCAAAAACTGAATTGTGCGTTTTTCGTCGATTTTTAATCGAAGTTTAATACAGACTGTCTGTCGGTTCACCACGGTGAGCCGATGAGATAAGTGCTGGAATTTGCCCTCCGTATAGCACGAGGGGGCGCAAACTTTCTACGGAGAGTTTGATTCTGGCTCAGAACGAACGCTGGCGGCGTGGATAAGACATGCAAGTCGAACGGGACTTGATTTGTAGCAATACCGATCAAGTCTAGTGGCGAACGGGTGCGTAACACGTGAGTAATCTGCCGGGAAGTGGGGGATAGCTCGTCGAAAGGCGAATTAATACCGCATATGGCCAGGAAGGACATCCTTCCGACGTCAAAGCAGCAATGCGCTTCCTGATGAACTCGCGGCCTATCAGCTTGTTGGTAAGGTAACGGCTTACCAAGGCTATGACGGGTAGCTGGTCTGAGAGGACGACCAGCCACACTGGAACTGAGACACGGTCCAGACACCTACGGGTGGCAGCAGTCGAGAATTTTTCACAATGGGGGCAACCCTGATGGAGCGACGCCGCGTGGAGGATGAAGGTTTTCGGATTGTAAACTCCTGTCATGAGGGAACAAGAAAGTGATAGTACCTCAAGAGGAAGAGACGGCTAACTCTGTGCCAGCAGCCGCGGTAATACAGAGGTCTCAAGCGTTGTTCGGATTCATTGGGCGTAAAGGGTGCGCAGGCTGTGTGGTAAGTCGGGTGTGAAATTTAGGGGCTCAACCCCTAAACTGCATTCGATACTGCCATGCTAGAGGACTGTAGAGGAGATTGGAATTCACGGTGTAGCAGTGAAATGCGTAGATATCGTGAGGAAGACCAGTGGCGAAGGCGAATCTCTGGGCAGTTCCTGACGCTCATGCACGAAGGCCAGGGGAGCAAACGGGATTAGATACCCCGGTAGTCCTGGCAGTAAACGGTGCACGTTTGGTGTGGGAGGATTCGACCCCTTCCGTGCCGGAGCTAACGCGTTAAACGTGCCGCCTGGGAAGTACGGTCGCAAGATTAAAACTCAAAGAAATTGACGGGGGCCCGCACAAGCGGTGGAGTATGTGGCTTAATTCGATGCAACGCGAAGAACCTTACCTGGCCTTGACATGCATCTCTAAGTTGGTGAAAGCCAGCGAGTGTAGCAATACACAATTTGCACAGGTGCTGCATGGCTGTCGTCAGCTCGTGTCGTGAGATGTTGGGTTAAGTCCCGCAACGAGCGCAACCCCTGTGATCTGTTGCCACCGGCGCAAGCCGAGCACTCTGATCAGACTGCCCTGTGAAACGGGGAGGAAGGTGGGGACGACGTCAAGTCAGTATGGCCCTTACGGCCAGGGCTGCACACGTACTACAATGCCCAGGACAGAAGGAACCGAAACCGCGAGGTGGAGGAAATCACTAAACCTGGGCCCAGTTCGGATTGAAGGCTGCAACTCGCCTTCATGAAGTTGGAATCGCTAGTAATGGCGCATCAGCTACGGCGCCGTGAATACGTTCCCGGGCCTTGTACACACCGCCCGTCACATCATGGAAGTCGTTTGTACCCGAAGTCGCTGCGCCAACCCGCAAGGGAGGCAGGTGCCTAAGGTATGGATGGTAACTGGGATGAAGTCGTAACAAGGTAGCCGTAGGGGAACCTGCGGCTGGATCACCTCCTTTCTAAGGAGATATCCGGAAAATCTTAGAATATTCCGGAAGGTCGATCGCTAAACCATTTCCTCGGATTTGGCATGCGATGAAATCCTGAAAACCGAAAGGTTCGAAGGTTCGATGAGGAGCGCACAATTCAGTTTTTGCTGTGAGGAAGAACCCAAAAAAAACACTGGGAACTTACGACTGGTTTTTATTTTTAGCGGCTCTGCCGCCGCATCGCGGGGGTATAGCTCAGTTGGTAGAGCGTCTGCTTTGCAAGCAGAATGTCAGGAGTTCGAGTCTCCTTACCTCCACCAACCTTGTGAATCTCTAATAGGGCCTGTAGCTCAGCTGGTTAGAGCATGCGCTTGATAAGCGCAGGGTCACTGGTTCGAATCCAGTCAGGCCCACCACTAGCACTGAGCCAGTCTCAACCTAACAAACAAATTTTTATGGTCTGCACATAATGCAGATCGATCCATCCGAATAATTTTTGGCTGTGCGGGATCTCAGGATCCGGCGCTCCCCGCGGGCATAGTCCCGTCGGAGGTTCTTTGACATCTGCAGATAGGGTAAAAAATTACAACTTTAAGAGCTGAGTCCGTGAACAAACGGCATCGTCAAAAGACGATCCGCTGTTCACAGCGAATTTCAGAATGAACGATATCAAAAGCTACGAAGAGCACATGATGAATGCCTTGGTGCCTGTAGGCGAAGAAGGACGCGATAAGCTGCGATAAGCCACGGGGAGCGGCAAGTACGCTACGATCCGTGGGTGTCCGAATGGGGTAACCCGGTCAGAGTCATATCTGGCCACCGCTGTTTGAATACATAGGACAGTGGGAGCGAAACCTGGTGAAGTGAAACATCTCAGTAACCAGAGGAAAAGAAAGTGAAACGATTCCGTCAGTAGTGGCGAGCGAAAGCGGAAAAGCCCAAACCGGAGGACTTGTCCTCCGGGGTTGTAGGGCCCCGATATGGTAGTCAAACGATTAGGTGAAGCGTGTGGAAAAGCGCTCCATAGAAGGTGACAGACCTGTAACCGAAAATCCGATGACGCCTAGGGAGTCCCTGAGTAATGCCATTCACGTGAAACTTGGCATGAATCCACGGAGACCACTCCGTAAGGCTAAATACTAACAGGCGACCGATAGTGAACAAGTACCGCGAGGGAAAGGTGAAAAGAACCGCTGCGAGCGGAGTGAAATAGTACCTGAAATCATGTGCTTACAAGGTGTCAGAGCCCCGCAAGGGGTGATGGCGTGCCTTTTGCTTAATGAGTCTGCGAGTTAGCATCAGTGGCAAGTCTAAGTCCTTCTGGGACGGAGGCGAAGCGAAAGCGAGTCCGAAATGGACGCCCAGCTGCTGGTGCTAGACCCGAAGCGGAGGTGATCTACCCATGGTCAGGTTGAAGTCCCGGTAACACGGGATGAAGGACCGAACCGGTGAACGTTGAAAAGTTCTCGGATGAACTGTGGGTAGGAGCGAAAGACTAATCAAACCCCGTCATAGCTGGTTCTCTCCGAAATCTATTGAGGTAGAGCCTTGGACGCTGACCTGCGGAGGTAGAGCACTGGATGAACTAGGGCCCATACCCGGGTACCGAATTCAATCAAACTCCGAATGCCGCAGGGTGAAGTCCAGGAGGCAGAATGCGAGGGATAAGCTTCGTATTCGAGAGGGAAACAACCCAGACCAGCAGCTAAGGTGCCTAAATACCGCTCAGTGGAAAGGATGTGAGATTGCTTAGACAGTGAGGATGTTGGCTTAGAGGCAGCCATCATTTAAACAGTGCGTAATAGCTGACTCATCGAGCGATCTCGCGCCGAAAATGATTGGCGATAAGCGGTATACCGAAGCTCTGGATGCATGACCGGTTCGCCGGACATGCGTGGTAGGAGAGCATTGTTGGCGCATTGAAGCCATGTGGAAACGCTAGGTGGAGTGCCAACAAGTGAGGATGCAGACATGAGTAGCGATAAGCCGGGTTGAATTCCCGGCCGCCGTAAACCCAAGGTTTCCTGGGGAAGGTTCGTCCTCCCAGGGTTAGTCGGAACCTAAGGCGAGGCCGAGAGGCGTAGTCGATGGATGGCAGGTTCAATATTCCTGCACCTGCAATGGTTAAGCTTACAGGGGACATATGGAAGGAGAAGAGTCACCGATTGAAAGTGGTGGTCCCGCAAGGGGACGTGGAGGCTTCGGCCGAAGCGGATTCTTCAAACGCTGTATCGAGAAAAGCCTGTAAGTGTTCCCATGGCAGTCCGTACCGGAAACCGACACAGGTGGGTGGGCACAAATGTGCCAAGGCGCGTGAGTGAAACCTCGTTAAGGAACTCGGCAATCTAGCCCCGTAACTTCGGAAGAAGGGGTCCCTTCAGCAATGGAGGGCGCAGTGAGTAGGGTCAACCGACTGTTTAACAAAAACACAGCACTCTGCTAAGACGCAAGTCGACGTATAGGGTGTGACACGTGACCAATGCGGAAAGATTACGGTAAGGGGTTAGCCGCAAGGCGAAGCTCTGAGCCCAAGTCCCCGTGAATGTCGGCCGTAACTATAACGGTCCTAAGGTAGCGAAATTCCTTGTCGGGTAAGTTCCGACCTGCACGAATCGTGTAACGAGTTGACCGCTGTCTCAACGAGGAGCTCAGCGAAGTTGTAATGGCGGTGAAGATGCCGCCTGCCCGCAGTAGGACGGAAAGACCCTATGCACCTTTACTGTACGCTGTCACTGGTTTTTCGGTTGTGATGCTTAGTGTAAGTGGGAGACTTTGATCCGCTTCTTTCGGGGAGCGGTGAGTCGACAATGAAACACCACCCTTCAGAATTGGAAAATCTAACTTCGGCCCATAATCTGGGCGAAGGACCCTGGCAGCCGGTCAGTTTGACTGGGGCGGTCTCCTCCCAAAGAGTAACGGAGGAGTGCGAAGGTTGGCTCAACCCGGTTGATAATCGGGTGACGAGTATATGGATATAAGCCAGCTTAACTGCGAGACACACATGTCGAGCAGGGACGAAAGTCGGCCCAAGTGATCCGGTGGTTGAATGTGGAATTGCCATCGCTCAACGGACAAAAGGTACGCTAGGGATAACAGGCTGATCATGCCCAAGAGCTCATATCGACGGCATGGTTTGGCACCTCGATGTCGGCTCATCACATCCTGGGGCTGGAGAAGGTCCCAAGGGTCCGGCTGTTCGCCGGTTAAAGTGGTACGCGAGCTGGGTTCAGAACGTCGCGAGACAGTTCGGTCCTTATCCACTGTGGGCGCAGGAGAATTGAGGGGTTCATTCCCTAGTACGAGAGGACCGGGAATGACGAACCTCTGGTGTTCCGGTTGTCGTGTCAACGGCATTGCCGGGCAGCTATGTTCGGAAAGGATAAGTGCTGAAAGCATCTAAGCACTAAGCCTCTCCCAAGATGAGTTCTCCCTGAAGATCCGTGGAAGACCACCACGTTGATAGGTTGCAGGTACAAGCACGGTAACGTGTTCAGCTTAGCAATACTAATGATCGTTCGGCTTAATATGTTCATTTTGGATTCACCTTAAGCAGTGAATCCTTCATGACTCAGTTTCGAAAAGTTGGGTAATTTTACTACTATCTGCAGATGTCAGCGAATTCCGACGAGACAAACTCCCGGTTGTTCATTGAAAACCTGAAAACGACAGAACGGTCACCAGAGACCCGAAATCATGGAAGCATATGTGACTTCCCGGGATTTCGTCCTCTGGTGATCATAGCGCGGTGGCACCACCCGTTCCCATCCCGAACACGGAAGTGAAACGCCGCAGCCCCGATGGTAGTGCATCTCTAGGTTGTGCGAGAGTAGGACGTCGCCAGGTTTAACGGCCCCGGTTGGAGAAATCCGACCGGGGCCGTCCTTTTTTGGGAAGAGAAGAAGTATCTTGCAGCAGCAAAGGAAACAAACTTGAGGACTGAAACCTGAATGACTCTATTGATCACATGGAACTCGATCTGGAAAAAGAACATGCGGATAGGGCTTACTCGCTTCTCGCCAACCTCGTCACACCACGCCCCATCGCCTGGGTCACGACAATCAGCAGGGAGGGGAAGGTCAACGCCGCCCCCTTCAGCTTCTTCAACCTCCTTGGTGCTAATCCACCCATCTTGGGGTTCTGTCCTGGGGATCGGGCGGAGGGGGTTCCAAAAGATACCGCTCTAAATATCCGATCCACGCACGAATTCGTCGTGAACCTTGTGGACGAACCGTTGGCCGAGGCCATGAACAAGACGGCATCATCGCTTCCCTATGGAGTGAACGAACTTGAGTCGGTCGGTCTCCATGAGGCCTCCTCCACAACCATTCGTCCGCCACGCATCGCCGAGGCTCCAGCCAGCCTTGAGTGCTCCGAATGGGGAACTCTGCAAATCGGGGCGAATCGTCTTGTGATTGGACTGATTAAGCGAATCCACATACGGGACGAATTCTATGACCCCGGATCTCACCGTATCAGGGGCGACCTTTTTTATACAGTCGGACGAATGGCATCACCTCACTGGTACTGCCGTACCCGCGACCGCTTCGAGATGATCCGCCCTAATTGACAGAGCCATCAGCCACGAGTATAAATCGCCTTATGGCAACAAATCCTGTTCTTGAACGCGCTGATTTCGATGTGGCAACCGGCTCTTCCGGAGTGATGACCCTGCGTGGCACGGTCAATAAATCCGCAATCCTTCTCCTGCTTACCATCGTTGGTGCTGTCTATACGTGGAGCGCTACCCGTGGTGGATACGCCCAGAACGCAATGATCTTCACCGGAATCGGTGCCATTGCAGGATTCATTCTGGCACTTGTCACCTGTTTCAAGCAGAACTTGGCGCCAATAACGGCCCCTATCTATGCCCTCTGCGAGGGGCTCTTCATCGGTGGTATTTCCGCAATGTATGAGACTAAGACCCAGGGAATCACCATCCAAGCGGTAATGCTGACCTTTGGTACCTTTGCCGGGATGCTCTTCCTTTTTCAGGGGAATATTCTGCGAGCTACTCCGATGTTTATGAAAGTGGTCATAGGGGCGACCATAGGAATCATGCTCACCTACTTCCTGGGCTTCGTTCTCTCATTCTTTCATATCAACCTTCCCATCTTTGGCGGAGGGCAACTTGGCATCCTATTCAGCTTGGCTGTAGTCGTGGTTGCAGCTCTGAACCTGATTATTGACTTCGAGTTCATTCAACAATCGGCTGAGTCCGGCAATGCTCCAAAATATATGGAGTGGTATGGAGCCTTTGGACTGCTGGTGACTGTTGTCTGGCTCTACATTTCCATTCTGCGGTTGCTCTCGAATCTTTCCGGCAACAACCGATAAAAAGGCTCGGGCTTTTAGTGCTCAGCTTCGCTGAGCCGTATAAATCGAGACGGTTCCCAACGAGAGGGGAATGGCTTGCGCATTATCAAAGCCGCAGGACTCGATTAGCGAAGTCATGGCTCTTCCTGAGGGGAATTGTTCAATCGAGCCGCCGAGATACTCGTAGGCATCCTTACGGCCCGTTGCGATGCCGGCTATGATCGGCAGCACATGGTGGAGGTAGGAACGGTAGAGTGGGCGGACTATCGGAAGCGTCGGGAGCGAAAAATCGAGGATAAGAAGATGCCCGCCCGACTTGATAACGCGCCCCATCTCGGAGAGCCCCTTGTCCCAAGAAGCCATGTTGCGGAGTCCAAAGGCGGCGGTCGCGACATCGAATGTCCCCTCCGGAAAGGGGAGGTTCATGCCATCGGCCTCAACGAGATCGGAGAGCCCCTTTCTGCGCGCTACCTCAAGCATTGGGCGGCAGAAGTCGGCCCCAATGACCCGGGCGTCCGGAAAGTTTTTTTTCATGGCAAGAGCAAGGTCCCCACTTCCAGTTGCCACATCGAGCACCAGGGAGGGGCGCCACTTTCGGATAAGATCGACTACGACGGCACGCCAGTAAAAATCGAGTCCGCAGCTAAGGAGGTGATTGACCAGCTCATATCGCCCTGCAATGGCTGAAAAGAGATCCCTAACATATTCGGGCTTTTCCATAATACATGATGGAGGGGTTGCTGGCTTGCGCTGGATACCAAAGAAATAAGTGCTCACGAGAGGAATCGAACCTCCATGGGTTTCCCCATACGCTTCTGAGACGTACGCGTCTGCCAGTTTCGCCACGTGAGCAGGAGTGTGTGAATTTAACGGACAGGGCGGGAATGTAAACCACCAAGCTCTGGGTCCCTGGGTCCACTAAAACATGAAAAGATGCGAATTTCAGCTGGCGTGGATTGCTCCCCCATGCAAAGTAGAGTGTTCCACCACATAATCATGAACAAACGATTCCTCACTATTCTTTCTATCCTTCTGGGCACGGGACTGCTTCAGGCTCAGAATTCCTCCAAAGCTTCCACCACGCCGGACATCAACAAGATGATTCAGGATGCTGTTTCCAAGGGTGGTTCCAGCTCACCCTCCGTCCCGCTTAAGGATCCTGTCGCAGTTGTGAACGGCGAGAAGATCTCCAGAGCCGAACTTGAGAAGGCCTTGAACGAGGCGCTTGCCAGCAGTGGAGCGAACCCTTCCACGCTGACCGCCGACCAGAAGCTTCAGGGGTACCGTCAGATCCTCGACGGCATGATCATGGAAAAACTAGTCGACAAGCAGGCTGCCAATGTCCCTGTCGACAAAGCCGAAGTTGCGGCACAGGTAGACAAGATCAAAAAACAGTTCCCATCCGAGGAAGCGTTTGAAGATGCGATAAAGAAGTCCGGCCTGACCATCGGCCAGTTCAACGCCAACCTCGCCCGTTCGATGCGTCAAAGCAAGTGGATGCAGACTCAGGTGAATGGCAAGGACACGGTGACGGCGGACGATGCCAAAAAATTCTATGATGCCAATACCAAGGAGTTCACCAACCCCGATCTCGTCAAGGCGAGCCATATTCTTTTCCGCACCCCCGAGAATGCAACCCCCGAACAACTCAAGATAGCCGAGAACAAAGCAAAAGCAGCCATTATCCGTGCCAACAAAGGCGAACCATTCGACAAACTTGCCGCAGAACTCTCCGAGGAGCCAGGTGCAGCGCAGCGCGGCGGTGATCTTGGCTACTTCCCGAAGGATCGCATGGTGCCAGAATTTGCGGATGCCGCCTTCGCACAGAAAGTCGGTAGCGTGAGCGCCACCCCAGTGAAGACAAAGTTCGGATATCATGTCATCAAGGTGACCGACAAAAAACCGGCAGGAGTTGCCACATTCGACGAGGCTAAGGAGCAGATCATACTATTCCTCCAAAACCAGAAACGTCGTCAAATCATGCAGGGTATTATGCAGGAGCTGAGACAGGCAGCAGCGATTGAGTCGAATCTTCCTCCGTCCCCCACTCTCTCGACCCAGCCCAAGTAGTCCTCTTTTTGTCGATTTCGATGCCTGAGCCCAGGAAGACATCTGTCGGGGTCGTGGGGCTCGGGCTGATAGGAAGCCGCGTTGCAGCTACGCTTCGGCGCGGAGGTTATGATGTTGTTGTCTGGAACCGATCGCCCCGACCTGAGCCAAACTTTCTGGCTTCAGCAAACGAAATTGCCGAAACAGCTGACATCATTCAGCTATTTGTCCGTGACGGAGAGGCATTGATCGATGTCATTCGGGCCATGGGCAATGCACTGGGTGAGTCGCATGTCGTGATGAATCACGCCACAGTAGGGCCAGGGGAGACACTGGAAGCTTCCCGCCTGATAAGCGAACGGGGTGCAGCCTTTCTCGATGCCCCATTTACCGGAAGTCGTGATGCTGCTGCCGAGGGGCAGCTTGTCTATTATATCGGTGGTGAGGAATCAGTCCTAAAGCGTGTCTCCCCCGTGCTTGAGGCATCTGCCAAGGCGATTCTTCACATGGGACCAGTCGGTTCCGCTACCTACGTAAAAGTGGCCACCAACATGATCAGTGCGGCTCAGATAGAGGCCTTGGCAGAGGCCCTCGCTCTGCTTGACCGCGGTGGAGTGCCATTGCGTCTTTTGCAGGAGGCATTGGAACACAACATGGCAAACTCTGGCGTCATTTCCGCGAAGCTTCCCCTGATGTTAGCGGGGGATTTCTCTCCCCGTTTCTCGGTGAAGAACATGCTTAAGGATCTCCAAATTGCACTTCGATCTGTGGAAGGGAAAGGCATTGACCTTCCTGCAACAGCCGCCACAGCTGGAGCCTTGATGGGAGCTGTTCAAGCAGGGTGGGGAGAAGATGATTTCGCGTCACTTTCACGCCATTATGCCTATCCCGGTAGCGTTGACATGGCTTCTTCGACACCCGATAACGCGTTAATTCCCTCAGAGCCAAAGAAGAAGATCAAGGCGGACGATGAAGCACCCGCGAAGAAACCCCTCTTTGGATTCTTCGCTCGTCTCAAAAGAGAGGGTTCCTGAACCTCATCCCCTGTGGAAGATCTTGCGGAGCAACTTCGAGGGGCGCGGAGTGCTGGTGCGGCCTTCATGCTTCACCAACGTCTTCTTTTGCATCTCTCCGGAGCAGATTGTTTTCGCTATCTAAACGGACAGATCACTCGGGATCTCAGAGCCATCCGGGAGGGGGAAGCCCTTCCGGCCTGCATTCTGACACCAAGGGGGAAGTTGTGTGCGCCGTTGCTTATACATCGTCAAGGCGAGAATCTGATTGTCGAGGCCGATCCGGCCGTGAAGGAATCTCTCATCGCTCGTCTGGAACGTTATATCGTAGCAGACGATGTGACTGTTACTATTAAGCCGACATCACCCGGCGTGCACTTTTTTGGATTGCTGGCAACGACAGAACCATGGGCTTCCGCCCCGGGAATACGGGTTAGTCGACTCGGTGTGCCGGGGGTTGACATTGATATTGAAGTTGCAAAGTCGCTGGGCATGCCCCCTGTCCTTGAACCCCGAGTGGTGGAATCCCTGCGTATTGAGCGCTGCATTCCGATTTGGGGTTCGGAACTCAACTGTGAAACGCTTCCTCCTGAGGCTCTGCTGGATCGAACGCATATTGATTACGACCGAGGATGCTATCCTGGCCAAGAGGTCATTTCCCGGCTCAAGAGTATCGGAAGAGTGAATCGCCTGCTTGTTGTGTTAACAGCAGCCTCCGGTTCTCAACTTCTCTCTGGAGCGAGTATAGTTAATTGTGATGACAAGGAGGTTGGAGTGATTACGAGCACATCCGAGCAGTTTGACACGGGTCTCTGGTTGGCGCTCGGAATTGTGAGTAGGACGTCCGCCGAAGTCCCGGGCACTCTTTTTGCCCTCGATCCCTTGACCGGAAGCAGGACACCGATCAGCATCTCTGTCGGCTCATGAACCTTCGATCCGATTTTCTACGTGTTGTGCCAGCAGCCCTTGTTGGCTTCCTCTTCCTGAATGGCTGCGTAACTGCACCACGTATGGCTGGCGCCGGCCCGGAGGTTGCCGTGATGCTCGTTAAGGTGCGTAAGGAGAAGAAACCGCGGCGCGTTGTCATCGAGATGCGTGGCGAATCCGCCCCGCAAACGGTGGAAAATTTCAAGGATCTCATCAGGCGCCACTATTACGACGGGATGAGTTTTCATCGTCTTTTTCCCCATCAACTTGTCCAGACAGGCGACCCCAAAAGCCGACATGGCGAGAGTGATCGTTCAGGTACGGGCGGCCCCGGTTATACCGTGCCCGCTGAAATCCGGCTGAAACTGGAGAAGGGGTCGGTTGTAGCATCGCGACTCCCCGATGCGGTTAATCCTACCCGAGTATCCAATGGTAGCCAGTTCTTCGTATGCATTGATGCAATGCCCCAACTCAATGGACAATACACCGTCTTTGGGCGAGTGACCGATGGATTGGATGTTCTGGATGCCATCAGTGAAATTCCGGTCAACAGCAACGATTTTCCGATCGACAAGGTTGTGATTCAGTCGATCCGTTTGGAATAGCCGTTAAACAGAACTCCTCCCGTGGAGTCATTCACTCTCGGGCGGATAGTTCCTTTAGGGACTTATTGATGTTCGCGAATGCCCTCGGCTTCCACAATGGGCCATGTGGCGCGGAGTTCATCTGCGTAGGGGCCGATTTTTTCAATGGGAATCCCTTTGAACCCCAGCTTGTAGGCTGGGGAATCGGCTTGTAGCCGGTAGTCGTCCTTGGAGGCATCCACGAAATGCGGGTCGGCAACAGTGGAATGCTGATCCTCCCCGAGGGACTTCCATGCATCCCACTGGTTTGGCGGAGGAATTACCACGTTTGTCTGACCTTGGTCGATCAACAGCGGAAGGTTGTTGTGAAAGACGACATTGTCGTCAAAGGCGTTGTGATCTAACGGCACTTTCTTCAATAGGTAGAGTTTGGAAACAGGATTCGTGTAGTAGATGATATTGCAGAAAAATTGGTCGCCAGTCATGACCATGCCATTGGTCAGCACTGCTTTAGCGGGGGCGATTTGCATGTTGCGCATGCTTTTCCATGCGGGCTGATCCTTTACCGAATCATACCCTTTTACCATCGTCGGGAAGTGCTGCATCCACATTCTGTTGGTGGCCGTCCAACCGCTATACTGGATTTCTTGTTCGCCACCTTCCACGAACACATTGTTCTGGATCAGGTTGTCCCGTCCATTGTGGAGATGAATGCAGCCTCGCGAACAGCGGGCCACAATGTTGCCGATGACATCGACCCCTCCCGTATTGTCATCGAGATAAATGCCCCATGCAAAGAAGGGGCAGACCCACTGGCCGTTCTTCTGGCCGAAACCTCGAATGTCGTTGAAGTAGTTGTATCGGATGACCGAACCCCGCGAACTGATCCAATCGCGGCCCCCCGTATAGATCGCGCCGGTATCCTCGGTCTCAAGGGCGACATCCCGAATGTGGTTGTATTCAATTACGAGATTGTTGCCAGAAAACTGGATGCCGAACCGGGGGCCGTCGTGAATAAGATTATGTGAGGCCCGGTTGCCGCAACCGATCAGTGAGACTCCTACTCCCAGTTTGCTGTAAACGCCGAAATGGTGGATGTAGTTGTTGTCTGCATAGTTCCCGGCCGGAGTGAGGGTGATACGATCGCCGCCGTTGATAGATATGCCGTCCTTTCCAACGGCCGAGATGTCGTTTCCAACCGCTCCATTTTGAGAACCCCCGTTGATTGAAATCCCTGTACCACCGATGTTAAGCAGGGTACATCCTGCAACGAGGCAGTTAGTGGTTCCGCTTAGCATCACTGCGCTGTCGGCGCAGCACTCAAATGTGATGCCACGCAAGGTGACAAAGGATGTTCCCTTGTCGAGTTGCAGCAGGATTTTTCTTGCCGGAGCTTGAACCGTTTTGCCTTCTAGTGGCGATGGAGGCCAGAAGTAAAGAATTGAGTCCCTCTTATCCAGATACCACTCGCCGGGCGAGTCGAGTTCCTCAAATAGGTTTTGCACGAAATAACGGTCATTTGGCCGGATGGGGTAAGTACAATCGTTTGCCAGTACAATGGTTCGGCTTTTTTCATCGACTGATTGGATGCCCACGACGTTGTTCCACCAGTTGAAGCGTGGAAAAATAAAGACTTCTCCTTCTTCCGGATGGCTCCAGTGATGCAGATCCCCAGCTTTGGGATGCATGGTGCGCTTGTCTTCACCTGGTATATCCTTGTACATCGGGCAAAGTTTCCCATCCACAAATGCCCACCCCCCAGTATAGGGGTTCTTGGGATCAACGTTGGGATAACGGGCCAGAGGTTGACGTTGGCCGTCTAGAAGGAGTTGACGGAAGTAAACACCTTTGAGTCCCTGCGCACTCACATCAGTCTTAAGGATCTTGTCCTTATAGGGGACAAACCCAGTGATGGTGCGACCGCCGGTCAGGATCGGTTTTTCTTGATCGTAAGCTCGATAAACTACCGGCGCCCCGAGTTTGCCTGAATCTTGAGCGCTGAGCTTGAGGGGTTGAGAGAGGATATAGACACCGCCGCGCAGCCAGATATTAACGCCACCCGAAGGATAGTGCCCGGTTTGAGTCAACTGCCGCACCGCATCACGTGCCCGCTCCAGAGAGGCGAAGGGCTGATCCTTGGTGCCAGGGTTATTGTCGTTCCCGTTCGGTGCAATGGTGAATCCAACAATGGATGATGAGGCGGGAGAAGAAGCTGACGATAATGGGGTATTGGTTGACTGGGCCAATAACGACAGCGGCGTGAGCGCTAAGGAGGCGATAAGAATGAGGGGGTGTGTCATGATGAAATGAGAAACAGTGTAAGCTTTGGCAAAATCACGCTTCCCTACAAGCTCCGAGGCTTCCGCAGATGCTTGTCCGCAAAGCTCACCATGGCCTGCCAATCCTCAAGGGTTACATCGTGTTTGCCGGGCCGCAGAAAATAACCGATAGTGCTGTCGATGAGATGAGATGGCTTCGGCCATTCGTGAGCTGATAGTCCGTCTGTTCCATAAAGGCGGTAGACAGGGTCCGCTCCCATGCCCCCCAGAAACTCACCCTTGGGATCACTCCATAAATCTTCCGTTCCGCTGGTGATCAGCAACGGGCGTGGAGCTAATAGTGCCAGAAGTTCGTGTTGGTCAACGGGAAGAGCGCCTTCGTTCGATGCGTATTTTTTAAAATTTGTGGCAAACCAATGCCCAAGATGATGGGAGATCATATCCTGTACCGTCTCGCCGAAGATCCTTTTGCTCAAGGCCGCTCCTCCAGCCCCGGAACAGTTGGAGACAATCATGGCAAAGCGTTCATCTTGGGCTGCCGACCAAAGCGCGGCTTTGCCAAGTCTGCTGAAGCCGATCACGATCACTCTATGTTTGTCGACCTGTGGATTGCTTTCCAAGTAGTCCATCGCCCGACTCAAAGCCCATGCCCAAGCTCCCAGGGAACCCCAGTCCCCGTTCCCTGGTTCTGGGCCAAGCCCTCTGGGACCGTCTCGCCATCTCCCCTCTTCATCTGGTTCCACCTCCCCGTATCCTAATGTTGCCACCCCATATCCGTGCTCTAGTGCGTAGGCATAGGGCCACAGGTGCTGATGAAGGCCCCTGTCTGTTTCCGCAGGGAGGTGGTCCTTGATGCCATTTGAGTGGAGCCCCATGACCCAATGCTTTGGTAGCGGCAGATCCGGTTCCGTCGTCGTCG
>Ga0364922_10605_pt1 | contig 15118 bp, 11 predicted proteins | sample ExccelJu500001D4_2_FD_206955 | JGI IMG/M metagenome (GOLD analysis project Ga0364922, IMG submission 206955) | Enriched cells from Trout Bog Lake Hypolimnion, Wisconsin, USA - BchlTB.June20.5000.01.D4 | ecosystem: Environmental > Aquatic > Freshwater > Lake > Hypolimnion/Profundal zone | place...
TGTTTTCTATATTCCGCTTAAATCCAGCCCCATTTTGTATGCTGGATGAGGTAGATGCCCCACTAGACGACAACAACGTATTTCGCTATTGTAATCTGGTTAAGGAAATGTCCAAAGAATTACAGTTTATTTACATTAGCCACAATAAACTGGCAATGGAAATGGCTGAAAACTTGATTGGCGTAACCATGAAAGAACCTGGCGTATCGAGACTGGTATCGGTCGATATGGAAGAAGCCTTGGCGATGGCAGAAGATTAATGAATAATGAGCCTTTTGGCTAAATAGGTTTAAGTTGTATAAGATGCACCAAATATGGGCTTTTTTTGAAACGAGGAGAATAGAATGGAAGTTTATCTAATTATTGCAATCTGCGTAGCAGCAATTTTTGGCTTATATGCTTTGATGCGCCGCAATCATGACAAAGATAGCGTGACGCATGGGCAAAGTTACAGGGAACATCCGGCAGCCTTAGACGATGGCGTTGTGGGTCCAGTGCGTGTTGTGGCCGCAGAAGAATATGAGCCGCATGCACCCCAAACCCACGCGATAGAAGCCGAAGTATCCACCGCAGAAAGAGCCGATATAGACGATAGCGAACTGTTAGTGATGTATGTAGCCGCAGGCGAAAAAGGTCAATTCATGGGTTATGAATTGATGCAAAGCTTAATGGCGCAAGGCTTACAAGCGGGCCCTATGGACATAGTTCATCGTTACGACGAGGAAGGGCGCATCGTTTTTAGCGTTGCTTCCGCCGCCGGTGCCGGTACCATTGATTTAACCAATATGGGTGATTTTATTACTCCAGGCCTATGTTTATTTATTTATCCTAAAAAAGCAGTCCGCCCACGCCATGCTTTTAATGAAATGGTCGATTGTGCTGCACAACTCGCTGACGAACTCGATGGCCAGGTGTTAGATCAAAATCGCCAACCTTGGACAACCGCATTTGAACACAGCAAGCGCCAGGTTTTGCCGGTGTATCAACCTGAAACTACAGGGACTACAGCGTAAGTGGCTGCAAAAAAAGGACGTAAAAAAGAAGAACGTAAAAAGGAAGGGCGTAGTAAAAAAGAAGAACCTACTAAAGCCCCCTTACCTCAGGAATTGCTACACCGTCTGCGTGAAGGCGTCCTTATATTAACAGTTGCTTTTGCCTTATATGTTTTATTAGCGCTCATTACTTATCACCATAGCGATCCAGGTTGGTCGCACACAGGCAGCACACAGGACATTGCCAACGCAGGCGGACGTGTAGGTGCTTATTTATCTGATATCTTATTTTCCTTCGTCGGTTATTGGGCTTATTGTTTGCCCGCCATGATAGCTGCCGCCGCTTGGTTCAATATTAAAGACAAAGCAGTTATCTCAGGTGAAGCCAACTGGCATCTACTCAGCAGCAAATGGATGGGTTTTTGTTTGATTGTTGCCGCAGGCAGTGCTTTATTAAATTTATGGGATACCCATCATGCAGCCAATTTTCCTGCTCCTCCAGGCGGTATTTTAGGTAGCGCTTTCTCGGGTTTATTGACCTCTTATTTTAACGCCTTTGGCGCCAGCGTCATTTTATTGGCTTTGTTCTTTATAGGCGTTACTTTTTTTACGGGCTTAATTTGGCGGCAATTTCTGCATCGCAGCAGTGTTAAATTGCTGGCTTGGTTTAAGGCATTTAGACTAGGCTTAGCACAATATTGGCAAGCCATGAGAGCGCCTAGGGAAAAGGAAGAGAAGCCTGAACCCATTATTGAAAAACCCAAGCCTATCAAAATTGAAAGACCAGTGATTGCAGAAGCTAAAGCTGAAGCGCCGCCTGTACGTATTGAAGCACCTAAAGCGCCTGCGGTAACGCCGCCACCTAAAGCGTCTAAAATAACGGGTGCTAAGGGTTTGGTTGATGGTTTACCGTCTTTGGAATTATTAGAACAGCCCGAGTCCAAACAAATCTTGCCGTTTTCTCGCCAGGCTTTGGAAGAAAAATCGCGTGAAGTGGAACGTCACTTAGCCGATTTTGGCGTCATAGTACAAGTAGAAGGTGTGCATCCAGGACCGGTGGTGACTCGTTATGAAATGAGTTTAGCTCCTGGGGTTAAGGTGAGCAAAATTACGGGGCTTTCTAAAGATTTGGCGCGGGCTTTATCGGTTGTGAGTGTACGGGTGGTAGAAGTGATCCCGGGTAAATCCTTTATAGGCTTAGAATTGCCGAATGAACTACGCGAAACGGTGCGTTTGCGTGAAGTTTTAGAATCCAAACAATATCAACAATCGAAATCACCTTTGAGCATGGCCTTAGGTAAAGACATTGCCGGTCTGCCCATTATTGTCGATTTAGCCAAGATGCCGCATTTATTGGTAGCAGGTACGACCGGTGCTGGTAAATCGGTGGGTTTAAATGCAATGATTTTAAGCTTATTGTATAAGGCCAAACCCGACGAAGTGCGCATCATCATGGTTGATCCTAAAATGTTGGAATTGTCGGTTTATGAGGGCATTCCACATTTACTAACGCCCGTGGTAACGGACATGCGCGAAGCGGCCAATGCCTTGAAATGGTGTGTGACGGAGATGGATAAGCGTTATGCGCTGATGGCATCTTTAGGCGTGCGCAATTTGGCCGGTTACAATCAAAAAATTAAGGAAGCCATTAAAGAGGGTAAACCTCTAGTCAATATGGTGCAACCGGAATTTCCAGATGGTTCGCGCGATCCTTTAGCGCCTTTGCCTGCAGTGGTGGTGATCGTCGATGAATTTGCCGACATGATGTTGGTAGTAGGCAAGAAAGTAGAGCAGCTCATTGCGCGTATAGCACAAAAAGCACGTGCCGCGGGCATACATTTAATTTTAGCAACGCAAAGACCGTCGGTAGATGTGATCACCGGCTTGATTAAAGCCAATATCCCAACGCGTTTGAGTTTCCAAGTGTCTTCACGCATCGATTCACGCACAGTCTTAGACCAACAAGGCGCGGAGCAATTATTAGGGCATGGCGACATGTTGTATTTGCCACCTGGAACAGGCGTGCCTATACGCGTACACGGTGCTTATGTAGCCGACGAAGAAGTGCATAGCGTTGTAAGCGAATTACGTCGCGCTTATGGCGAACCACAATACTTAGTTGAAGTCTTAGAATCGGATGACGACATCAGTGAAGGTGGTAGCGCGAACTCCCAATCTACGGGAGAAGCCGATCCCTTGTACGATGAAGTGGTCAACTTAGTGATCGACAGCGGCAGAGTCTCGATTTCATCCATACAACGACGTTTCAAGATAGGCTTTAATCGCGCCGCTCGTCTAGTCGAGGACATGGAATCTGCCGGTGTGGTCAGCAGACCAGGCTCTAACGGCGGTCGTGAAGTGTTGGTACGCAGTTCGGTAGAATAAATCCTTATCTCAAAGTAAAGCTAAAGAAGTGTTTTCTTCTAATTTCATCCTATTTTTTCGTGATTAATTAACCATGCTTTGCGAGTAAGACCTCCGCCATAGCCGCCTAATTCCCCATCGGAATTAATGACTCGATGGCATGGAATAATAATCGCGAGTTGATTAGCGCCATTGGCGCGTGCCACAGCCCGATATGCCGAGGGTTGTTTGATTGCTTTTGCAATATCCGCATACGATCTAGTTTCACCAGGCGGAATTTTTATTAATTCATGCCAAACGCTTTTTTGAAAATTAGAGCCTAGCATAACAATAGGCGTAGTAAATTTTTTCTGACCACACTGAAAATATTGCTCAAGTTCTTTTTCTATTAAATCAATTGGCTTTGTTCTACCAGGAATAATGGCCGATTTGGTTTTATTTCTAAGGCGCTCTACTTCACGTTCCAGTCCTCGGCGATCTACAAATTCTAATAATAACAAACCAGATTCGTTCGCAATCGCGATCATAGGACCAAGTCTAGTGTCTAGCCAAGCCGCTTTTAAAATAGTATCCTCTGCGGCACGAGTAGGTGCAGCCCCCATAATTTTTGAAAAGGCATCTCTAAAGCCACTACTGGATTCATATCCCACTGCAAGCTGAGCGTCAATGACCGCATCACCCGATCTAATTTGACCCATTGCTAAACCCATGCGTCTTGCACGCGCATAAGCAACAAATGTCATGCCAAAGCGTTTTTTAAATTGACGACGCACAGTTGAAGCATCAATTGATAAGGCTCTAAAATCTGCATCTTTCCATCTTTTTTCAGGATTTGCTTCAACGGCTTCTACGAGTGTACTCACTAACTCGGAAACTTCAGCCGGATGGGATAGTGGCCGGCATCGCTTACAGGGGCGAAATGAGGCTAAGAGTGCTTGCTCTGCAGTTTCAAAAAATTCACAATTCTCAAATTTAGGTTTCCTTGCAGTACAAGTTGGCCTACAGAATACACCGGTTGTTTTTACCCCTACATAAAAGAGACCCTCATATTCAGTATCTTTATCCAAAAGTGCTTGATAATACTCATTTTTTAACTCTAGCGCTACCATGTTTGCCCCTAAAAATACGATCTAAGTATTCATTTGATAGCCATTATAACAAAAACATAAATGTCCATAGCCGAAAATCAGGCATCGATTTTTTATTATACTAGAGTCGTAAAAATGCGAGTACATCTCAAAAAAGTACATTTTTACAATAACTTACGGTAAACACAATCCCGACCGGGCTATTGATTTTTCTTTTATAATTGCTTATAATTTGCGCTGAAATTTTATACGGCGTAAAAGCTAAATAAAGTAGAGTGCAATTATTTAATAAGAAATGCTCAATATAGAGTATGAAAATAGAGGGTAAAATTATGAGAAGTAAGGTAAATGAGTTAGAGGAAAGAATGAAAAAATTAAAGCTAGGCAATCGGATGGAGATTGATAGTTTAGAGTTAAAATCAGAAGATTTAGCGCCAGAAGATTCAGAATTAAAAGATTCAGAGTCAGAAACTCCAATGCCAGAAGATTCAGAATTAAAAGATTCAGAGTCAGAAACTCCAAAACCAAAAGATCCAACATTAATATATTCAGCGTTAGAATACTCAGAGTCAGAAGATTCAACGTTAGAAGATCTAATATCATATAAGTCAACATCAGAAGAGGAAAAATCTCTGAGTCGCAATGTGCAAGCAATGTTTGCGGTCCGTAGGGCTCCTAATGGTCAAGAAAATAGCCGTCTCAATGTGGATAGCGGATGCAAGAGAAAGGATAGAGATGCTATTAACCCGTTAGAGCGCTCATCGAAACGCCCATGTTATGGCTTGGACGTTTCAGAAGAGAGAGTCGTTAGTTTAGCAATATAGTCAATATTGCTTAGCCCCGGAACAAAAAAAAATCAGCTCCAGCGTTAGCATAAGCTATTGGTCTTGCTAAAAAATGCGGACACACCGCATAAAGTGCATTTTTACAACAACTTATAGCAAAAATTGTCCCGACCGGTCTGTTGATTTTTTGTTTATAATTGGTTATAATTTGCCCTGCAGCTTTGTACGGCTTAAAAGCTAGATAAAGTAGCGTGTAATCATTTAATAAAAAATGCTCACAGGGCAAGAAAGCAGAAGGTAAAATTATGACGGATATAGAGATCTATTCTGTAGAAGTAGAAGACATTCTAAGAACCCAACAACCTAAAGAAAAATATGACGCCTTAGTCCTTCTTTTTAAAGGTAACATGGAGCGTTCTATAGATAGTCATGAATCTACGGGATCGATCGACGGCGAACCCGAAATAGTTAGCAATAGCCCGGAAAACTTCAGTCCCAGCGACGCGCCAGAAGTCCTTAGCGATAGCACAGAAAAGCTCAGTTCCAGCGATGACGTAGTAGCACTGAGCAGTAGTGATGAATCAGAAGATCTTAATTCCAGTGATAAATCAGAAGCACTGAGTGATAGAGATGAAACACCCACACCCAGCGAGAATAGCGTAAAATATATTTTCTCCAATGAAAAAGGTGAAAGATGCACGCTATCTTTTTTCGGTGGATCACTTTTAAAAGTGAAAAGTAATAATGGGAATGATCGGATTATTTGTGTTGCTGCAGAAAAATTCGCTTCCGGTTTGGAAAAGGAAGTATATCGAATAAAATGGCAGTGCTCAATTAAAGAAAACGGAAGTATTGCTTACAAGAAAGAACCTAATTATATATGGGCTTCATATAGTTTAGAAAAGCAACAAGGAAAGGATAGCCCTCTGGCAGAAAACAGTAACGCTTTAACAGAAAAGAATAAATTTCTATCAGAAATTAGAACATATAAATTACTTCATCCTAAAACAAAAAATTTATGTGAGATTAAAACCGCACCGTCTCAGTATGGATTTATGGCACCTTATTTAGGTGTTGATCTAGTTAAAGTTGCTGAGAGTGAAGAGTATTATGAAAGGGAAATCGCAGAAATAGCAATCCGTTTAATTGGAAAATTTAGAGATCTACTTATCGAACATGGAATGGTGCACTGCGATTTAAAGCTTGAAAATGTGTGTTATGATGATAAGAAGAAGTTAGTCAATTTCATTGATCCAGACTGTATCGTACCTATTGATGGATTTCGTAACAAAAGGCCTGGATTTACATATGAATATTTAAGTAAGTTTTTATTTAATGAAAAAGAAGGTGTAGATAAGATTAATCTTTTATGTTTAGGGGAGTATCGTATAATTCATAGTCTATGGGCACTAGTTGCTACTTGTGCTAGAGTTATCACTGGGCAATGGGAAATTGAAGAAGATAAGTTTTTAGCCTATCTCAATGAAATTGATACTTATTTTCAAATGTTAGAAGATGATTCTGAAGAACTTACGGAAGAAAAATTAATATCAGACACCAGACAGCTAGCGCTTAATTTTGTTGATGGATTAGAGGAAGATATACGTAAGGAATATAATCTTCTATCACCACTAAAACAGCCTAAGTCTGTTTTAGTTCAAAGCTCTTCGAGTCATCGGGACGAAAAAGATAAATGTAAAAAGCGCAAACGTGAGGAAGCTTTCATAAGTAATGATGTGCCTCAGAAAAAGAGCAAAACTATCGAAAGTATGCTGTTGTCATTCGCTGAGACGCTAGATGTCAGTATGTTAGATATTCATCATGATAAAGAGAATATACAATTCCATAAAAACTCAGAAAGACCTACTGTATATGGTCAGAAAGGACCAATGCTATTTGTAAGACCTCAGGCTAATAAGTCCTCGGAGAAACACTTTGCTATGACATGTAGATCGAAAATTTGACAGTAACAGGCCATTCCCACAGAACTGTGGGAATGGCTATTTTTAAATTATGGCGGAGTGCTTCTCTTTCTTATTCCGCACACATTCCGTCATAAAATAAAAAAACACAAATAACGACACGATGAAACCTGCATAGGTAATAAAATTCCAGCCCCCCAATCTATACAAATAAGCCGATAGAGCAGAGCCTATACCACCACCTATAAAGAATATTGCCACATACAAGCCATTTAAGCGGCCGCGGATCTCTGGGGCTAGGGCATAGATGGTTCTTTGCCCTAAAATCAAGTTACAGGCAACACCTATATCTAAGATTAAAGCTGAGATTACCAAGGCAATCATAGAGTGACCGTTATGCCATCTTGCGATGAAGCAAGCGAGCCCAACTAAAATAATGGCTACACCAGTAGCGATTTGAGTATAGCCTTTATCGGCAAGGCGACCGGCAATAGGCGCCATCAAGGCACCGGTTGCACCTACGAAGGCAAATAAAGCTACGGTTTCTTGGGAATAATTAAAGAATGGTCCCATCAACAGCATTGCAATCGAAGTCCAGAATAGATTGAAAACACAAAATAATGAAGCTTGATAAAGGGCGCGTCTGCGTAATACCGGATACGACTTAAAGATCAACGGAAAAGAAGCGATCAATTTAACATAAGATAGATTGTGTTTAGGCCGTCTTGTAGGAAAGAAATGATGCAATAAAAAAATCAATAACAACATGAAAGCGGCTGAAAATACAAAAATTGCTTGCCATGAAAAAAAATGAGTAGACAGACTGGCCAGGGGACGCGATAGCATGATTCCCAGCAAAAGCCCGCTCATGACAGTGCCAACGACTTGGCCGCGTTTTTCTATGGGAGTTATGTGTGCCACAAAGGGAATGATGACTTGAGCAGAAGCAGAGGTTAGGCCCAACAGAAAACAAAATAGTAATAGGATAGAGCTAGTCGGTGAAAATATAATGCCTAAGAGGGATAAAAAAGTTAAGGCCAGCAACACAATAATGAGGCGTCTGTTTTCAACCAAATCAGACAAGGGGGCAATAAACAGCAGTCCGGCACCATAGCCCAATTGGGTCAAGGTGACTATAAAGCCACTTAATTTTAAATTTAAGTGCAAATCGTTGCCAATTGAGGTGATCAAGGTTTGAGAATAGTACAAATTAGCGACAATAGCACCGCATGCCAAGGCCAGCAAAAAGGTTAAACTGCGGGTCATAATTATGGGGTTTTCTGAGTCTGGAGGAAGTTGTATCGCGCTCATAGGGAAATAGCTCCTTAAATACTATGAGCATAATACCCTGTTGCAGTGGATAAAAAAAGTGTTAGACTAGCTATCTTTTACTAAAAAGGCAGTAACATCATGCAAGTTAGTCAAAATGCTGAATCTATCAGTGGCACTCAAGGCAAGCCAGGCATCTATTCTTTGGTGGTATGGCTTACCGGTACACTGTTTTACTTTTATGAATTCTTTATCCAGGTAGCACCTAATGTCATGATGCCAGATTTGACGCGGCATTTTGGCATTACCGCGGCTCAATTCGGTTTTCTAGCTACGGCTTATTACACCGGTTATGCGATGATGCAAATCCCGGCAGGGACCTTACTGGATCGCTTTGGTGCTCGTAAGCTTATCGTTATAGCCACTTTAATATGCGCTCTAGGCTCTTTTTTAACGGCGCATGCCAACACGTGGGCATTGGTGGAATTGGCGCGTTTTGCCACCGGGATAGGCTCGGCTTTTGCGGTATTGGGCTCATTTGTGTTGGCCGCAAACTGGTTTCCAACGAATCGCTTTGGTCTATTGAGCGGCTTTGTCTTAACCTTTGGTATGCTGGGTGCTGTGAGCGGCCAGCATCCTATGGCGGTGATGGTTGAAAGTATAGGTTGGCGTGAAAGCTTGGATGTTTTGACAGTACTGGGTATAGCGTATGCTATTTTAACCTGGTTTGTGATTCAGGATGATAAAAATCCTATGGGCAAAAATAGGTTCAGCACATCGCAATCGTTTAAAGAATTACTGAGCAATGTAGCTAAAATTATACGTCAGCCACAACCGTGGTTGCTGGCTGCTTACGGTCTACTGATGTTTACTCCTACTCTGACTTTAGGAGCATCCTGGGGAGCTGGGTTTTTAATAGCCGCTTATGATATGCCGATGACCCAAGCGGGAAGTATGATTTCCTTAATCTTTATAGGTTGGGCCATTGGTTGCCCCGTCTTTGGTTGGATATCGGATAGAATACGTCTGCGTAAGCCGCCGTTGTATATTTCCAGTATCGGCGGCACTATTTGTCTGTTTATCATAATCTACGTACATATGCCTTCAACCTTTATGCTGGGAACTTTAATGTTGTTCTTTGGTATTTTTTCAGGCGCATTTTTATCTTCTTTTTCTATAGCGCGCGAATTACAACCGGCTAAAGCAACGGGTGCGGCATTGGGCTTTATGAATATGGCACAAAGTTTGGGTGGGGCAATATTACCGCCTGTAGTGGGTTTGATTTTAGATTTGCTGTGGACAGGCACTATGCAAGATGGTGGTCGAGTCTATCTATTGAGTAACTATCAACACGCTTTATTGATTCTACCAGTAGAAATGCTGGCTGCTGGAGTATTACTGTACTTTATTAAAGAGACTCATTGCAAAGAAGCTGTATGATATAAACAAGATGTCATTAAAAAGGAATTTATTTAGCAGGAGAGCATTATGACTATCGTAGCTGATGTATTAGTAGATACTTTAAGTTCTATTGGTGTTAAGCGCATTTATGGCATTGTGGGTGATTCGTTAAACGGTATTACCAATTCGTTGCGCGCCAAAAAGAACATCGAGTGGATTCATACCCGCCATGAAGAAGTAGCCGCGTTTGCCGCGGGTGCCGAAGCACATTTAACGGGTAATCTCGCGGTGTGTGCCGGTAGTTGCGGACCAGGCAATTTACATTTGATCAATGGTCTCTACGATTGTCATCGTAATCGTGTGCCAGTATTGGCGATTGCGGCACATATTCCCAGCAGTGAAATCGGTACGGGCTATTTCCAAGAAACTGATCCCAAAGCCTTATTTAAAGGATGCAGCCATTTCTGTGAAGTGGTCAATTCTCCCGACCAAATGCCACGGATTTTGGCGATGGCCGCACAAGCAGCGCTGAGTCAGCGTGGCGTGGCAGTGATTGTGATTTCAGGGGATATTGCGTTGCAAGAAGCTACCATCACACAGATTCCGCAGAGCATTCGTCAGTCTAAACCGGTCATCGTTCCTAACGAAGCTGAATTGAAAAAAATTGCGGATATCCTCAATCAATCACAGAAAGTTACCGTATTATGTGGCAGTGGGTGTGCGGGCGCGCATGCTGAATTATTGGCACTCTGTGGTGCGCTCAAAAGCCCTGTGGTGCATGCACTGCGCGCTAAAGAATATGTAGAATATGATAATCCGTATGATGTAGGCATGACCGGGTTTATTGGATTTTCCTCCGGTTATTATGCGATGGAAGCTTGCGATACCTTGTTGTTGTTAGGCACCAGTTTCCCGTATCGACAATTTTATCCAACCCACGCCAAAATTATTCAAATCGATATTCGTGGTGAACAATTAGGGCGTCGTTGTGATTTGGAATATGGCGTGGTCGGCGATGTTAAAGCGACCATCAGTGCCTTATTGCCTTTAATAACCCAAAAATCGGATGATGCACATTTAAAGCAAGCGCATGAGCACTATCAAAAAGCGCGCAAGTCGTTGGATGATCTCGCTTTTGGTACGAAGGCACCTATACATCCGCAACACTTAGCGCGAGTGATCAGTGAAACCGCAACGGCTGATGCTATCTTTACCTGTGATGTGGGTACGCCTACAGTTTGGGCTGCGCGTTATTTAAAAATGAATGGCAAGCGCCGTTTAATCGGCTCGTTTAATCATGGTTCGATGGCCAATGCCTTAGCGCAAGGCATCGGTGCTCAGGCATCTCACCCAGATCGCCAAGTGGTAACGATGTGTGGCGATGGCGGTTTTGCCATGTTGATGGGTGATTTTATTACTCTGACACAACAAAAATTGCCCGTGAAAGTGGTGGTTTTTAACAATGGTACCTTGGGTTTTGTCGAAATGGAAATGAAAGCCAGTGGTTTTTTAAACACCGGTACCGATTTAATTAATCCTAATTTTGCCAAAATGGCGGAGGCGATGGGTGTTTTGGGTATTCGAGTCGAAGATCCCAATGAACTAGAGGGCGCGTTGAAAAAAGCCTTTGCTCATAAAGGCCCCGTATTGGTCGATGTGGTCACCAATCGTATGGAATTGATTATGCCGCCGAAGCTACAAATGCAAGAAGTGAAAGGCTTTAATCTCTATTTATTGAAAGCCATTATAGATGGCCGTGGCACGGATATAGTCGATTTGGCAAAGACGAATCTGTGGAGATAGTGAGTGGGTTAACTGTGTCAAATTTAAAAAGATAGGTATGGAGAAATTTTGAAATGAAACGTGAATTAATTGTTTTAGGGTTATTCTTTTGTCTAGTGGGCTGTTCAAAATCACCCATGGATAGACTAGAGGCGCATGGCGGAAAAGATGCAACCGAAATGACTAAAGAAGACGCGCAGTATTGGACAGATGAAGCCAATAAAGGAACCAAGATTTTTAAAGGGGCGCTTGATTATTGCAATAAACAAATAGATAAATTTAATATGTGTGTAACCATCTATAATATAAATTCTAATTGTGAAATGGACAAAACATATGAACCCGATGGATGGCTAACTCAGGCAAGAGCCGTAAAAAAAGAGCACTGTGATATGCAGTCTCCAATTTAGTTGAGATAAGAAAATGGCCACACCACCACCTGCAGCGGGCGAATGACCGGTCTAAATTTTGTACGACATTTCTTAAAGAGAGACTATAGAACAGCCTCTAAAACTGTTCTTTTTATGACCAAACCATTGATTCAAAATAAGTTTCTATGTGTTAACGAATGTAGGGCTATTATCTTGCCCTATTGCAAGCAAAGGGATTGTGCTCTATCATAGCGGGTGTACAGGATATGCTCACTTATGGAAGGTCGGTAGCGTAAGTATTAAGTATGAGCACTTATTCAGGGATGTATGGGTACAGGACGGTTTCCGATGCCCCGTGCCTTTAAATTACTGATAGATTCTTATTTATGAAGGCTACTTAACAATGATTTTAAAGAAGGTTAAAAATGATTTATTTTGATGATTACAAAAAAGAAAAAAAGTTTATGGGTAAATATGAAGTAGACTCTTTAACGTTAGATGATTTCTTGATGGCTATTGACAGTAATTACCAAAACGAAGTTAATACCATAGACTTATTTAATCCAAACCTGAAAAAAAAATGGACACAAGAGCAAAAGACGTTATTTGTTCAACTTTTTTATCATGCTCGTGGTCACTTCTATAAATTTCTTTGGCATGTGGGGACGCTTGCCCAAGATCCAGAGCTTAAGAAAAATGTGCTACATAATATTGCTGAAGAGTTTGGAGAAAAAGGAAAATCTCATGAGCAAATGTATCTTGATTTTGCTAAAAGCTTAAATGTTGATTTAATAAAAGAAATTTATGAAGAAAAATTCTATCTGAACTTCTTACGTGATTTTGATATGAACCACGTAAAGTTGATTATACAAAGCGACGATGCTGGTAGATTTTTATTATTTTCGGCGTATGAGAGACTAGATAATATAGATTATACAAATTTATTGAAATTGGTAGAAAGTCTAGGCGTAACAGATGATGCTGGTTTACTATTTTTCATTGTACACAGCCATGCCGAGCATTTTGATAGATTGTATCAATATCTAGACAATATATGGAAGCACCAAGAGAAAAAGGAAGATGTAATATGTGCATTTGAGTTTATATATGGTAATCAATTGACAATGTGGAAACAGCTATCCGCTGCTATATATACAACAGGTTGATACATGCCAAACATCATAGAACGTATAATCAAAGTTTCTCAAGATAAAGCCAATGAAACCGGTGCTCAATATACTACGTTTGGTGTTTTTGGTATCTTTAACTATCCAATTTTTTATATTATATGGACTTTCTTCTCTAAGCAGCCTTACTCAGATCTTACACCAAGGATTATTGCAACAATTCTATGCATCATCCTCGCATTGAATAAGAAATGGCCTGAAAAGTATAAAAAATTTTTACCGCTCTACTGGTATGCAACTTTAACTTATTGTCTACCTTTCTTTTTTACGTTAATGTTGCTAAAAAATAGTGTTGCCCCATTATGGTTAACGAATAGCATTTTAGCATTCTACTTTTTAATGTTGCTTGTTGATTTTAGAACATTTATTTTATTATTCGGGATAGGATCATTTTTGGGGCTATTATTCTTTTTCGTAGGAAATAACTTTAGCTTTGTGATGGGAGATCATCCAGACTATGTGGGTATTTTAGCCACATATCTAGTTTCACTTATTATCGGTGGTATGTTTTCTCATAACCGAGAGAAAATTGAACATGCAAAATTGACAGCACTAAGATCGATTGGTGCTACAGTTGCCCATGAGCTTAGAACTCCGTTATCTACTATACAGGCATCGGCTAAAACCATAAAAAATCTAAATAGTGCAGATAATGTTCATACAACTGATAAAGCGGCCATTATTGACGATGCTGTGACGGATATCATTGATGAAGCAAAATTTTCTAATACCATTATCAACATGATTTTGGTCAATGTTAAAAGAAATAAAGCAAAAGACGACTTCACACAGATATCAATTAACACCTGTGTTGAAAAAGCAATTAAACGCTATCCCTTTCAAAAGAATGAAAAAAATCTTATAAATTTCGATAATGGCAATGATTTTTCATTTTATGGTGATGAAATAGCGGTAATTCACATATTATTTAACTTACTAAAAAATGCGCTATATTTTATACAAGCAGAAAAAAAGGGTACTATTAATATATGGTTTTCCTCTGAAAAAGGGTATAATGTTTTAAATTTTAGAGATACGGCCAAAGGAATTGCGAAGGCTGAGTTATCGAAGATATTTGATAAATTCTATACTACAACTAGACATGGAACAGGTCTTGGGCTGTCTTATTGCAGCATGGTCATGGAAGAAATGGGTGGGAAAATGCAATGTGAATCTACCTTAAACGAGTTTACTTTGTTTAAAGTGAAGTTTCCTAAATAAGTGAATTTTGTGGTTTTAATAAAGGAGTGTGCGAATGAATAATCTATCTACGGTCCCTTGTTTTTATCATCCTACAACGGCCATTATAGTGGATGATAATGAAAAGTTCCTAAAGAGCATGGCTAGACTTTTAACCACTATGGACCCTCATATTACAGTTAAAACCTTTTCCGATCCAGATGAAGCTCTTGCCTATGTCAATGAAGTGAAGGATTTATCTAAAGAATTTTTACCTTCCTTCGATGCAGATGAATCTTTGCCTTCATCAGGAAAAATACAGCTTGAATTTGATATTTCTAATATCTACAAACAAGCGACCCAAAGAAAAATATTTGACGAAGTCTCTGTTGCTGTAGTCGATTATAGCATGCCCAATAAAATGACGGGGGGTGATTTTTGCACAGCCCTATTAGGAACCAATATCAAAAGAATTATGTTAACGGGCGAAGCCGATGCTGAGTTAGGCGTAAGCTTACTCAATGATAGGATCATCAATAAATTTTTAGTGAAAGGACACCATGATCTGGAAGAAAAATTAGCCAGCAGTATTATTGATATGAAAAGAGCCTATTTCCAAGATTTGTCTTCATCTATTTTAAAAGATCTAACACCTGGCATATGCCCAAATTTAGCTGACCCAGTTTTCGTCAACTTTTTTAATGATCTTTGTAAAGACCTAAATATCTCAAGTTACTATATGATTGAACTATCTGGTAGTTTTTTACTGGTAAATGAT
>Ga0364922_10550_pt1 | contig 14945 bp, 17 predicted proteins | sample ExccelJu500001D4_2_FD_206955 | JGI IMG/M metagenome (GOLD analysis project Ga0364922, IMG submission 206955) | Enriched cells from Trout Bog Lake Hypolimnion, Wisconsin, USA - BchlTB.June20.5000.01.D4 | ecosystem: Environmental > Aquatic > Freshwater > Lake > Hypolimnion/Profundal zone | place...
TTGCACTGCGCGATGTTCGAAGGGTTCACCATCACAGCGTGGAAGTTGTACTGGGCGGCCTCATGGCAGAGCATGGAAACCTGTTCGCGCGTGGCTTCCGGTTTGAGGAGGGTATGGTCAATGATCTTTGCCGCCATGCGCCAATCGTTGCGAATGGCTTCAGCGGAGGGATTCAAAGCGACTGCATGAGACATCCAGATACCTACTTCGGTTCAGGTTACGAGGTTTGGTACACACGGAATGACTCCATCTAGTGTACGACGAAGACCGGCAAGCCGCCGCTATGAGAGCACGCAAATATCCGGGAGGTTGCGGTAACGCTCGGCGCAATCCATTCCGTAACCGACGACGAACTCATCCGGGATTTCAAATCCAGTATAGTCAGCCTGGATGGGCTTTTTGCGACGCGGCTTCTTGTCCAACAGGGCCACGATTTTGAAGGCTTTGGGATGGCGCGCCATGATCATTTCTTTGAGGTAGGACATGGTAATTCCGGTATCCAGAATATCTTCGACAAGAATGACGTTCTTTCCCAGTATCGATTGATCTACGTCCTTCAGCAATTTAACTTCTCCGCTGTTCTGTTTCTCATTGCCGTAGCTGGAAACAGAGATGAAGTCGAAGGTGGCATCGAGATTGAGTTGGCGCGCGAGGTCTGACAGGAAGATCGCGGCACCCTTGAGGACGCCGACAAGAACTACCTGTTCTCCGGCAAAATCCTTAGAAATATGCTGACCCAGTTCAGCAACACGGGCCGCAATCTGTTGACGCGAGAAAAGTATTTTCAGCTCCGGCACTTTGGTTTGCTCCTTAAGCCCCATAAAAGCAGCTAGGAAGAAAGGATAGTAGAAGGTAAATTTGCAGAAGTTGCAAGCCGAAGATCATCCAGAATCGGCAACAGAGTTCCTCACAAAATCATCTTTTCACGATATGATGAATATCTCGCTTATATGGGCCAAGTCTGCCCGGAGGAAAACATGCGCCATGGCAGCGCAGGAATATTATCGTTTTTTATAGTTGCAGCGCTTTCCGTTGGTGCCACTGGATCACAGATCCAGGCGTTCAAGAACTCTCCCGCACGACCGGCGACCGCTGCTCAGCAGGTTGCCAACCAGCAACAATCCGAAGCTCGAACTGACTCTCCCGAGGGACGTACGGCAAAAGCTCTGAATGATGCACGAGGCAACAGCGGCGCACTCTACGCCATTTTGAAGAGGATGCCAAAGGGCGGCGACCTGCACAATCACATCACTGGCGCTGTTTACGCGGAAAGCCTGATACAGTTTGCAGCCCAATCGGGACTGTGCGTGGATCGCCAGTCGCTGGCACTGACGGAAGCTCCTTGCCAGCCCAACCAGGCTGAAGCGCGCCAGGCACTGAGCGACCCGGAGCTGTACAGCGAGGAGATTGACGCGTGGTCGATGCGCAATCTGAAGTCTGGGACGAATGGCCACAACCATTTCTTTGAGACTTTTTCTAAGTTTGGTCCCGCGACTAAAACTCACATGTCACAAATTCTGGCCGAAGTGATCCAGCGGGCCGCCGACGGAAACGTGCAGTACCTGGAGCTGATGATCTCTCCCGACCATGAACGCGCTTCCGCACTGGGCGCCAAGGTTGACGACGACGGCGACGGCGACTTTGCCGCGATGCGCAGAAAGCTGTTGGAGGCTGACTTCGGCAGCGCGGTTGAAGAGGCGCGCAAGAACCTGGACGCCATGGAGGAAGGCAAGAACGCACAGCTTAACTGCACCAAGGAACCTGAAGCCATGGGCGGAGCCTGCTCGGTGCATGTGCGCTACATTTACAGCGTGGCACGCGCAGCAAAACCGTCACAGGTTTTTGCCCAGATGCTGATGGGCTTTGAGTTGGCCAGCCGCGATCCGCGTGTAGTTGGATTGAACCTGGTGCAACCCGAGGATTGGTACGTGCCCATGCACGACTTCCACCTCCACATGCTGATGTTGAACTACCTGAGGAGCGTGTACCCGAATGTACATATCGCGCTACACGCCGGAGAGTTGGCGTCTGGAATCGTGCCGCCGGATGGGATGCGCTTCCACATCCGCGAATCTATTGAATTGGGCGGAGCCGAGCGAATTGGCCACGGCGTGGATGTGATGCATGAAGCACATCCGTACGAACTGCTTTCCGCAATGGCCCGCCGCAACATCATGGTGGAAATCTGCCTGACGTCGAACGATGGCATCCTAGGTGTCCGGGGACGTCTGCATCCGCTGGCCATGTACTTGAAGGCGGGGGTTCCGGTGGCGCTATCAACTGACGACGAGGGCGTTTCCCGCTCGGAGATGACGCACGAGTACAAGCGAGCGGTGACCGACCAGGGCCTTGACTATTCGACATTGAAAAAGATGGCGCGCACCAGCCTGGAGCATTCTTTTTTGCCAGGCGCCAGCCTGTGGAGCGATAGCCGCAAATTTACCGCGGTACGTGAGTGCGCGGGTGAGCGGCCCACATCGATTCCCAATGCGGCTTGTACTAAGTTCCTGAACGGCAGCGAAAAAGCACGGGAAGAGTGGCGGCTAGAGCATCGCTTCGCTGACTTTGAGAGCAAGTTCTAGGCTAGCGCAAGCGGAAGCCCTCGGGGAGTAACTCGCGGGCCTTGGTTTGTGTGATCTCGCCGCTTTGAGCGCGATAGATGACGATTGCCTCGGGACCAAACTCAAAGATGACCTGACGGCAGGCCCCGCAAGGGGAACAGACCTCTCCTTGGCGATTGACCACCGCGACCGCGATGAGAGCGCGCTCCGCGCTGAGAGCTCCGGCGGCAACCGCCGTGAAGATTGCGGTACGTTCGGCACAATTAGTTAGACCATAGGAAGAGTTCTCCACATTACAACCGGTGAAGATCCCGCCGCCTTCGGTGAGAATAGCGGCGCCCACGTGAAAGTTGCTGAATGGTACATAGGCACGCTCGCTGGACTGTTGGGCTGCCTCCAGCAATTGCCCGATCTGCTCTGCGCTCAGTTCATGCACGGATTATTCCCCGGCGGCGAAAGCCGCCATTACCTCGTTGGATGGATTGTAGACGTGGGACTCGCGCTTGTCGCGATGCCAGGGTTCGGGATCCTTTGCCGAATCGACCCATGCGGTGTACCAGAGGTTCAACAGCATCTGCGCACCGCGTCCGAGTTGCTGGTGGATGAATTCGCGCGACTTCGGCGTTCCTTTGCCATCGAAGCCACCCGCCTTTTCCAAGGAATAAGCCTGCTCGACTCTCGATTGCGACTCGCGCAAGTAAACGACATAGTCCTCAAATGGCCGGTCGAGATGCCTTGGCGCTTGCATGAGATCTGTGATGTGAGTGATCTCCGGGTTGGCGTTGACGAAGGCCGTCTCCATTCTGGAATGAACGTCATGCCTGGTGGTGTAGCCCTTGGGATTAGGCCCCACCCAGCCGTTGTATTGGATTGATGTGTGCATCGGGTTGGAACCGTCACCCACGTAGTGTCCTAGCCAGCCCGCGTAAAAGATGGCATCGGCCTCGGCGTCGGAGGTAGAGCGGCGTTCGGCTTGGGCGTGGCGATATTGGCGGAATGCAACCTTGAGCCGGTCGAAAATCTCGATGGTGATGTAAGGCTGAAAACCGATTCTTTCCGGTTGCGGCACGCCAGCCTGGGGATGCTGGGCGCGGTAGGCGTAAATTGCGCTGATGAATTCATAGCGGCTTTGCGGCAAGGGCCGGAGCCAGTCAAGGTATTCAAGATCGATGAAATGATCTGGAGCTTGGGCGTCGCTGAGTTGCCTTTCGAGGGGGGAGCGCCAACGATCCGGCTCCGGGCCAAGCCATGCGATATGGCCGGAAGCAGCCTTGAGAAAACGTGGCATATCCGCAGGAATTCTTTCGGCGGCGGCGCGGCTGATGGCAATGTGTCCAAGATCGCCCCATCCTGGAGCGAGCGCCGGAAGCAGAACCGCCACGGCAATGACCGCCAGCGCAAGAAGACGTTTCTGCATAATGAGTCAGCCTTTGGAAATGAACTCTAGCACCACGCGATGAGATTTCATAGACAGGGCGTGAGGCTACGGGGCTGGAGTTTCCCGGATGCGAAAGCCTACACAGTTCGGGCCTCCGAGGAGGAACGGATGGGAAAGTTTGAAATTCTTTACTAGACACGCCCTTTGCGAACTGCCCACCAGGCGTAACTGAAAAATATTGCGAGCACCCAGGAGAGCGCAACGAATAGCAGGCGCACCCAGCCAGCCGAAAGCCCCTGCAAAAGTCCGATGCTTCCAGAGAGAGCGGCTACCCACCACAAGAACGCAACGAATCCAAGGCGCCGACGCGTCCCGGCAGTGGTCCTGGGGTCCTGGCTCCTTGCGGTTTCCGTCATGGCATACCTCTAGCGCAATTCAATTGCGCGAAGGATGCAGCAGCAGGCCGCAACTTGGACGCAAGGCAATTTTCTCGCGCCATCAGGCATATGCCAGGGTGCTGGAAGACTTCATCGCGAGATATTCGCGCAATTCTTCAAAGCCCGAAAATACATGTGAGGCGCAGCCCAGAAGCCAGCCGCTGAGCTGATCAACCGGCAGCTTAGTCACCAAATAAACAGGCAGGCCGCGACGGTACGCGACGGTGAGTTCACCTTGCGCGCCACTTCCCTTACCCGCGTACTCGTCCCAGTAAGCAACGATTGCGTCGCAGCGCTCTTCGACCCAATCGAGATCATATTGAATGACCTTACGGATGGTCTGCTGAAAGCGCGGAAGGTCGGTTTGCTTCCAGCCACGGAAATCGCGGGCTTCCTGTTCGGTTAGGTCTTTCTGCTCGTCGAGCGCGGGATCATAAACCTCATGTCCCAACTCATGAAGAGAACGCGTGACGTCGGTCCGCCAGGCTTTGCCCTGGTCGGGAGATTGTTCGATGGCACCACAGAGATAAATCAGCATTTGATGGGGTCCGCCAATAATGGCGGAAAGGAAATTGTCGTTCTCCCGGCACCCCAAGGTCAACCAGAATCTGCACGAAAACGGGCAAAAATGAAATAAAAGCATGGAGCGGCTGCCGCATGGGCAAATTCAGTCAATCGGCAAGGGGATATGCCGGCGCATTGGTTGGTGGGACTACCGCGGGGCCAGCAATTGCGGCAACAGTTCGCCAGCCTTGCCCTCGAAAGAGCGAGTGAAGACCGAGGCGTTGGCTGGAGGCTCCGGTCCAACATAGTATGTGCGCACCGCAGCTGCCCCGCTGGCATAACGCTGAGTGGCGAGGTGCACGAAACTTGCGGCGGGCTGCACGACCCCTGAAGTTCCGATTACGAGCATCACGGTGCAACGCTGCAACTCGTCGACGATACGATCCATGTGGAAAGGTCTCTCGCCAAACCAGACGATATTCGGGCGAAAGCGTCCGCCACACTCGCAGCGAACATGATCGGCCTTGCTCTCATAGAGACGCGTATCTCGAAATGGCGGGCGAGTGCAACGATCGCAACAGGACTCGAAGAGCCTTCCGTGCATGTGCACGAGATTGCGGGAGCCGGCACGCTCATGCAGGTCGTCCACATTCTGCGTGCACAGGAAGAGGCGCTGGCCTATTCTGCGTTCCAATTCCGCGAGCGCGAAGTGGGCGGGATTCGGCTCGGCGAGTGCGGCGGCTTTACGACGCATCGAATAGAAGCGCCACACGTGCTCGGGGTCGCGCTTCCAGGCTTGCGGCGATGCCACGTTTTCGACGGGTTCGCCTTCCCAGAGGCCACCGGGACCGCGAAAGGTTGACAGTCCGCTTTCAGCGCTGATACCCGCGCCGGTGAGCACGAAGACCTGGTCATCGCCGCCGATCAGAGACTGCCTGGAATGCTTCACGGACATTGCTCCTACCTTGGATATTGGCGGGCTCCAAGAGCCTTGGACTGCGCTTCAAGCGACGCCGCAAGATGCTCCAGCACGAACGACCAATCATGGCCACCGGGATAAATGTGCGACTCATGCGGAACGCCACGCTGCGTAAGCAATTTGTCCATGGCCGCGGTACCCACGTTGAAGCCGTAACGATCTTGTGCGCCGCAGTCGAAATAGATTGCCAGGCGCTTGAGCGCAGACAAAGAGATGGCACTTGCCAGATGAAACGGCGAGTTTTTCTCATAGAACGCCGTGTCGGGCGGATTGCCGAAGATTGCGCCCATTAGCTCGCGCTGCCACTCTTGAGAAAATTCTTTAGGCAAATGCTCTATGAGAGCCGGCATGTTGGCGCTGACGACGGTAAACATTTCCGGATACTTGAAGGCATAATGCATGGCGCCGAAGCCGCCCATGGAGATTCCCATGATTCCCCGCTCACGGCGAGAAGTGCCGATGCGGTATTTCTTCTGCATCGCGGGCATAAACTCGCGGAGAAAGAAATCTTCGTAGCGAAGTTTGCCGTCCCTGGAATTGATGTAGAAGGACGTGTAACCCGCCGGAGCCGCCACCACAAATTCGCCAATCTTCTTCTCACGCAGCAGGCGGTCATAGATGGCCCAACCGCCAAGATTGACCAGCGACTGCTCGTTATCTCCAAGACCGTGCAGGTAGTAAGCAACGGGATAACGACGAGCATTGCCCTGCGCGTAACTGGGGGGAAGCATAACGCAATAAGGCACTTCGCGCGCCAGAATCGCACTGTTGAGGGTGGAACACTCCACCTTGGAATGAGTGATGGAGGATTGGGCAAGGCTGCATGGAACAAGAATCAATAGACAGCCAAGCACAGCACTCCATCGGTTTACAAAATTCATTTCACACCATAGTAATACATTGACATATATCGATAGATGATCATTCGTAACGCAAAGCCTGCACCGGATCGAGGCGCGCGGCACGTGCGGCCGGATAGATACCGGCCAGCACGCTGACCAGAACCGCAAATACGATGGCAGCGGCGACAAGCCAGAGCGGAACCGTCCAAAGATTTTCGGCAGGCATCTTCATTTTGCTGAGATAGATATTGGTGCCGAAGTTAATGGCACGACCGATGATCCATCCGAGCACAACGCCCATGACTCCGCCGATCAATCCCATGGTGGCGGCTTCGGCAAAGAAAAGTTTTTTTACATCGGCATCGCTGGCGCCCAGGGCCTTCATGATTCCGATCTCGCGGCGGCGCTCCAGGACGGCCATTACAAGGGTATTGACGATTGCCAGGGAAGCCACGGCCAGCGCAAGCGAGCCGAAGATACCCAGGAACATATCCAGCACGGCGAAAAAGCGGCGAATGCTCTTGGTGGCGTCAAGGTAGGAGTAGGCCGAATAATTCATCTGCTTAACCGACTCCTCGACCTTCTCCGCATAGGCCGCCGACTTCATGCGCACGGTGAGCATGGAATACGTACGCTCGCCGGGGGTGGAGCGGACCAGTTGCTGAGTATCTGCAGGCTGCATCAGATTCATCTCTTCGGCGGTCTGGGTGGGGAGAAAGACGCGGGCACGGCTGATCATGCGCATGCCTCCGAAGGGCTCTGCATCCAGCACGCCGACGATGCGAAACTGCTTTTCCTTGCGCTCGATGCTGAAACTGGTGCTGCTCTCGCCGGCTTGACGCTCGGCATAGCGTATGGTCAGGGTCTTGCCCAATACCGAGTCAGAATCCTTTTCCAGATGCTTCGCGAAGTCGCGCTGCAGTAGAACTTCATCGGCGTTGGCAGAGCTGAAAAATCTGCCTTTCACGTTTTCAACCGCGTCTTCATCGCGCGCCGACATTGGAAGTCCGGCTAGGAGGGTGAAGTTGGTTTTGTCGCCGTACACGACCTCGCCTGTTGCACGCACGTCGGGAACAACTTCCTCGACTCCGGGCAATGCGGCAATCTTCTTGCGCGCCTCATCATTCAAAACCGGAGCATCTTCAGGCTTGTTGTCAGCATCGTTCTCGGCGTTCCTCTGCATGTTGCGGATATCCTGCTTGCCGCTGACAAAAACGGTTTGGAACATTCCGGACTTCATGAGCTTTTGATTGGCAAAGCTCTGCAGTCCGATGCCGAGTGAAAGCATGGCAACCAAAGAGGCAACGCCGACTGCGATTCCCATGGTGGTGAGGGCATTGCGAAGGCGCGCATTGCGCATATTGCGAGCGGCGAGTTCAAAGAGGTCCTGGCGGATCATCGCGACGCCTCCAGGATTTCAATCAGCCTTCCGTCAGCCATGTGCAGAGACTTGCGGGCATACTGCGAGGCCAAGGCCGGCTCATGGGTCACCATCAGCACGGTCACGCCCATGTTTTCATTCAGTTCGCGGAGCAGGGTCATCACCTCTTGACCGTTGCGGCTATCCAGATTTCCGGTTGGCTCGTCAGCCAGGAGAACTGCGGGGCGATTGGCAAGCGCACGGGCGATTGCACCGCGCTGCTGCTCGCCTCCGCTGAGTTCGGTGGGTTTGTGGGCGGCACGATGGGCGAGGCCGACATTGGTGAGCAGTTCGTGGACGCGGTCACGGCGTTCGGCGCGCGGCGTTTCCGCAAAGCGGAGGGGCAATTCGATGTTGTCGGCCAGAGTCATGGTGGGAACGAGGTTGAAGGACTGAAAGATCATTCCGACACTGAGACGGCGGTAGCGGGCCAGCGCCTCTGAGTCCATTGTGCTCAGGTCCCGTCCGGCTACCAAGATTTTGCCTGCACTGAGGTGATCGAGCCCGGCTAAGAGATTGAGCAGGGTGGACTTTCCCGAACCCGACGGCCCCAGCAAGGCAGCAAACTCTCCGCGAGCGATGCTGAAGCTGACATCCTCGACGGCGTGCACGGTGGTGTCACCCATCTTGTAGTAACGACTGGCGCCACGAGCTTCAATGGCCGCGCCTATCTCTGTGTTCATGGTTGCCCCATTTGTACTGCTCCAACCATCTAGTGTAATTGGAGGCGAGGCAGGGATAAGACGCGGCACTGCTTCCGGTTCGCTAAATTCCCAAGAATTGCCGCCTTTTGCCGTTGACCTGACTCTGCCTCTCTAGTTAGGATAGTTAGACATGAGCTCCGTGCTACATCACCGCCATCACCATCATCACCATACGGCGATTGTGTCGGCGGAGGCGCGTGGATCCCTGTAAAAGGCAATCATCCAAGCACTGGCCCGCTGGCGCAACTAGACCCGGCGGGTTTTTCTTTTTGCCTGCTGCGTACGATTGCTCCAGGGGAGCCAGTCCGAAGAGGTAAAGGACAATGCGGATCGATTTTGAAAAGATGGGCGGTCTCGCCCCGGCCATCGTGCAGGACGCCGATAACGGCGAAGTCCTTATGGTGGGCTTCATGAACCAAGAGGCGCTCGATAAGACGCTCGCGAGCGGCTACGTAACCTTCTACAGCCGCACCCGCAACAAGTTGTGGACCAAGGGCGAGACCAGCGGAAACCGGCTGCGCCTGAGCTATGCCGCAACCGATTGCGACAACGATACGGTGCTGTGCAAGGTTCGGGTGGAGGGCGACGGGTTGGTCTGCCACGAAGGCACGCGCTCCTGTTTTACCAAACCAATTTCTTTCACTGCCGCCGCGGAGGTTTCCAATGGCTAAGATTCGACTGGGCATTCCTAAAGGCTCGCTGCAGGATGCGACCATTGCATTGTTTGCTGCCGCTGGATTCAAGATCTACGCCAACGGCCGCTCCTACTTCCCCAGCACGGACGATCCCGAACTGGAATGCATGTTAATTCGTGCACAGGAGATGGCGCGATACGTGGAGCAGGGCGTACTGGATGCCGGACTCACCGGGCTCGACTGGGTGGTGGAGAGCGGGCGCAAGGTGGAAACCGTTTGCGATTTGGTTTACTCCAAGACGAGCCGCGCAGGGGTGCGCTGGGTGCTGGCCGTACCGGAAGACTCGACCGTAAAATGCGCCGAAGACCTGGCAGGCAAAATCATTGCGACCGAACTCGTTGAGGTGACGAAGAACTACTTCGCTGCGAAGAACGTTCCGGTGCAGGTGGACTTCAGCTGGGGCGCCACCGAAGTGAAGCCGCCGATGCTGGCCGACGCAATCGTAGAGGTGACCGAGACGGGAAGTTCGCTGCGCGCCAACCGATTGCGCATAGTGGAGACCGTGCTGGAATCCAATACACAGGTGATTGCGAACAAGAAAGCGTACGCCGACGAGTGGAAGCGGCAGAAGATCGACAACATTGCATTGATGCTGCAGGGCGCAATTGCCGCACAGGGGCGCGTTGGGCTGATGCTGAACGTACAGCAAAAAGACCTGAAAACCGTGCTTGACGTGTTGCCGGCGCTCAACTCGCCGACGATTTCCGCGCTCAGCAACTCCGAGTGGGTGGCGGTAAACACGATTTTGGAAGAGACGGTTGTGCGCGACGTGATTCCGCGCTTGAAGGCTGCGGGCGGTACGGGAATCGTTGAATATCCGCTAAACAAGGTGGTGATGTAATGAAGCTACTGAGCGGTGAGGAGGCTGCGCAAGCTGTAGCTTCGCTGGCGCATCGCTACGCGACGTTCGACCCGGCGGTGGAAAAGACGGTCGCCGAGATTGTGAGCCGGGTGCGCACAGGCGGCGATGCCACACTGCTTGACTACGCGCATAAGTTCGACGGACTGGCGGAGGGTGAGGCGATCCGCGTCTCTGACGAAGAGTTGCAGGCGGCACTGGGCATGGTTAGTGCTGAATTCATCCGGGCGATTGAGACGGCGGCGAAGAATATTCGCAATTTTGCCGAGTGGCAACTGCCGCGTCCCTGGGTTCGCACAATTCATCCCGGGCTGCGTGTAGGGCAGGCAATACGTCCGCTGGAATCGGTTGGCTGCTATGCCCCCGGAGGCCGATACCCGCTGCCTTCAACGGTGCTGATGACGGTGATTCCGGCGCAGGTCGCTGGCGTAAAACGCATCGCCGTCGCCTCTCCGCGTCCGGCTCCGGAGACGCTGGCAGCTGCGGCGATCATCGGCGTTACGGAGTTTTACCGCGTTGGTGGCGCGCAGGCCATTGCCGCATTTGCGTACGGAACCGATAGCATCGCTCCGGTAAACAAGATTGTGGGCCCTGGTAACACGTACGTTACGCTGGCAAAAAAGCTGGTGGCATTCGATTGCGGCATCGACTTTCTTGCGGGGCCGACCGAAATAATTTATTGCGCGACAGAAGGCAATGCCGAGTTCATCGCCAGCGACCTGGTGGCACAGGCCGAGCACGATCCGGAGGCGCTCGCCATCTTCATCACAGCGAGCACGCGGCTGGCAAAATCCGTGATCAAGCACGCAACGGCCATGGCCAAAGAGAACACGATTGCAAGTCAGTCGCTGGGCGCGCGCGGAGTAGTACTGATCGCCAAGAGCCGCAGGCAAGCACTGGACTGGACCAACGAACTCGGTGGAGAACACGTTACGGTGCCATCGGAAGACGTGTACGACGTGAAGTGCGCTGGATCGATTTTTCTTGGCGACCACACGGCACAGTCACTGGGAGATTACGCCAGTGGCCCGAACCATACGCTGCCCACCGGCAACGTGGCACGCTATCGCGGAGGACTCAACGTGATCGATTTCGTTCGCATCATTACCCTGCAGGAAGCGAGTCGCAAGGGACTGGAGAAGATTGGACCTACAGTGATGCTGCTGGCCGAGGCCGAGGGGTTGAAAGGGCACGCTGCGAGCGTGCGGGTGAGGATGAAAAAATGAGCAATTTGCTGCGCGCCCGCCGTACGGTAGAGACCCTGAAGGAATATCACCCGCCACTGGGAGACCGTGAGGGACTGCGCCTCGACTTCAACGAAAACGTGGATGGCTGCTCACCGCGGGTTCTGCAGGCGCTGCACTCCATTACGGCCGAGACGCTGAATAAGTATCCGGAGCGCGAACCCGGCGAGCGGACTGTTGCGCGCCATCTTGGCTTAGCGCCGGAGCAAGTGCTGTTGACCAATGGCGTGGATGAGGCAATCCACCTGATTGCAGAAACTTATCTAGAGCCGGGAGACGAGGCGCTGATCGCCGTTCCCACGTTCAGCATGTACGAGATTTACGCCCTGGCGACGGGCGCGTCGGTTCGCTGCGTGCAAGCCGGCGAGGCGCTGGATTTCCCTGCTTCCGACTTGCTGAAGGCGATTACGCCGCAGACCAAACTTATCTGTGTTGCCACTCCGAACAATCCCACGGGCGCAGTCGCCACGCGCGAGCAGTTGCTGGCGATTTTACGGGCTGCGCCGCAGGCAGCGGTACTGATCGACGAAGCTTACATTCATTTTGGCGGCGAGAGCCTGCTTGATCAGGTCGGCCAGATCGACAATCTTTTCGTCTGCCGGACGTTTTCAAAGGCGCACGGACTGGCGGGCTTCCGTCTGGGTGCGCTGCTGGCCTCCGAGGGGCAGATGAAAATGCTGCGACGCGTTGCTTCGCCGTATAGCGTAAACGGCATCGCACTTACTTGTCTGGGCGCCGCAATGGACGATCACGAATACATTGCAAGCTACATTGAGCAGGTTCTGGAGGGGCGGAGCCGGTTGGAAGAGTTCTACCGCGAACGCAAGGTTCCCTATTGGCCTTCGCAGGCGAACTTCGTTCTTGCCTATTTCGGCGACTATCGCAAGGCGCTGGTAGAGCAGATGCGCGAGCGCGGGATACTGGTACGCGACCGCAACAGCGATCCCGGCTGCGCTGGCTGCGTCCGCATAACGCTGGGCAATCGTTTGCAGACTGAACGCCTGCTTCGAGAACTGCAAGAAGCACTGGCCAGCATTGGCTTCACCGCGCAACCGCGTCCGGCACTGGCTGCAAAGGAGTCGCAATGACCAAGGCTGCGAAGACAGTAGCGAAACCCGCACCTAAGACAGCACTTCAGGCAGCGCCCCAGGGTTCACTCCGAGGCACTGAGCTTGAACGGATCACGACGGAAACGAAAATTGCGCTCGCGCTCAACATCGACGGCAGCGGAATCTACAAGGTGGAAACCGGCATCCGCTTTCTGGACCACATGCTGGAGTTGTTCACACGCCATGGAGGATTCGATCTGGCGCTGGCCTGCCGCGGAGATCTCGACGTTGATCAGCACCACACCGTGGAAGACGTCGGCATCGCACTGGGCGAAGCATTTGATCGTGCGCTGGGGAATAAGAAGGGCATCCTGCGCGCGGGATATTTCCTTATGCCAATGGATGAGACGCTGGGAATTGCGGCCGTGGACCTGAGCGGACGCGCAGCCTGCGTGGTGGAGACAAAGGTACGGGTGCGACTGGTTGGCGATCTGCAGAGCGAATTGGTCTTCGACTTCTTTGAGGGGTTCGCACGCGGGGCGCGCGCCAATGTTCATTTGAAAACGATGTATGGCCGCTCCAACCATCACAAGATCGAGGCCCTCTTTAAAGCCTTTGCGCGGGCTTTGCGGGTTGCCTGTAGCAAGGATCAGAGGCTGGCCGAGATGTTGCCATCCACTAAAGGACTTTTGTAGATGATCACGCTGATTGATTACAAGGCTGGCAACCTGACCAGCGTTCGCAAGGCTTTCAGCTACCTTGGACAGGAATCGGTGGTCACGGACAACCCTAAACAGGTACGCGAGGCGCAGGCCCTGGTGCTGCCGGGGGTGGGGCACTTCTGCACGACGGAGCGCCTTGCATCGAGCGGCGTGCGCGATGCTGTATGTGAGGCGATCGGGAGAGGTATTCCGTTTCTCGGCATCTGCGTTGGGATGCAGTGGCAGTTTGCGGGCTCAACGGAAGCACCCGGCACGGAGGGGTTGGCGCTCTTTGAAGGCGCGTGCGAGCGCTTTCAGACTACGCTTAAAGTGCCGCACGTCGGCTGGAACCAGATTCGCCGCACCCGGCAGGGCACGCAGTCGCGTCTGCTGGACGGAGTACCCGACGATAGCTTCGTTTATTTCACGCACTCCTATCGCGCACCGGTTGTCGATGGCGTCTCTGCGGTCACCACCTATGGAGAGACTTTTGCATCCGCGGTGGAGCGGGACAACGTCTTCGGGGTGCAGTTCCATCCGGAAAAATCCGGCAACACTGGCTTGAGGATCCTGAAGAACTTTTGCTCGGCGGCCGAGAGGAGCGCGCGATGAGCACGGGAATCACCATGCGCGGCATCACTAAGAGAATCATTGCCTGCCTCGACGTAACCAAGGGCCGCGTGGTGAAGGGAGTTCAGTTTGTAGACCTGATCGACGCCGGCGATCCTGCTGAACTCGCGCATTTACACGCCACCAGCGGAGCCGATGAGATCGTGTTGCTCGACATCACGGCCACCAGCGACGCCCGGCCGATCCTCATCGACGTGGTGCGGCGCACGGCGCGGCAGCTCTTTGTGCCATTCACGGTAGGCGGCGGAGTGCGTTCGCTCGACGATGCAAGCGCACTGTTCGATGCAGGCGCGGATAAAATCAGCATCAACTCGGCGGCGATCAAAAGTCCGGGAATTATCACGGAGATCGCGGAACGTTTCGGCTCGCAAGCCGTCATTATTGCGATTGATGCAAAGCGCAAAGTTGGCGGAGTGGTTTCCAGCGAAGGCGCTGTTGCGGCGGAAGTCTATTTGGCGGGGGGGCGCATTGCCACCGGACGGGATGCAGTGGAGTGGGCGCGCGAAGCCGAGTCGCGCGGCGGCGGAGAGATTCTGCTGACCTCGATGGACTGCGACGGTACACGCAACGGCTTCGACTGTCCACTCACAGCGGCAGTGGCTACGGCGGTGAATATTCCGGTGATTGCCAGCGGCGGCGCGGGCTCAGGCGATCACTTTGTGGACGTTTTCAAAGCCGGCTGCGCAGATGCAGCACTGGCGGCATCGATCTTCCACTTTGGCATTCACGATGTGCGACAGTTGAAGGCACAGCTACAGAACGCAGGCATTCCGGTGCGGCTACCCTGTTGATGGTGAGTTGCAGAGCCCCTGTGATGAGCAAAGAGAAAAATGAAATCTACAGTTGACCAAATTCGTGAGCGTTTTGACGAGGATGTTGAAAGATTCTCCAATCTGAAAACTGCACAGCTTTCAACGATTGACGCACCACTGGTTCTTGACC
>Ga0364922_10590_pt1 | contig 14812 bp, 9 predicted proteins | sample ExccelJu500001D4_2_FD_206955 | JGI IMG/M metagenome (GOLD analysis project Ga0364922, IMG submission 206955) | Enriched cells from Trout Bog Lake Hypolimnion, Wisconsin, USA - BchlTB.June20.5000.01.D4 | ecosystem: Environmental > Aquatic > Freshwater > Lake > Hypolimnion/Profundal zone | place...
CGTCACATTCACCTTTGCGTGAATCGTGTCTCCTGCGGTTGCCGTGCTCTTATCAAGAGTTAGTTTTGAGTAAAAGAATGTTGTATAGCTGAGCCCGTGACCGAAGGGATAGAGAGGGGCGCCGCGAAAATACTCGTACGTCCTACCGTGCGATACATCATAATCGCTCATATCGGGTAACTGATCGGTCGATCTATAGAAAGTGAGTGGCAGTCGTCCTGACGGATTTACTTTGCCGAAGAGTACATCTGCGATCGCGGTTCCTCCCTGCTCTCCGGGGTACCACGCTTCAAGGATGGCTGGTACATGCTCGTCAATCCAGCCGAAAGCCAAGGGGCCTCCGTTTACAAGCACAACAATGGTCCTTGGGTTTGCTACAAAAACCTCTTGGACAAGCTGCTGCTGATCAGCACTTAGTTCGAGAGTCGTTCGGTCTTTTCCTTCTCTTGCCGCTTCTGTTCCGAATCCCACAAAGGCGATGGCGACATCGCATTCCTTTGCAGCCTGAATCTCCTGCGCAAACCGCGCTACAGGAGCTTGTTTAGACTCTGGTTTGACGTAGGCGACGAAGTGAATTGACCCGGAGGTTCCGGTTGCAGTACGAATTCCTTCCAACGGCGTGATGGGGGTGTGAAACGGCTCCCCACTGTAGTCGCCAAGCTGTGCTACCGCTGCATAGGGGCCAACTACCGCAATGGAGTGGCCGGCTTTGTGGCTTAAAGGCAGCAGCAGATCCCCATTAGACGGCTTGTTCTTCAGTAACACCATGGACTCGCGCGCAGTTCGTAATGCAAGTTCCTGGTGTGCGGGCGAGCCGATTACATCAGAGCTGATTTTGTTGTACGGAACCATCCCCTCTGGATCGAACATGCCAAGGAGAAAGCGGCCGCGGAGCAGGTTGGCTGCGGCGCGATCAATGGCCGCGGTTGTGACGAAACCATCCGCGTGTGCCTTGGCAAGGTTCTTCTGCATGTTGCTTCCGCACTCCAGATCCACTCCTGCATTGATGGACATGGCTGCGGCGTCTTCAGGTGTCTTTGCTAGATGAAAACCCTTTACGAGATTCGAAACAGCGCCGCAATCAGTCACGACAAATCCGCTGAATTTCCATTGATCGCGCAGCAGGTGGGAGAGAAGCCAGCGATTGATAGTGCTAGGGACGCCATTGATTGCGTTGTAGGAGGTCATAATGGACTCTGCCTTTCCCTCCGTAATTGCCGCGCGGAAGCCCTGCAAGTAGTAATCGTGCATGGCCTCTTGCGAGACGTTAGACTGTGCTTGAAATCGATCTTGCTCCTGGTTGTGGATCGCGAAGTGCTTGGGAGTGGAGACCGCTTTCAGATAGCGTGGGTCGTCCCCTTGCAGGCCGCGAACAAAGGCAACAGCAAGTCGGGAGGTCAGATACTGATCTTCTCCGTAGGTTTCTCCGGTTCGTCCCCAGCGCGGGTCGCGTGCCATGTTCAGATTTGGCGACCAGAACGTAAGAAGCCCGTTATAGAGACCGTGCGTTGATTCGTTATTCTCCATTTCGCCATGGTCGGCATTGTATCTTCCGCGTGCTTCGTCGGAGATGGCTACTGCCATTTCGTGAATCAGGTTTGGATCCCAGGTGCTGGCGAGTCCGATCGACATTGGGAATACCGTGAATTTGCCCGGGCGAACGACACCATGAAGCGCTTCATTCCCGAAGTGATATTTGCCGATGCCCAGGCGTGGGATTGCCGGTTGGGTTTCACCGAGGAGAGCTATTTTTTCGTCAAGCGTCAGCCTGGAGACAAGGTCGCTTACGCGCGCTCCGATCGGAAGTGTGTAGTCGAGATAGGGCGGCTTGTCTGTTGTCGTAGGTGGAGTTGCGAACTGAGCATTCGCAGCACTATATGTCAAGAGGAGTTGTGCAATTGCAAGCATGCTCATTGCAAGGAGATGAGTACTCATTGTCTTATTGATTGATGTCTTCATTACTCGCTTTCTTTCTTTTCGTTCTGGCAACCAACCACCTTAATTCTGGGTAGTGCTCAAATATCCTGCGTTGATCTTCAGAGTTCAGCTGACTTAGGGGTATTGGCTTGTCTTGCGGCCGCGTACCTTTCTGGTTCAGCACGTTCATCAGGCTCCATTCGCGCTGCTGCGCGTAAGGTTCCTGTGCCTTCAGGTCGTAGCGAGTGAAGTCGATCACCATGGGCGTGCTGCCTGTTTGCCAGTTGCGAAGCAAAGCAAGGCGAAACTTACCGTTCATGAGCCACTCGATCTCCAACTCTTTCTCTGAACCCGGTGCCCCTGTTCCTTTTACATCGAACCGGTAGTTGAGTGATTCGTTATTGCGCGTGTGTCGGCGCCATTCTAATCCGAACGAACCCTCGGTCATCACCCTTGTGTCGGGCCATCTCTCCTTCACCGCCTGTAGCCAATAGGTGAGGTCCTCGTCATGGCCTATGGAGACCTCCCAAATGCCTGTTACTCAACCGATTCGATTGAGCGCGTGCCCCTGGTCAAGGTGCATCGCGGTGGTGTCGAGCATTTTCTTTCGACCACCTGCTGTTCCCAGCCTCGAATTTCCAACCGTTTCGATCGGACCTACGCCCATCCGGCTATTAAATCCATCGCGAAAGCCGTCTCGCCGCGCCGCGAGAGAGTCGCAGGTCCATCCATCAAGGCAGACGCAGTCAATGAAGTCTTTCGAACTTTGCGCCGGCTTGAGGTAGTGCTCGCGGCTTGGATAATACGGATAGCAGATTCCGCCATCGCCATCGCCATGGTCAATTCCATGCTGGCTCCATATCTGCCCCTGGCAAACATGAATACCCTCCTCCGTTACCAGAAAGTTCTGGGTCGCTGCGTCCATGTATCCCGCGACGAGGCACTCTGGGCGATATGCGCCGCCCACCATCTCAGTAATCCTCTTCAGAGACTTGTAGATTGTGTCTTTGTTTTGTGCGCGGGTGTTATACATGGGCGCGAAGTAGCCGCCAGGAATGAAAGTAATTTCATCGCCATAGCCGTCGTGATATGAGGCCAGCAATCGGCGTGCATCCTTATACTCCTGCCGGTTGTCATTCAACGCTAGCCAACTGATCGCCCAAGTCATTCGGCCATCAGGGCAGCCCCTGCCGAAGGCCTCCCTTCGAGCGCGCATGCGGTCCGGGTGGCTGTCGTGGGATTCATCTAGACCAATTGAGCGGTTCGGTGTTACCTCAACCTGATTCACACGTACAACCGATACGTGCGTCAGAAATCTTCCCTGCAGAGAAGTGCTTTCGTTAGCGGCTGCAAATACAACTTTTCGGCTAGCCGCGGCCGCTAGAGATGTAGCTGTACCGATTGCGCTACCAAGAAATTTCCGTCTATTCCACTTTGAATTCATTGGTCTAGCTCCGTACTTCACTCGCGTAGAGGACTCACTGCTTCTTATGGATTCTGCAATATGTCCTGCCTTATGCGGTCGTTACCTTCAGAACAATTGCATAGTCAGATATCTTGTTTGCGGGTAGCTGGACGGTGAGCGCTGATTTGTCTTGTCTGTATTGGACCTTGCCGCCGTAGCCTAGTATTCCGACATGGGCGATTCTGGTTCGAAGTTGCATACTGGAGGAACCCAGCGATCTTATAATTGCTTGCTTTGCAGGCCATCCCAAGACAATTGCGTAGACAACAGTGTTGGCCTTGTTTCTGGTGAAGCGAATATCCTCCGGGCCCAGCGGGACGACGCCATTGCCTGTTTGGAGCTGGCTCTTTTCCATTGCCACTCCCTCTCCAAAGACTCTCCATGGGCGAGTTTCATAGATGGCTTCGCCGTTCACCTTCATCCATGCGGTAATCATGTCGAGCACCGCATTTTCTTTGTTATCAATGGTGCCATCAGGCCTTCCTGGTACATTGAGAATGAATGTTCCATTCTTGCTCACCGTGTCAATTAACCAATGGATGATGTTCTTGGGGTCTTGGTAGCCGCCATATTCACCTTCCTGCGCATAGAGGCTACGGTTGTAATGCCACTCGCCTATACATGTCTCTGATTGCCATGGATATTTGGCAATTCCATTCAGCACCCCACGTTCTATGTCTGCAACAACTGCTTTGCCAAGCCGCTCTGGCACCTGTTTGGTGGTGATAACGCCTTCCATTTTGCCGCCGCGGGTCCTTAGATTGTGGTTATAAAAGTATGCACTGGCATTCATGCCGCCCCAGCCAAGCGGCAAGAGCGAGTTGTCCAGGTAGAGAAGGTCTGGATCATGCTGGTCAATGAGGTCGCGGGTGCGGTCATAGAAGTTCTTTACATAGGAGATGTCTGGTAGGGCCATGGGTGGATGCTTGGGGCCGTAGAGTTGCTGTGGATTGAGGCCCTGCCACCACTGGCCCTCACCGTCTGCCGTTGTCAGTTTGCCGTCATATGGTACACCCGCGAGTGGACCATTTTTGTCGCAATTATGGGCGGTCTGGAGCCACCACCAGTTACGCGGCTGATGAACTGTAACTCCGAAACGCAATCCTTGTGCGCGCGCAGCCTTTGCCCAGTCGCCGACCACATCGCGATGCGGACCGATCTGGCGAGCATTCCAGGGGTTGTGCTTTGAGTCCCAGGCATCGAAGTTGTCATGATGGTTGGCAAGTGCGAGGAAGAACTTCGCGCCGGCCTTCTTGTAGCGCTGAATCAGTTCGGCCGGATCCCAATTGAGGAGAGTCCACTGCGCGCAAAGGTCTTTCATTCCGAATATGGAAGGATGTCCATAATGCTGGACATGGTACTTGTATTGATCCGAACCCTGCATATACATGTTGCGCGCATACCAGTCTCCAGCCTCTGGAACACATTGCGGACTCCAGTGCGCCCAGATGCCAAACTTGGCGTCTCGATACCAGTCTGGAATCTCGTATTCCAGCATGGACTCCCATGTCGGCTTGTAGGGTCCATCTCCAGCGAGGTTGGGGATAGGCGAGTTCATCTGCGCGCCGTTCCACGAACCGCCTGGAACTGGCAAGGCCGGAGGCATCAAGGAGCCTGACTCTGAATTCGGACTTACCTGCCAAGTTTTTCCGTCAAGCGTTTCCTTTACAAAACGCCCATTCTGCAACTCGTAGAATGCCCTTTGATCCGGCGGCTTGGCGCAGAACTCGGCATAGTCTCCAGTAAGTGTGTTAAAGCTGTCGAGCGCAGACACTGGTGCTGATTCAGCGGATTGCGCTAGTGCAGGTAATACCTTGGCTGCCGTTGTTGCAGCAATGAGTTTGCAGAACCTTCTTCGCAGCATGACTCTTCCTCGTCCAGTTGACTGATACCATTGCTCGTGCTACTTAGTGCGGTTTTGACATGGAGGGCGGAGCGGCATCCAGCGCAGTTCCCCATTTCTTGTTTGGCAGCGCCCCCATCTGAAGCACCAACTTGCCACCGGCTTCAATGTCGGCATGACTGAACCATGGCTTATTCCATGGCTTGCCATTCATGGTTGCGGATTGGATATATATATTGGTAGCCGAATTATTGCGAGCCACAATCTCAAAGACTTTGCCGTTGCCCAGGCGCAGGGTGACATGGCTAAAGAGGGGGCTACCCAGTATGTAGTCTGGCCGCGACGGATCCACTGGATAGAAACCCATGGCGCTCATCACATACCAGGAGGAGGTGGATCCCTGGTCATCCATTCCGGGATATGCAAGACCATATTGATCACTACCATACATCAGGTGGAGAATATTGCGGGTGAGCTTTTGCGTCTTCCACGGTTGCCCGGCCCAGTCGTAATAATAGGCAACCTGCTGGTCGGGCTGATTGCCTTGCACATATTGACCAATCATTCCTGTGCAGTCGCGGCAAACCCCTTTGGGGTTATAGGGCGTGGTGAAGAACTCATCCAGTTTGTCTGCAAACTTCTCTCGGCCGCCAAGCAGATTGACAAGGCCCTGAACGTCATGCGGAACGAGCCAAAGCGTGGACCAACCTGAGGCCTCTTTCATCATGAAGTTGTAGTAAGGCTCGCGAGGATCAAATGGGGATATCCACTTCCCATCCGCAGTCTTTCCGCGTACGAATCCGGTTGAGGAGTCAAATACATTCTGGTAATTATGCGCCCTCTTAAGGAACATCTGATAGTCATCTTCCCTGTCGAGTTTCCTAGCAAATATAGCCATGGCGTGGTCGTCCCAACTGTATTCAAGCGTTGTTGCTGCGCCGGCTTTTCCGCCTGCATAGGGAGGGCTAGGATTGCGGTCGGGGAGAATGTCTGCAATCCACCCCTGCTGGTCGTACTCACCAAGATAGTGCCTAGGCCCGTTCACATCCGTGGCATTCTTGCGCAGGTACTCATACACAGCATTCCAGTCGAACTTGAGCCCGCGCTCCCAGTCACCCAGGTACATCAGCACGGCATGATCGCCGTGGAATGACGTGCCCATGTAGCCCGATTCACGCGCCATATCCAACTGCGAGCGCAGAATATCTACCTTAACTTGCGGCTCAAGCAGGGTGAGCAGCACTACTTGATTGCGGCCTGTATCCCAGTAGGGGACAGCGCCATAGCGGTCATATTGGGCTGTCTTTGTTTTTCCATCCTGCCCTGTGAAGAGCTCGCCTTTGCTTGTAAGAAGGCGCGGGCTGGCAAAAGAGTGAAGGAGGCAGGAGTAGAAGAGCATTTTCTCCTTTTCTGTTCCGCCTTCGACTTCAATCTGTCCTAGCTTTTGTTGCCATGCCTCTTCTGCTTGTTTTCTTATCAGGTTGAAATTCCAAGCTTGAGTTACCTGCCGAAGTTTTGCTTCTGCCAGTTCGTAGCTTTGTCCATACGCAACGCGGGCCAGTACCTGCTCGCCTTCTTTCGTGCTGAATTGCAAATAGGTTCCGGCATAGGGCCCCGTGACAGCACGAGTTTCAGGCGAGACCTCTTTGTCCCCCAGGAGGTTTCGTGAGTTGAGTATGCTATCCGTTGGAGGAATCTGGCGGAAAGTTCCGAATGTCTTTAGCGGTTTGGAGAACTCCACAACAAAGGAGGTAGTGAATGACCGTCCCGGCCGGCCTCGTGTGATCTTCCCGCGTACTGTATGGTCGCCGACGATTTCTGCACCCCCGCCCATTCGACCCAGGTCGATCAGCACATGTGCCTTTTCTGTCTGGGGAAATGTAAACCGGTAGATGCCCGTCCATGCAGTCGTAGTCATTTCTACCTTGGTCTTATAATCGTCAAGATAGACAGAGTAATAGCCCGGAGAGGAGTGTTCTCGCTGCTTGCTGTAAGCGGAGACGCTTCGCTCAGGCGGCACTGTCCAGTCACCAACTACCGGCATGACTGTTGGCCCCCCATTCTCTCCACTAGAAAAGCCCAAGATTGTTGCATTGGGATAGTAGTATGGATCGTTGACGCCTGCCGGATAGGAGATGTCTAGATTTACGTTGATCGGCGATAGACTTACGGAGCTATGGGGCAGCGTCGCCCCCGGCGTTGTTTGGCCAGAGTAGAGCCGCTCTCCCGGCGGTGGGGCATTCCCGATGAGCTTCTGGTCGTCGAGTGGCGCGGTGCCAACCAAGCCGTTTGCGTAATCTACCGGGCGCTTGCCAGAGACCGGCGCGCTTTGGGCAGCCAGCACTGAGGCGCAGAGGGTCCCCGTGAGGATGAGGACCGCAAGATATTTTGGGGATGGATGCAGGAGAAAGATGGAGAGCTCCTTCATTACTTGTCGCAATCTTTGCGGAGTACTAGCTGAGCAAGGGGCATGGACAAGTGCCTCAACTGCTAACCAACACAATCCCGGATTCTGCATGGCAGAATAACAGGGCTTGCATTCTTTGAGGATCATTCGTGCGCACTAGTTGTGGCTTGTATTTGTGAATTTAGCGCACTGGCCGTGGGATTTAGTCCCGTGGCCAGTGCACCAAGTGTTATTACATGCTTACCACAATATTTTTGCGGAAAGCATGATCGTGCGTGCTGCGCTCTTACCGGTGACTTCGCCGAAGGTCCCACTGCAGCAACTGTTGTTCGGTTGGGTCGGGACTGGATGGTTAAGCGCGCTGAATGCATCTGTGCGCCATTGGAACTTCAGGTTGTCCCAGATCTCGAATTCCTTGGCTACCGAGAGATCCACGTTGGTGTTGCGCGGTCCTGTTAGATCGTTACGGCGCTCGTTGCCGAAAACATAATTTGCAGGGACGCTGTAGCAGGAGGTGTTAAAGAATGGCGCCAATACATTGCCAGCATGTGGAACAAAGTGCGTTGCACCACTGTTAGCATTGCAGACTTGCGTGGCGCGATTCTGAATGCCGCCGCCGGTGGCCGAGTTGTCATTTGCATTTGCGTTAAACGGCATGCCAGCTCTTACGCCGAGGAAACCGCTGAATCTCCAGCCGCCGAGCTCGTTCTCCCACCACTTGCCGCTATTCAGGAACATCTTGTTCTTTCCGAATGGTAGCTCGTAGATGCCGGAGGTCTTGAACACGTACTTCTGCATGAAGTCCGAACGGCCGTAATCGACTTGTGGGTTGTTGCCCATTTCGCCGGTGGCTTTGTGATCAGAGTCCTGGAAGTCCATGGACTTGCCCCAGACGAGGTTGGTGGTGACTTCAAAACCGCTGTTGAAGTGCTTCTTCAACTGTGTTTCAAGCCCGTGGTAGTGCGACGAACCCCACTTGTGATCCTGGCTGATATTTCCCGGGATGCTCTGGTACGGTCTGCGGGAGTTAATATCGGCCGCAGTAGTCGGATTGGGGTCGCCCGGCGCGGGCAGTGAAGCCAAATTGATGTTGCTGTAATTGAAGATGTGGTGGTTGGAGCTTCCAACGTAGTCGACGGTCAGAAGCCAGTCCTTGCCGAAGGTTCGCTGCACGGCCAGGTTCCATTGCTCTGAGTAGCTAGTAGGCATCTTCTGGGCAAATGTTGTGTTACCGGGTATGAAGATACCATTTGGGGCAGGCATCGCGGCCCATACCTTTTCCGCTTGCGCCAAGGGGAGATATTCCACTTGCCCAGGCGCAGCGCCGGTCAAGTTATTTACCCTTGTGTTCACTGCGGGCCAGATCACTGGGTCGCCATCCGAGGTCTGAGCGGTGCTCAGCGATGTGTTGTAGAGAGGATTATTCATCATCCCTGTCAAGTCGTAATAGCTGAACTGGTAGTAATAGAGGCCACCTCCACCGTGTATCGATGTCTTGTCATTCAGCGCATAGGCGAAGCCGGCCCTGGGGCTGAAGTTGAAACGGTTGGAGTTGAATGACTGCTCTGAGAAGATGCCGGTCGTCGGATTGAGAATACCCGCGTGACCATTCGCTTCAAGAGGTGGCGAGTAGTAGTCGTAGCGCATGCCAAGATTGACCGTCAACTTGGGCGCTATACGCCAGTCGTCCTGGATGTAAGGCATGATGTTGTGCTGATGAAAGTGCCCAACTTGGCTGCCGGCCGTGGCGCTAATCCCACTGAAATCGCCAAGCAAATAGTCCGCGAGATCGTTGGCGGCTGGGAATGTGCCGCTGATGCTACCCAAGCTCCAGATTCCAGCCCTCTGCCACGCGGCTCCAGACGAGCCATTGTAGGTGTATTGGCCGCTAACGCCCAATCCGCCGTTGGGGCTTCCGGTATACCAGAAGGCGTTGTAGTCGATGACATCAAACTCTGCGCCGAAGAAGATGGAGTGCTTGCCGCGCACCAGGTTCAACTCATCAGTGTACTCATACATGTTCTGATGCTCGCCGAGCGGGCCGCCGCCGGCGCCGGAGTAGCCACCCACATTGATACCAGGAACGCCCCAGACCGTAGGATCGGGATTCAGGCCGGTAAGGCCGAATACTTTGTGGAAGTAGTCTGTTCCGTTGCCAATCTGGTCGAATTGCTGTCCATTGAAGGAATGAGCATAGCCTACACGGGCGGTGTTGACGGCCGTGGGGCTCAGTACGTGGGTCTCTGCCAGGTAGGCGTCTGTGCCGTAGAGCTGATTATGCTCCTTGACGTCGATTACAGGGTTCCCAGCGGGGCTATCGTCGCCGCTATCCCAATCCTCAGGACGGACGATATCAGGATTGTTGGTGTCGTAAGCGCCATACAGGTGATCCTTCTCGCTGATGTTGTAATCCACACGATAGAGCCAGTCATCGTGTGTGAATTTGGTCCTACTGTTTACGCTCCCATAGTTATTACCCGCCGACGTATTTAGACCGTTGGGCAAGGGGTACATGAGACTTAGGTATTGCTTAGCCAAGGGAGTGATCAGTCCGGGGTTGATTACGTTCGGGTTGCCGCCATAGGAAAACTGCGACAGCACATTCGGACCTGCGCCAGTTGTGCCGACACCGTTTGCCGGGTTGTAGGTGGTGGGGTCGTAGATCTTGGTGGCAGGCTGCTTGGTTCCTGTGTTGGCAACCAAATCCGCGCTGAAGTCACCATTGCGCTGTGCGGCCGTGGGCAAAAATGCCTGCAGAAATGCGGCAGCGATCTGGCGGTAGCCCTGGTAATCGACAAAGAAGAAGACCTTCTTGTGTGTGAAAGGAACCTTCCAGCCGGCATCTGCGCCGAACTGATTGTAGCGGAGCTCACCCAAGGGGCCTGCATTCCAGCCTCTGGCGTTCATCTGGTTGTTTTCCAGATTCTCGTAGGCGCGGCCGTGAAAAGTTTCAGTGCCGCTCTTGGTGATCGCATTCAGTGTATTGGCGCCGTCGTAGCGGGCGTTGGCACTGTTGCGAATGACCTCAACCTGCTGCGTTGCCTCGGCGGGCGTGTTGATCGTGGCGGTCTGGTCGAAGTAGCTCATATCCACAACGCCATCTAGCAGATAGCTGGTTGACCAGTAGCCCTGGCCGGCGATAAACAACTGGTTGCTCTGCTGGTTGTACTGGCTCACGTTCGAGTTGATATTGTTGTCGCCCAACTGCGAGCCTGGCTCCACGCCAACTTCCGTGGTCTGTGCATAAAAAGTGCCATTGCGATATCCAGGATATTCAGGCATATCTTCGATGGCTACTGCATCCATTACCGCACTCAGATCGTGATCTTCTGTCTGCAGGCCAAGAGACTCATTGGCGAAGACTTCAACCTTTTCATTGTTGGATCCCACTTTCAGGGCGAAGTTCACATTGAGCTTCTGACCGACAGAGAGAAGAATGGAGGAGGTCTGTTCCTGAAATCCGTCTATCTTCGCTTCTACCTTATAGGGGCCTGGAGGCAAGGACGGAATGGAGAAGAATCCCGTTTCGTTGGTCTTGCCGTTACGAACACCGCTATTGTCTGTGCTCGTGACTTTTACTGCGACGTTGGGGATGACAGCTCCGCCAGCATCCGTAATGGTTCCGGTTAATGTGCCGGACTCCGTCTGCCCTTGTAATTGCGGTGCCAGAAAGAGAAGAGCAATCAGGGCGATTGCCAGGCTCAATCCGGCTCGCATCCTTACTGATAGCAGCGATGCGGGGCGCGGTGGAATTTCTTTCGTATTCGAAAATCTTGACTGCATTGAAAACGCCTCCTACAAGTGTTGATGGTTATGCGTTTGTGTTTTCACGACCTGGACGGCATCAATGACTGGTGCCTACCACCCCGAGAAGCAAGTTGTGGAATCCGTATTGGATTTCCGGGTTTACTGCCTGTAAGCGAGAGGGAGAAGACCTCCACTTCCGATTAACCGCCTCCCCAGACTTTGCGGAAACAATCGAAGGTGCCGGATTTGCGGCTCTCACTCCTGAAAAGACTTTTTGGCCCTGTCCCCTTCGACACTGGACTCGCCTCTTTTGCGAGTGGACATGGCGTACATATATCTGTGCGGAATTTCGTCCTTGCACGGAAGGACTGGCAAGTGAATTTACGGTAGGCATACAGTCACGCAATCCATATAGCTGATTAAAATCCACTTGCGTATCTGTTACGACCTCAAGTAAGGGGAGATTTCGTAAATTGAATTTCGGCCAAGCGCCCAGCAATAGAGGGGAGATGGAACTCCTGAGACCGGTTGGTTGGGCAAATAACACTTGCGCCATGCGAGAGCTGAGTTGCAAGTTCCACGCTAGCCCAAAGAGGTGGAGTCGCCTCTAGGTGGGACATTTCGTCCCGGGCTCAGCTCGTTATGTGGATATGAAAAGGGTTTCTCCGGCATCCAGCGGATCATCCTAGGTCAGTACTTGGTCATGCTAATGCAAGAATGCAGTTCGATTGAACGAACAACTGTTGAACCTTGGAGCTAATGTCATTCACTACTAGGGGTGGCATAGCTGATGATCCGAACAGTCAAGATGCTCATGGTGGACCGTCTTGCTCTGATATACACTCTCGTCCTCATTAATAACCTGATCGAATTCAACTCAAATTATCAATTCGTGCTCCATGTCGTGGAGATGGGCATGGTCGTGCCTGGCAATCTCAGCATGGTCGCTTATAGTCTTCGCCTCTTCTTTGCCACGCATTCTATTGTTTAATCATCTCATGGGAATTTCCCACAATGATTGATTTCTGGTTGGGCGCGCTCCGCTTGCTCCGCGCTCAGCCGCACTGTCCTAATACCTTCAACCCCGGCAAGCGCATTCCGATTGTGTGACGATGCATATCAAGACCCTAATAATTTGAGCAGAGAGAAGTTCTGTGCAGCATTACCTGCGCGCTTTCAGCCCAGGTCTTCGCCGAAGCCCACGTCGAGCACCCGCTTCGGCTCTTCTCCGGATCGCTATCCCTCCAAGAGCAGGAGTCGCTCTGGAGCGAGCCTGATTCGCCACGGCTGGGGCTCCATGCTGATCACACGCCACAAGTCTTTTGCGATGTCTGCCTCTAGATGTGGCAACTCACTGGCCTGCGGCGCGGCATGTAATCGCAGATAGAGCGTCACTTCATGTGGTGCTTCACTGACTCCGACAAGCCAGCAAGAGAAGGTGTTTTCATCCTCTGCCGAATGGAATGCAATCTGGTGCGAGCGCAACCCCAGATGGGTCAGTGAATCTGGGACCTTGTCTGCTGTCTGCAATCTGCAGTTCCAACTATCAACTGCGATCTGATGGCTCCCCACCCGCCGAGCGGGCACTAAATTCTTGCAGCCTGTGAGCCGCGCAGCCACTACGTTCCGTGGCTGCTCAAAAAGTTGGTGTTTGGGGCCGCTTGCAATTACTCTTCCGTTGTCAAGCACAAGCAGGTCATCGCAGAAGCGGAAGGCCTCTTCCATGTCGTGCGTTACAAAAATCACTGCCCCGTTGTAACCGCTAAGCGTTTCGCGAAGCTGCTCTTCCATCTGCCTCCGCAGGTGTGGATCGAGTGCTGCAAACGGCTCATCTAATAACAACGCCTCTGGCTCGATTGCCATACATCGCGCAATCGCCACTCGTTGCCGCTGTCCTCCTGAAATCTCCGCCGGATAGCGATCTGCGAGTTCTGCAATATGCATTCGTTCGAGCTGCTGCTGAACCCGGGTCCGCCGCTCCTGCCGCGATAGAGTACTCAAGCCAAAGCCAACATTTGCGGCTACGGTCATGCGCGGAAACAGCGCGTAATCCTGAAACACAACGCCAATCTTGCGGCGAGCAGCCGAAACATACTCTCCGGTTGCGCTGTCGAAGAGAATACGACTGTTCAGAACAATGCGACCTCTATCTGGTGCAATTACGCCCGCAATCATGCGCAGCGTCATTGACTTGCCGGCACCAGAAGCACCAAGCAATCCAACTGCGCCCCTGCCGGCGACAAGATCAACATCCAGTCTGAAGCACTCCAGAGCCTTCTCAACCCGGACCTCAAGCTCCGCCTCAGACTCACGTGCTCTCCTCGGCGATGATAGTGCCGCGGAGGAAACCCCGGAGGAATATGTCTGACCTGGATACTGCCTCTTGGTCTTGCCTTGCCAATTGAGCAGTCGGATAATTGCCAGCGACACGAGTACAATCAGGCTCACCCAAAGGAAGGCCACGCGCATGTCTCCCGCCTCTGCCGCTGAAAAGATGGCAACTGGCATAGTCTGGGTGCGTCCAGGAATATTGCCAGCCAACATCAAGGTGGCGCCAAACTCGCCCAGTGCGCGCGCAAAGGCCAACACTGCTCCAGCAAGAGCCCCTGGTGCCGCTTCGGGAAGCAGCACTCTGCGAAATACCCTCGCCTCCGATTCGCCCAGCGTGCGCGCCGCATCCAAGAGGTTCGGGTTCACTTGCTCAAAGGCGCCCAGGGCGGTGCGATACATCAGCGGAAATGCTACAACTGTTGCTGCAATCACCGTGGCTGGCCACGAGAATACAATAACGATGCCTAAGTGCTCCAAAGCGTGCCCAACAAAGCTGCGCCGCCCTAAGAGCAAAAGAAGGAAGAAACCTACTACTGTAGGGGGAAGTACAAGGGGAAGCGTCAGAATGCCGTCAATCCAAGGGCGGAGGCCCCCGCGCAAACCGTACATGAACCAAGCGGCAAGCAGGCCCAGGAAAAATATGACCACCGTTGCCACGCAGGTTGTTGCTAATGAGATCCAAAGCGGCGATAGGTCGGTAGCAAGGGTCACGGTGTTGCCATTGTAAATCCATGTTTCTCGAAGATGGCTTGCGCCGCAGGAGTGAAAAGATAGTTGGTAAATCTGCGGGCGGCCTGCTCGCCGCGGCTCCCCTTGACTACCGCAACGGGATAGATAATCGGATCATGTGCCCACTCCGGAAATGACGCGATAATCCGAACCTTCCTAGATGGGAGTGCGTCGGTTACGTAAACAAGGCCGGCATCCGCATCTCCAGTTTCCACATAGGTGAGCACTTGCCGGACGTCCCTTCCCAGCACCAACTTGCCGCTCAACTCATCCCAAAGATGAAGAGACAAAAGCGCTTGCCGCCCATATTGGCCAACTGGAACACTGCCTGGATCGCCCAGCGCTATCGCCCGCAATGCTGCGCCTTTGAGCA